>ERZ808286.14-NODE-14-length-147364-cov-7.341880_pt1 | contig 147364 bp, 203 predicted proteins | sample MGYA00521276_ERZ808286 | MGnify/ENA primary metagenome ERZ808286 (study PRJEB31516, sample SAMN03275607) | gut metagenome | biome: mammalia-associated habitat; material: feces | host: Papio cynocephalus | place: Kenya | collected 2012-08-01 ... | reverse complement strand
AAGTGTACTTTTTAGAAGATGAAAGGAGAATTAAAGTGAGCTTAAAATGTAATTTACTAAGAGATTATCATTGTTTACCTGCTCCGGTTGACCCTGGAGATGCAGTAAATCTAACCTATTTAAATGCAATAAATAAGGGCGCTATTGTGATTGGTCTTAAAGGTACCTAGTATTCAGCAAAACTCGTTTTAGATAATTTCTAGGATAATTTGAATTTGTTCTTATGTGAACCAGGTAAAGATTGTAGTGATATCTTTAATACTGCATGTGATCGCGCTGTAGACAGTGAATTTGCCGGTGGAATTATTTATATTTTACCCGGAGTCTATCATTTTAAAAAAACAATCTAGATTCCTTAGAATTGTTGTGTAATCGGAAGTCAAACAAGAGATTCGTGGAGGCCAAACACGGTTTTTTATTTTTCTGGCGATCCATCTAATTATCAAGATAATCAAGGGTGCCAATTATTTAATTATAGCAGCTTAAAAAACGTTGGTATAAAAACTGATGGACAAGGTCTTTATGCTGTATCTACTGTTGAAGGTAATGCTATCATTGAAAATTGCTACTTTGATAGCAGTGCCTCATTGCTGTGTTTTTATTCTTGCACTATTGATAAGTGTTCTTTTGAAGAAAATAATACAATGGGGTACAATATTGAGTTTGGGATGTACGCAGGTTTTATTTCTGACGGTGATGGCGCAGTTACAATTTCAGAATGTGATTTTTTAGGAGAGACATTTCCACTCTTGGGTAATATCCAACATCAAATTGGTGAATCGGGATATGATTTAACTATAATTAATAGTAGATTTAAAGGCGTAACACAATATAAAACATTTATAAATAGTTTAGATGGGGGCCCGGACAAAAGTAGACCTTATTTTTATGGAAATAGAGCTCTAAATTATGAAACTCCCACAGAGGGAGCTTTACCTTCTACTATAACAGAAAATTATTTAAGTAAATCGGGCGGGACAATGACTGGGTCTTTAGTCTTAAATGGCGATCCCGCGGAAGATTTAGAAGCGGCAACTAAACAATATGTTGATAATCATACTATCTCTGCTATGGTATATGAAGAGCTTCCTGCGAAACCTTCTGCTCCTATTGCGGATGGCTAGGAAATTCCTTATTCATGGGAATAGATTAACGCTATTACTCTAGCAGGTAAGGCACAAGAATACTTTAGTCTTGGTGCTACTAAGCTAGTAAATCTCTCTGCTGCCGTTCTTGGTGCTAATGCAGCTACTATGATGATTATTGGTTTTAATTAGGATGGAGAAAATACTACAACTTTCTAGACTAAAGGCACATTACCTACAACTACCGTTTTTGGTAGTAGCAGTGCAGTTTGGATTGGTTCTACCGCTAGAACACAGTGCTAGAATTTCTATAATGCTTGTGAAGCTAAGAATTTTATTAAAACTGTAAGTAAGGGTACTTGTCAATCTATAAATAATTCTCGCAATAATACTCCTACATACAATGATGAAACAGTATTCTTGCTTTCTGAAAGAGAAATTGGATTTGATTCTTTTTCTCCTCTTTCTACTGCTAACTCTACTACATCAAAAGCAGAGTGTACTAAAGGTTATAATGTTGGATATAGCTATTATACCTCTGATGCAACAAGAAAAAAGCATCGGATGAACGCAGACGGTACGCTGACAACGACAAGTGATTTTGATTGGCTTCGCTCGCTCCACTACAACTCCGCGGGCTACCTTTCCCGTGTCTGGGCCGGTGGATCTGAGGGCTACGATCTCTACGATAACAGCAATGGGTTCGCCCCAGCCTTTGTTATCGGTAATAGCGATGTTTCATCTCTTCCTGCCAAAATTACTCAAGATGGAGAAGATATTACTGATAAAGTTAAAGGACTTGTTGGTGGAGCATAGATTGCAATTGGTAGTTACACTGGTACCAACACTTATGGATCAAGCAATCCGAACAGTTTGACATTTGAGTTTGAGCCGAAGTTGGTTTTGATTTATGTAGATTCGGTCTCTGGTGCCAACGGGTATTTCAGTCATGGTGTTGCAATTAAAGGGTCGACAGTTATGTGGGCTTACGGAAGGGCGGCATATAGATGCCATACCACATGGAGTGGCAAAACTCTTTCTTGGTATAGCGAGCATCCAAATTATACTTCTATTGGCCAGCTAAATTATGGCATTTTATACCGTTATATTGCATTCGGTTAAGGAGGAAATAGTATGAAGATTATTGAGATTGCTATACTAGACAACGGCGCGCATCGGAATCAGAGCGGGAACATAAGAACGGTGCCAGAGGGTTGGGCAGTGATTCCTCAAGATATTATAATTCCTAGCTCTTTCCCATTTGTGAATATTGAAGTAGAAAATGGTATTGTGGTATCTATGACTGCAAGGGAATTGCCAGATACCTCTACAGAACAACTTGAATTAGCTAAACAAGAAAAAATTACAGAACTTTCTACCACTTGTAATCAAGCCATTACCGCAGGCATGGACGTAGAAACAACAGAAGGAACTGAACATTTTAGTCTCGAAGAGACAGACCAAATCAACTTAACCGCTGCCTTATCAGCAGTCGAACAAGGAGCCAAGGGATATCCCTACCACGCTGATAAGAAGTTATGCCGCATGTTTACTGCGGTAGAAATTAAAAGCATCGCGGAAACAGCTACCAAACATAAGCTGTACCATACAACACTTTGCAACCACCTCTTAATCTGGGCGCGTAGAGTAACAACAGTAGAAGAGCTAGAATAGATTACCTATACCGCACAAAACTTGCCAACTGATCTTGCGGAGAACATGGCTAAGGTTCTTGCAGCGTCTGGAGTAACTGAATAATTTTACCAAAAAAATTGGCAAAGTTGTTAAATCAACTTTGCCAATTTTTCATTATATAATGAGGTGATAAAGGTGTTATATGGATATGCAAGAGTCTCATCAAGAGATCAAAATCTAGACCGTTAGATTATTGCATTAACCGATGCAGGAGTCGATAAAGAGAATATTTTTGTCGATAAACAGTCCGGTAAGGACTTTAATCGTCCAGCTTATTAGGAGTTAGTTAACAAGGCCGAACCAAACGATATGATTATTATTAAAAGCATTGATAGACTGGGCCGCAACTACTCTGAAATTCTAGAACAATGGGGTTTAATTACCAAGACTAAGAAAGTAGATATTAAAGTATTAGATATGCCACTATTAGATACGTCATATTGTAAAGATGTCATGGGCACATTTATCTCTGATCTTGTCTTACAGGTATTATCCTTCTAGGCTGAACAAGAGAGAACCTATATTAAACAGCGACAGGCCGAAGGAATTGCGGCCGCCAAGTCCAATGGTGTCTAGTTTGGGAGACCAAGGAAACCTCTTCCCTCGAATTTCGAGGATCTATACCAGCGTTTCCGCAAGAATGAACCAATTACTAGACTTGCCAAAGAATGTCCAGAAATCTCAGAATCTACATTACGGCTCCGCTTGTAGGAGAGATTTGATTTGGACAAAAAAGGCTAAATATACTTCCTATTGTTTTATATATTATATACAATAAGGAGGAATTGTTATGCCAGAAATTGTGATTCAGATTATCCAGGTATGTGTCATTCCTTTGCTCGGTATTTTAACTAAGTTTCTCGTTGACTTCTTATCCGCTAAGCGCGATGAGTTAAACTCTAAGACCGACAACGAGATTGCTCAGAAATATACTAACATGATTTATCAGACTGTCGTTGATTGCGTTATTGCGACCAACCAAACCTTCGTAGAGAGTTTGAAGAAGTCTGGTAGTTTTGACGAAGCAGCTCAGAAGGAAGCATTTAACCGCACAATGAGCGCTATTATGGCTATTCTAAGTGATGATGCTAAGGAGTATATTACCGAGGCTACAGGTGACTTAAATACCTATCTCACTCAGTTAATTGAAGCTGAGGTTAATAAGCGCAAATAACAAGAAAAAGGGAGCCTATTAAGGCTCCCTATATTTTTTTCCAAAAAAATTGGCAAAAATTTTGGCAAAAATGTAAAATCGTCCATAGACGATTTTCATATACTAATGAAAGGCCAAGGAAATATTTTTTAGGAGGTAAAAGTTTTGGCAACTAATTATCCATACTATCCACAACCACCAATCTATCCAAGACCTGGTATTCAATATGTGGATCAGACCTAGCCGCAAATGGGTATTAAAGGCCGGCCTGTTTCTTCTATTGAAGAGGCCCGTGCTACTAGCATTGATTTCGATGGTTCTGTATTTTATTTTCCAGATTTAGCAAACAGACGCATTTATACGAAACAAATAAACATGGATGGTACACCCAGCTTTAATGTTTATGAGTTAAAGAATGAGCCAGTCATCAGCTCTCCTCAGTATGTTACTAGAGAAGAGTTTGAGACTACACTAGCACAATTCAAACAAGCTATCTTGGAGAAATCTACACCAGAACCAAAATCTCAGCCTGCCGCAGAGACGACTGAGAAATTCAAGTTTTAAGGAGACATGAGTATGAACCCAATGCAACTTATCCAAATGCTTAGGAGTGGACAGAATCCTTAGCAACTCGCTATGAATCTGCTAGAAAGCTAGATGGGTGAAACTCCAATGGGGCAGAACCTTTTAAATCTAGCCAAGAATGGTCGATCCGCAGATATTGAGCAAATCGCTCGAAACTTAGCTAAACAATAGGGAATTGATTTTGACAAGGAGTTTACAGCCTTTAAATAGATGCTAGGCCTTTAATCATCTATTAAAGGAGGAACATTTAATATGTTCAATAGTTCTAATGGTTATAGTTTAGCTGATATTGCGGCTGCTACTGGTGGTAACAACCGCAATGATGGTATGTGGGATAACGGCGCATGGTGGATCATTATCCTCTTCCTCTTCTGCTTCAACGGCGGTATGTGGGGTAATGGTTTCGGTCGCGGCATGATGGGCCAGGGTGCTGGATCTCCTGCTTACCAGGGAACCACAACTCGTGAGGAAATCGCTTATGGTTTCGACATGAACGGTCTCCAGAATAGTGTTCGTGGCGTACAACAGGGTCTCTGTGATGGTTTCTACGCTATGAATACAGGAATGTTAAATGGCTTTGCTGGCGTTAACGATGCAGTTTGCTCTCTCGGTTATCAGACAGCTCAGCTTGCTAACGGCTTAACTTCTGATATTGTCGCTAACCGCTTTGCCGCACAACAGGGCGTATGTCAGGTTGAAAACGCTATCAATCAGGCTCGTTATGATAATACTATTGGTCAGAATAGTATTGCTCGTGAGATTTCTGATTGCTGCTGCGAGAATGGTAGAGCTATGGAGCGTGGCTTTGCTGATATTAACTATAATATGGCAACTAACACCTGCGCTATCCAGACCTCTATGGCAAATCACACCCGTGATATCATCGACAGTCAGAACGCTGGCACTCGTGCTATCCTTGATTATCTCTGCCAGGAGAAAATCTCTGATCTCCAGAGTGAGAACCAGGCTCTCCGCCTTGCTGCATCTCAGCAGGCTCAGAACAACTATCTGGTCAGCCAGCTCGGCACTAAGGCACCTGTTCCCGCTTATGTAGTTGCAAACCCATACTGCAACTGCGGGACCGCAGCTTATGGTTGCGGCTTAACTGCCTAAATTAACCTATAAGGGGAGAGTAATCTCCCCTTATATTAAAAACAAGGAGGATTTGTATTATGGAAATTACCGCTAATGCTGTGCAAACAGTCGCGGCTAATCAAGATGTTTTATTTACAAATGTTGCTGTCGCAGGCAACTCTTCTACCATTCACCGTAGTGGTAGTGGTCAAGTAACTTTACGAGGTCTAACCAACTGTCAGTGTCGTGCGCGTTTCCGCGTGACATTTGGAGGTAATATTGCGGTTCCCGCAGATGGAACAGCGGGACCTATCTCATTGGCTATTGCTATTGATGGTGAACCTATCAATACTACTACAATGATTTATACTCCTACTGCGGTTAGTACCTATGGTAATATTTTTGGCGCTATCTTTATTGATATCCCACGCGGATGTTGCGGAAAAGTAAGCGTAAGAAATATTTCTACTATTCCAGTAAGCGTTCAAAACGCTAATCTAATTGTTGAAAGGGTGGCTTAATTTATGGAACGTTTAAAGCATATGGAAGAAGCCTTGATGGGCTGTGTTCAGGCGCAGTTAAGCCATCTTGATACAGTAGATACCGAAGAATTAGGTCAAGCAATTGACATGATTAAAGACTTGGAGCAGGCTAAATATTACTGCTCTATTGTTAAAGCGATGGAAGAAGCCGAAGAGGACGAAACTGAAGAAAAGAGCCATCGCCATTCTAGACATAGAGATATGGATAGAGTGTATGGAAGAATGTATTATGAAGGTCCAGACGGTGACTTCAAGGGTCGCTATCCATGGAAGAAACGCGATCGCGACGAGGATTGGGAGAGTTATCCTTATTATCTAGAACGTGGACGCGAGATCGATATCCGCGATTCTCGCGAAGGCCGCAGTCCAGTGACTCGCCGCATGTATATGGAGTCTAAGCAACTCCATAAGGACAAGACAGAGAAAGTCAAAGAGCTTGAGAAGTATATGCAAGAGCTCTCCGAAGATATTGTGGAAATGATCGACGGAGCTTCTCCAGAAGAGCGTCAAGTCTTGGAAAAGAAAATGACTAGTCTGACTAATAAGATCGCGCAGTTAAATCTCAATGCTTAAGATTAATGGGGTAAGTTGGAGAGTATTGCTAGTACCTCCAACTTCCTCTTCTCTTGCTAGAAGCGATAGTTCTTTTGCTTCTGGCGCGTGTGATAATGATACTAAGTGTATCTATATCAACGAAAACCTAAATTCTTCTTTAATGAAAAGAGTATTATGCCATGAGATAACTCATGCTGCTATGTTTAGCTATGAAACAGATTTAACAGTTGAACAAGAGGAACTATTAGCTGATTTAATAGCCACATACGGTTAGAAAATAATTTCCATAACCAATGATATATTTCGACGTCTAAAAGTGCAATAAGGGAACTTGTATTTAACAAGTTCCCTTATTTTTTTTTGTTATTCGGATCTAATGGGTAGTTCTTGTGCCAAGTCATAATATTCTTTGGCTTGACCATTTCCGCCTAGTCCAGAATACACTCGATAGAACTCGCTTAACTAATCATATTGTTCTTGCGTCATATACCCCTGTTTAATATAGGCTTTACAAAGCTAAACTAAACGGAATTTATAAAACGAAATGATTAACTGCATATGACTTTTCTCAATATCTTTAGTTTCCATGATATATCTTCGAAGTTCTTCGATTTCTTTCTGAATCGGCTCAATACGGGAGTCTATAGTTTTCTCTAGCTATTCATCCTTTTGCTATGCTAGTAGCTTTCTATATTTCTTTAATTCGCCATGCAAGTATTTACAAAAAGCAAGCGCACCTGCGGATACTAGGCCAAAGAAAATTTCAACCAAATGCTCAGTAATAAAAGTAAGCATAAAATCCTCCTTTCTTAAACCTCTCATGGAATTTAAGAGTTAAGAAAGGAGGATTACTTTAATTAGACCGCACTTTACCAAGCGCACTCATTTTTCTTATTATGGTGCGTTCCAATACAGATGGCATCCGCGATATCCTAAATAACGTGTACGCCATAATTCTATTCTACATAGAGCTAAGCATTCTTTTTCTACTCTGCTCTTGTTCGACCTTTAATGCCTAAAGTAGATTTCCAAGACGCGGCGAGGACTGTTGAGTGAGGAATATGGTTTTCTTGTAATAACTCTGATACAACTCCATAAACCTCTGCCAAGACCTTAAAGGTCTAAACATTGTTAGCCACATTATTCTATTGCTAAATATCTTCAAAGATTACTTCGTCGATATTATAGTCTGCAATTAAAGTCTAAATACTCTATCGTAACTAGACCAGTCTAGTATCAGTATTTGGATCGTCTAAAGAAATTTTACCGTAGGACTTTAATTCACCATTTTCAAAGATAGCCCATCCAGTAACCTTAGAGGCTTGGTCTAGGGCTAACAAACGGCTCATTACTTATTAGTAGAACCGAATCCACCTACGCGCTCGCCTGTCGCGGCATCATCATCGGTTACTCCGTAAGTATGGATAATTCCTTGACCAATCTTATCTCCACGCTTAAGCTGGATAGCAAAAGGAGAAAGATTGATAATCTGGAAGAAGATTTCGCCCTCATTATCGGGGTTATTGTAATAGTCAGCGTCGATAATACCAATGCTATTGCCAATAATCAGCCAATGCTTAAGAGGGGTGGAACTGCGGGCACTCAGTTCGAGATACTGGCCTGGCTCAAGACGACACTTCATACCAGTAGATACGAGAGGAATCTTGGCCTTAAGCTCCTTAGTAAGAGTCGCCATCTCATCAAGAGAAAGAGGATTAATGAAACCATAGAAGTCTTCGTGGCGATCCTTCTCGAATAGATCGTCCTGAATCTTGGTTCTCAGGAAATCATAGGGAGGAATTACAATATCCTCTGCGACTACAAAGTCATAACCTGCGGAATTGGCGGTTGCACGAGTCGGCAGGGATAGGTCAACATCTGCAAAACGGGAAACTTTCTCAAAATAACAGCTCATTACTCTTCCTCCATATTGATAGGCATAATTCCTTCGGGGTCTTTCTCATTGTCGATGGTAATGGTGGCAGTTACAAGCTGATACTCCTCGATAATTTCACCTTTCGCCTTAATATATTTAGTAGCGTACTTAAAGGAAGTCAGCTCACCAATACAGTTCTTGTCAAGCCACTTCCGCAGACGAAGAGCATCTTCGACAGTAGGCACGCGATACACATTCGTTGTTTTCAAAGTATACATCATTAAATACCTTCCACTTCAAGTTTTTGCTTTGTATAATTAGTTGTAGTTAGCTGCTGCTTAATCTCTTCCACTACAGAAGGTGGAGCATCAATTTTTACAGAAAAGATATTAGTCTCATCTGCAATAGCCGCAATATTTGAGGCAAATGTAGATGCGTTAGAACGGATGGTAGTTAACTGCTGTTGCCCATCCCGCAAGATATAGACTGTAGAATCTAAGGAGAATGGGTCATATTTAATTAGCAACATATCATTCATACTTCAATCACCCCTCGTGAGTAATCAAACATAGCGTACATGTTACAGATTTCACCGTTCTTAACCCAGAACTCTACCATATCATCTCTGACTTCGATACCCTTTAGAGTGCCGAGTGTCTTTACAACATCAACCATCTCTACGGCCATCTTTTTTGCGTCATGCTCTTGATTGTAAATGTAGACAGTGTAGTATCTACCCTCTACATTCAGCATCATGTAATATTTAGAGTCATGTTTAATTAGAAACTGCTCAATTTCCTCAGTTGCCTTCTGAATTTCAGCCTTGGACATCTTAGGAATTTGATTATATGCAACTTGGTTCATTTCGTATAATGTCATAACAAATCTCCTTTTCTTTTATTATAATATCATAAAACTTTAGTTTTGTCAATCAAAATAGCTCCTAGCGAATTGCCGATAAGCGCAATTATAAAGAAAGGAAACATTTGATAATAGAAAGAGCCAGACGCTATAAAATAGCACAGGTCAGCGATACAGTGCTCTCCGCCGAAAAGGATAAAACCAGCGACACATAAAGGAACCATGTAAGGAGCAGAATTGCGGAAACAGGATACCGCAGTATACATAAACATTCCGCATATAATTGCCTTTACCATGACTATACCAAGAGGCAGAGCTAGTTTAGTAGCAACTAAAGCAGCGGCCGCAGGATGAGGAAAAGCAAACAATAAACACGTTCCAATTAGATTGCCGAATAAAATAGTGACAATGTTTTTCATATCCGCGGCGGTCATATGAATAAATCCTATCGCTCCAGTATATAGCTTGAAATTCATATTAAGAATGGTGAGGAGTCCAATAGAAAAGAGAAAGGCTCCTAAGATGCCACCAATCTAAAGATAAATATAACTAGCTATGGCAATCATCATGCCGCCAAAGATGGAATTAATTAGCATCATGTAAGTTAATAATGCGTTGATTGCGGCTGCCGCGCATAGGCAAGGTAATATCTCGCTCAGCTTGAACATAAGGGCCGTCGACCAAAACGTCCGCAAGTTCCAGAATTTGAGGAGTGCGTCCATCTTTCCTCTTGATTAGATCTTCATAGAGATATCCTGTCCAGATATATACCTTTGTATCTGGTAAAGCATCTTTTACAGCCTTAATAATCATATGGGTCAAGAAAAGATTCTCAGGACAGAGAGGCTCTCCGCCCATCATACATAGATCTCGATGAATCCCGTTGGCTCGTAGGCCAGTGATAATAGAGGAGAGAGTTTTAGGTGTAAACTCTCTACCTCCGTTGAAATTCCATGTCTCTTGATTATGACAACCAGTGCAATGATGCGGGCATCCTTGGCTAAAGAAGGATAAGCACACACCTGGGGCTGACGAGAAATCGTTATAAATAATTCCTGCATATTGCATAGATTATTCCTCCAATCGACCGGCGTGCTTTACTCTATCATTTGTTTCAGCAATTTTACCGGCATTAAATGCGGTTGTATAGTTACCAGTTAGATAGCCAGTTACTCGTCTAAGCTGTTGGATATGCCGACTTCCGCAAGCAGGGCAGTGGTCATTAAACTCGTCCATGAAACCACACTCAAGACAAGTGTCATTAGGAACATTGATAGCAAAGTAGGGAATATCATGTTCCATAGCATAATGCACTAAGACTTCAAGAGAATCAATATTATTTTTGACACCGCTATCAAGTTCAACATAAGTAATGCAACCGGCGGAAGAATATCCAGTTAATTGACTCTCGATGTCAATTTTATCGAATGGAGACATTTCCTTCCATACAGGGACATGAATAGAGTTAGTAAAATAATCTCTATCACTCACATTAGGAATCTCCCCATACTTCTCTTTGAACTTTGTCATAGCCGTGTAACAAAGATTCTCAGCAGGAGTATAATATACACCAAAGTTTAAGCTATATTGCTCTTTAAACTCTGCGCATCTATCCTTAAAGAGTTGCTCAATCTGCTTTGCTAATTCCATACCCTCTGGAGTAGTATGGTCTTGACCGATAAGGATTTGCAGAGTTTCTGCAAGACCAAGTTGACCAAGGGCAAGAGTGCCATGTCTAAGAGCACTACGCGTACTCTTACCATCATAGCCCGCCATTAAACCGTTCTCATACATGAATTTAGCGGATGCCGCAGGTTGAGAGCAGATATAATCAAAGCGCTCAATCAGCATATCTTTTGCTTCATGGATTTTCTGGTCAAGCAGTTCCATGAAGGCGTCAATGCAATGCTCATGCGTAATTCCAAATGGATTAAACATGACATCTTCTGCATACTCTTTTTCAACTTGTTCTTTTGCTTCCATAGCAAGAGTAGGCATGATAATAGTTACAGGACAAATATTACCACGACCGTCTTTTGTTTGACCCATGCCGTTGATATCCCAGCCATTCGCGGTGCGACAGCCCATAGTAGAGAAATAGGTCTTGGGGTCATTGATGTCATATCCTGCATTACCGGACCAATCAACATTAGCATAGTTGGGATAAAGTCTAGTAGCAGTAGATCTTAGGGCTAGTCTGAATAAGTCATAATTTGGGTCGCCTGGTTTTTGATTGACGCCCTTCATGCACTGGAAGATGCCACAGGGGAAAATAGAAGTTTTATGTAATCTACCAAGTCCCTCAATAGAAACATCAAGCAATGCTTTAGTTACCATTCTACCTTCTGGTAACGTACAAGTGCCATAGTTGATAGAAGTAAAAGGTAACTGATTACCAGAGCGAGACTGGAGGGTATTAAGATTATGATACATACCTTCTACTGCTTGGTGTACTTCTTTAATAGTCATATCATAAGCGTAATCATAAGCTCTTTTATCACACCCATGGTCTGTCCATAATTGTTCATCGCCAATAGTAATAGACATTAAATATTCTGTATCTAAACAGTTAATCATGTCATCATCTACCCCTTGGCAATACTTTAATCCATCCTTAAAGTGTTTAATAAAACTCTTACGCACATAAGGAACCATGGTCCAGTCAAGATGGGTAGCACTTACTCCGCCAAACTGCTGGAGAGACTGGAGCTGGAAAATAACAGCGACTAATTGGAAAGCAGTATTCACAGAACCTGCGGGCCGCACATCAGTCTGTCTAGTATTGAAGCCCTTCGCAAGGAGGTCATCAAAAGGAATAGAAAGACAGTTGTGCATACCAACTGCATATGCAGATAGGTCATGGATATAAATTTCATTATTCTCGTGATTGCGGCGAGCCATGTCAGAGACGCAATAGTCTAGAGCGTATCTCTTCATTTGTAAATCAGAACCAGCACCAACTCGACCGCCAAAGGACATTTCATCAACGTTGGCGTTCTGATTTTCAATGGCCGTACCATTAATCTTCTCAGAGAAAGCTCTGATAAAATCATCTCTGCCAGAGCGCGCAACTTCTCGCTTATAACGATAACGAATATAGGTTTTAGCTACGTCTTTACGCTCAGATCGCATGAGAAAATCCTCAACCATGTCTTGGATTTCCTCGACAGAGATAATTTTATTTGCGATTTTTACGCTATACTTAATTTCATCAGCGATATCATTCGCCGTATCTTCTTCATATAAAGTGCCATCAACTTCGATAAAAGCCTTATTGATGGCATTAACAATTCTTTGCTTATCAAATGGTACAAGTATACCATTTCTCTTTTTTACTTGTAGCAATCGAAACACTCCCTTGTATTGAATATTAGACGGATATACTATATATAGTGTTTGTGATAAGCAAATTTAATTAAATTGCCCAGCTATAAGACCGACGGCACGGAATACGTCATTCTTATCTTGGTTTATAATTACTTGATAATCAATATCCTCTAAATCTTCAAAATCTTTTTCATCAGCCGAAAAGCGTCTAATAATTTCTTTAACATCAGGATCAACTTCTCGAATAAGCTGTCTAATTAGACGCTCTTTATCTCCAACCTGCACATAATAGGCGGTTAAGTCTACAAAATTATCTTCCATAAGGCATCTAATACCTTCGGGATTAAAGACACCTACATTAATCTTATCTGTTGATAAACTAGACAAGGCAGTTCCATAGTGCCAGTTATTAAACTCTGTAGCTTCAAGCATATCGCCATTAAGCACCTTTTCTGTGAATTGGTCAACTGTTAGGAAGTAATAATTAACTCCCTCTTGTTCTCCTTCGCGAGGAGGGCGAGTAGTACAACTCACAATCTCATTGTATCTATCTGGAAATTTATTAACGAGAGCGTGAAGGATTGTATCCTTCCCGCTCCCGGCCTTGCCAAACAAGGCGATGACTTTGACTTTATTCATCGTCTTCTTCCTCTCCCGTTGCTCTCTCACTTCTTAGAACAAGAGAACCATCTGCCGATACTGCATCAATATGATACAACTGATGGCCATTAGAACTTGCATACTTCTTGGTCACAAATTCATCGCCTCTGCGGATTCCCTGCACCATAATCATATTGCCACGGTTAAACCAAGACTTTTCAATTACTGTCTTAGTACCGTCCGCGTTTCTACGGAAAGTCTGCTTATCAAACAATGCAAAATATTCCTGTCTGAACTTAACAGACACTACACCTGTTGTTGTAAGAAGATATACAACACTCTTTGTCTTGTTTTTCGCAATACAAGTCCCGCAGATTTTATTTAACTTATAAATTGGAATAATAGATGCACCCTTCTTAAAGGTTTTCTCGATAATTGGATCTTCTGGCAGAGAGAAGAAGTCTACTAAACCATATCTCTTATTATCGACATTGTTTAACTCGTGGTCGTGATAATAGAAGCAAAGAACTTCCATTTCCCAAGAAGAAATATTACCCTTGGCATACTTCTCCCAATCTTGCATGAAGATTCGAGTATTTAACTCATCAAGGATACTATCCTTGTTTTCTTTAATCCAATCTCTGAAAATGTCCATTTCCTTCTGATAGAAGTTATCCCAATCTTTAACATTAAATAAGAACATATCATTCTCGTTAATGATACCTTCTTCAATTCCACCTACCTGCGTGCTTATTTCGTAGATGAAATCAATCGCTCTTTCATCGAGTTTATAATAAGTTCCGTCGTACTTACATTCTGCCTTCAGATAGCGATTAAACTCATAAATTCTACGAGCGAGGACGTGTCTCTCTGTATCTTCTGGAAGAAGACCATAACGAATAAGTCCTGGCATATTTTGTAGAGTCAGACGCTTCTTCTTATCGCAGGTAAGCCATAGATACTCTACCATTACTTTTCGACGATCGTTGAATTGATCAAAAGCTCCGCCCTTAATCAACGCAATCATTGCCTGCTTATTAGGAGCAACTCTGTAATAGAAGTCAACCATTGATTTATAAGGGCGCTTTGCAATAATTTCCTTAATCAAATCATTGTTGACATTAGTTAAACCCTTCAAACCAAACAAGATTTGATTGTTCTCTGCGTCGGGTTTAAAGCCAAGCGCAGAATGGTTAATATCAACAAGAGATACCTTAATACCCTTGTTACGAATTTCACCAATAGCTTTTGCCAACTTTGTGTAATCAGACTGCTCGCCTTCATCTTCATCAATAGCACCGCTATTAACGATTAGATACGCAGTATTCCAATATACAGGATTGAAATGAGTGGCGAGATAAAGAGTTTGCATACCAACGAAGCTATAAGCAAGAGCATGAATTACAGAGAATGAATAACCCATCTGCGGGCCGAGTCCAAACTTCCAGACATACTTACCTAATGTTTCTGACTTTGCCGTATCCAAAACCTTCTGATGAAGTTCTGGAATCTTATTCATCTGCTTCTTACCAACAATCTTTCTTGCGGCGTTGGCTTCAGCCAGACTAAAGTTACAGATATCGGGATCCCGCAGCATCTTCATCAACTGCTCCTGAGAAGGAGGCACGCCATAAGAAGATAAGAAGTAAGGCTCCAAAGTCTTCTGCTCTTGTTTCGTCAGACCATTATTATCCATCTCTTGATACCATAAAGAAATGTTATTCTTATATCTGACATACTTTTCCATCGGAGTTTCTGCGCCCGGCTCAGAAGCCATAAGACGCATTAGGCCATTGGCGTCCGCCATTTCAAGAGGATTATGCGGACGGATTTTCTTGGCTGCCTGTGCACCTACCGCACTATCAAACTGGAAACAACCAATCACATCGCCGTTTGCCAAAGCAGTCCACATCGCTTCATCGTCCTGTGGGAGAACAGATGGATGCAAATATTTATTATAAACCTCTCTAAGAGTTAAGTCTTTCTCAATAACTCCATCTGCTTGAAGAAGCTCAATAGTCTGAATGATAATATCCTGCACGCTTGTTAACAGGAAGTCATACTTTACAGAACCCGCGGCTTCCTGGTCATGTAGATCCCACTGAGTAATTAATGCGCCCTTCGGAGTACGCATAACTGCGGCAGAATCATAGATATTTTCATCAAAGAGAATAACGCCAGACGCATGACTACTTCTCTTATTCACCATGCCCTGAATACGAACAATGATGTCTAAGAGTCCTTCATACTGCGAAACCGCAGTTACAAATGCTTTAACAGGCTTTCTACCTTTCTCTTGATTACCATTGACAACATCTTCAATTGGCCACAAGAAACCACGCTCTTGAGGAATCAAAGAACTCAGATACTGCGCCTCATCAACATCAATGCCATCGGGATATTCCTCAGAACGATAACCTCTACACGCAGTCAAGATTGCGGACTTCGTACCCTCTGTACCAAAAGTACAAACCTGGACTAGACCAAGTTCTCCTCTCTCCTTGCGGATTTCAGCAAAAATCTTCTGGATTTTAGATGGTGCCAAGTCAAGGTCGATATCACCCAACTCAACACGCTCATCGTTAATATAACGCCAGAAAGGCAAATCCCACTCGATGGGATCAAGCTGAGTAATACCAAGTAGATAATGGTTTAAGGCTGCACACGCAGAACCACGACCTGCGCCAACCGTACTGCCGCAATCCCAGAACAAATCTACATAGTGCTTTAATGTATTAGGATATGCAAACATACAGGTCTGCAACTTTTCACCAATAACTCTCTTTACTCTTGCTTCCTCTTCAAGTCTTTCCCAATATTCTTTCTTGTGGATAAGACCCTTCTCTTGCATCGCAATGATACACTCTTGAATCCAATACTTCTCTTGTTCATTATCGGATTCAATCAAGGAAGTCAATACCTTGTAATCGTCACGGAAAGTATCCATCATATCTTCCGGAACTCGTGACCAATCGTATTTATTATAATGAGTTACTTCTACTTCTGGAATAGATTGATGCTTCTCTAGAGAGTAAAACTCAATCTTATTCTTAATTTCATTGGAATTGTCGTAGATCCAATAAATTGTATTTAAGTCGTAGCTAGACAAAAGTAAATCTGTTGCTTCTTGCTCAGACATGAGATAAGTAAACTCATAAAATGAATCAACTTCTCTCTCTCCACCTTTGGAATTAAGATAGGATTTATGCACATATCTATCTTCCTTGGTAAGATAGTGAGCGTCAGTGCCAACACACATCTTCACATCAAACACTTGAGCAATCTTAAGCATTCTTCTGTTCGCAATAATCTGCTCTGCGTTATTAGCTGGCGCACACTCTATATAAAAATCATCTTTACCAAAGACGTCAATACCAAATTCCATGAAGTCGATAATCTGTCTATGATAACGATACGCATTATCTTCATCATTAGCTTTTTCGCAAGCATCAAGGTTGAGGATGGATTGTCCTAGCTCTCCACCGATACAAGCGGTTGTACCAATAATGTCTCCCTTAAATCTCTGCATAACTTCTTTAAGTTCAGACTTAAGGAGTGGCACTCTTTCCATTCGACGGTCATAATAACCGTTCGTCCATGCAATAGAGGATAATTCTTTCAGACCTCTATAGCCATGTTCATTCTTTGCGAGAAGAATAAAGTGATAATACTTCTGACCCATTTCTCGCGTATCGGTCAGATAAATTTCGTTACCCAATGCGATAGTAAACTCAGGATGAGTCTCCTGGAGCTTTTTAGCATACTTGTTGACTCTCATATGAGCACTCAACGATTCGTGGTCTGTAATTGCGATTCCTGTCAATCCAAGCTCGATAGCTTTGTCAATCAACTCTTCCGGGTGATTTATACAGTCAAAGTAAGCGGATGTTTGAGTATTCCGTGTGAGCGTGGTTATTAAAATAACTCATTATCCTTCCTCCTTTACAATGCTTTCTACAAAATAATCTGAAGTTGTATGCGTCTACTGTTTAAAGTTTATCCATTCTTCCATTGTCATATCACGTTTAGCCAAATTTTCAAAAGTAGTTAAAAACTAAAAATTAGACAAGACATTCAGCCCGCCTCTAGAGGAAGGTGTGATGTGGTCAAGACTGGGCTTTGCCCAATCATAAAAAGTGTTATCTTCTTTCTCACGCGATTTCCAAAATTGATATAATTGATTAAACTATTTATCATTCCAGAAAAATTCAATGATTTGCTAATATTCATCTAAATGGTCTTTATAGTAATGGATATTATTTCCGCTGGTTCTCACCAATGCTTTATGCAATAGCAAAAATTTCTCAAAATCTCCAGGATTTTGATTATATTTTTCTAGATACTCGTCTGGTACATCTAGATCCGTAGATGCCTAAAAAGCTCTTTTCTTTCTATCGCATCCACAGCTATACTATGTATAGTTCCCATTTCCAGTTAAATAGGTAGTAGGAACTTTGCACTCGTTTCCACAAGCGCACTCACAAAGCCAATAATTTCCATGATTTTGTGTTGGTCTTTCTTCTTTAGAACACTATCTAATAATTTTTAATTTTCCAACAGTTTTTCCTGTTAAATCATATTTATAGCCCATATAAGAAACCTCACTTTCTTTATCTACTATATATAAAATCTAACAAGAGTACATTATTTATTCTTGTCCGACTCTCATCTTCTTATATAAATATTATATCATATTTTAAGTATAAAGGCAAATTATCAATCTTTCAATACCAGGGTAAGCTTTTGAGCCGCGCGAGTACAAGCGGTATATAACCATCTTGCATGGTCTGCTCTTTTAAGGACTTCTTCAAGCACTAGAACTTTATCATACTCGCTACCTTGACTCTTATGCACTGTAATACAGTAACCATAATCAAATTGCTCTGGTCGCAACTGCTTAGGGAACATTCTGAAATTCTCCTTATTGACAGTCGCTTCCTTTGTAGTAATGAGTTTATAGTCCATCAAGAGTTCATGGAATACTTGATCACGGGGGTCGGTTTCATCAATAGTCTCTGGCGCGAAATCAATGATGCACATAGGATTAAGCCATGGGTTAGGATAAGTAGCAATCTCTTCGATTGTACCGATAGTTCCATTAACAAGAGCATCGCCTGTGGCAGTAATCTTATCCCAGTTATTCTTAAGACAAATGACTTTATCTCCAACAATAGGAGCAGGGATGTCTTCACCATATCGCATATTGCGGTAATAATTATTCATAGTATGACGAGTGACATTCTTGCCGCAGAGGATTTGATCAGCCCATGTGAACATACCATCACAAAGATCTCTCTGCCGGACAACGTTGATTTCTGAACCCTTGTAAGGTTTAATAATCTTACCGGCTCGAATATCCGCGGACAGGCGGATAATTTCGCTTTCTGCGGCCTGACGCATAATTTCATCAAGGAAGATGTGCGGACGGTCGAGGATGCCATTCTCCTCGCCAATAGGAGGCAATTGACCTGGGTCGCCGCAAGCAATCACATAAACATTATGCGATAGCAGTAACTCCCACATCTGTTTTGGTAACATAGATACCTCATCTACCACAACAATATCACAATCAGAGTTAAGCGAGTCTCTTGGAATATGGATGAAAGTGCCATCAGCTCGCTGTAAGGATTTATAAAGCAACCGATGCGCAGTCATTGCAGTTGGACAACCTTTATTTCTTAATACTTGTGCGGCTTTGCCCGTATAAGCAATATAGGCTACTCGTTCTGGATCGATGTCTAGAGCAGAGATAATGAATTTAATAAGAGTCGATTTACCAGTACCAGCATAGCCAGCAATCACGGTATATGGCTCGTTATTATGATAACGCTCCACCGCAATTTTTAATCCTTCCTCTTGTTTACGTGTTAGTTCCATCAGTCGTGCTCTCCAATTGCTTCATCCAAAATTTGATAAAACCGCATACAATCTCTTTCATAGAGGTCTCTTGCTTTGGCCTCAGCTTCTCTTTTAGACAAACCTTTTGTCATAACCAAGTCCATGGCATCTGCTTCACAGGCTTTATATCGAGCAAGCTGATATCTATAGCAAAGACTGTCATACATATAGCCTTTGAGATGTTTATCACTGTTATCTTCTACTTGGATATACATACCCTTCATATCAAGTTCTGCCTGTGCTTTAAGCTCTTCTACTAATGCATCATAATCATGCGCTTGTTCTAATATTTTTTTCATATTCATTATTCCTTTTCCCCAATAATCTCATTTAGCTTATCTCTTACTTGGCACAAATTATCTAGATTTACGTCATATAGTAAACTAGTTTGCATAGGCAGAGTAATTAAATTATCTTTGCCAACCTTTGATGCTACCATATCATGTAGAGCTCTAGTTTCTTCTACGTTAAACTCATTAAAATCTACATATAAAATATTCATACCACTTTTCCTTTCCAAAAATAGTAAACCCTATTTTAGTTCCGGCGGACGGCCGTCTAGGCTCCGACCAGTCCGCAGATTTATTATTTTAACTTACAAAGTAATTATATGCGGCAATAGCATTTTGCTGTCGCGTATAATAACTCCCAGAACCACAGCGTTCATAGCATTTAGCAAATGCCAAGGCCGCGTCCTTTATGTCGGTCAGCTCTAAGAAGCTATCATAATCGAAGCTCCTCTTATAAGCGTAACCGAATGTATCGAACTCGTACTCAATAGTATCTCGCAGATAGTCGCATTGCTCTTCTAACGAGGCTCCCCATACATTTGAGTAGGCTTTATTCCACTGACACATACCATAATATCCGTTGCCAGATATCGTGGACTGAATCTCCAGTGTGTTACCTCCAGTTTCAGCCATTATATTACCAAGTATTCCCGCGCAAACTTGATTACTATAACCTAACTCCTTGAAGTAGTTCCATATATAAGCGGCTGTTGGGTACTCTTCTTCCTTTTGATGCCAATGTTCCAGCAGTTTGTCATAGATTGCTTGATAAGTTTTTCTAAGTGCATTAGCCTCTTTGTATTCTTGTCTTGCTAACACAATAACTGCATGGTCTTCCGAATAACCTAGCTTTCTAGCAGCATCGGCCATTTGGTGTGCGGCGTTCATATTAGAAATCTGTTCCGCAATAAGCTCAACCAATACGTCCATATCATCAAGTGTATAACTAATAGTCTCGTTATACGGAACGGAATAGGCATGAGCGACTACTGTTAAGCCGCCGTAGCCACATCCGTATAAAGATAATATAATGATTAAACTTGTGATAACTTTAATAAAACGACTCATTTGATTGTTCCTCCTTTAGTAAGAGGTCGCGCAATCATTAAAAATAATATTCCTGGCGATTTATAATCTCATAATTCTAGATAATAAGTTGTGGTGTTACACTATTGAAGTATTTATTTACTTCGGCTTTACCCACAAGATTAATAGTCACGCAACCGTTTTCGCTGAACAAACTATCCAGCTCTTCTTCGCTTGATTTAAACTTGATGCAAGTAACTCCGTTGGGTAATTGGATCTTCAACGTGGGGTTTCTATCTCTTGCCATAAGAGTAATCATATCTTTCGTTACTGCAACATGCTCCACCGCAATAAGTGGTTCATCCATATTCTGACCCCAAAGATTCTTCATGTTGCCTAGTTCAAGAATTTCTTTAGGACTAAGGTTATTTACCGAGTGAATGAAATCTACTTTATAACTGGGTGAAAACTCAATGTCTTTGAGAGTGATGTCGGCATATTCGAGAAAGGCATCAAAATTCTCGTCTAAAATACCGAAGCCAAATGCATTAGGATGGCCTTCTGCGAGATAAACTAAACCGCTATCTCTACAAAAACCTCTAAAATCATTCAACTTAGATTTCTCATATCCTCTCGCGGAACCACTCCAAGCAGGTTTACCATCTTCTTCAACCTTAACTAATAAGGCTACAGGTCTCTGGTATTCTGCCATAAGTTTATTGGCAATCAATCCAGTAATACCTCTATCAAAAGATGGATTCTCCAATTTCACAAGTAAGATTTTATGGTCTAACAAATGATTTTGCTCGATAATATCTTTTACTTGCTCAACCGCGGCATCTTGATTTCTCGTTTGTCTGTTCTTGACATTAGTGCAAGTCCGCAAGCTCTGTTCAAGCCTTGTTTCCTGCTGGCCCGCGCAACCTCGTTTCGTAGATGGAACTAAATCAAAAGCCTTCCAATCCAACATGGATTCAAATAACAAGGTTTTTTCTTCCATCGTACCAACTCTTGTAATAGAGTTAATTAGAGGAACGATATAAAATGCCACGCCAATTGGAGTGGGATTATCTCCAAGTTGATAATGGTTTTTCTCTGCCATGCCCTTGATAAAAGGATTCCGCAATTGACCCAACCCCATCTGAACGAGATAATGAGTCTCGAAATCTCTTAAATCCATCATATCTCCCACTAGACCGATTGCTACCACATCTAAGAAATCATCTGCCTTCTATTGATCTGCGGGAAGCAGAGAATCAATAAACTGGCATAGCTTATAGACTACACCAACGCCAGACAATGACTTTGTAGGATAATCACACAATTGGTTATTCACAATGCAAGCATATTCAGAAATTCTCTCAGCCTGATGGTGATCCAATACGAGAACTTCAACGCCTTTATTATGAAGAGCCTTGTGAATATCATAGTCATTAGAACTCGAATCTGGAGCAATCACTAACGTGGTATTTGCGGGAACCAGCTCTGGGTTAATACCATGAATCTTGCCCGCATGGAAACTATATGAGATATGTGACATAGCAGAAGGACAAATTGCGTGGATATAATTCAGCAGCAACGCCGCAGAAGTGTATCCATCGCAGTCGCTATCTACTTGGACATGAATATGAAAATCATCTTTGCTAAGTTGATTAAAAATCAACTTAGCCGCACTCTCAATATTTTTAAGTAAAAGGGGCGATAAATTATCAGATTCCGACACATTAAGATAATGGTCAATATCTTCAAACTTAATCCCTCTGTTTGTCAATACCTATTCAATTGCGGAGTAACCGTCATGAATAGGCTTAATCAGCTAATAATCCATGATTTTACCTCCTTAATCTTTTGGAATAATCCGCTCAGCCAATACAAAATTTGAAGTTTCTAATAACAAATCTTCTATACATAAATCTTTGAGACGAGTATATGGAATACGAATGATTGGAATATTATTTTCTTTGCACCAATTATTCTTAAATATATCATGTTCCTATACCTTCATAAAGTGTTCTTTGGTATTCCAAGAACCTAAGTTGTTATTATAATAAAAATGCTATTCCCCATCATACTCAATAATATATTGATTATTAACAAAAAAATCAAAACTTGCAAGATAATTATTTTCTTTAAATCGGCAAGTGTCAAATTTCTTTTGTGTCTCAAAAGGGATATTATTAATCAGTAATAAATTACTAATAGCGAGTTCCCCTTTAGACTTTGAGCATCCGCAAGATTGAGTATTGCCACTTTTTAAATGATGACTATCTACTTCGCATATATTTCCGCAATCGCATTGGCATCTCCAAATAACGCGCCCATCGCTGGAGCGCTTATCTGTCTTTTCTAAAGCAATCAATCGGCCAAAACGTTGTCCAGTTAAATCTAAAGTCTATCTTTTTTTATTATTTTCAATAAAGACCTTATTCTTATAGCAACCACAACTCTTTGTATTGCCACTTTTTAACTAGTCACCTCTAGCTATTTTTTGATTACCACACTAACACTAACATAGCCAATAAATTTTACGGCTATTTTCTTTTTTTATTGGGCCATCAATAACGGTTAAATAATTAAAAGTTTTTCCAATTAGATTTTCCATAAAATTACCTCCATTGTATATGAAAAGTATTTATGTTCCCTTATCTATCATTGTCCATAATTTTATGATAGATTAGGGACTATCCGGTTGTTTAACAAAAATTCAAATTTCTCTTTACCTTCATCTATTGGAGAACTTTTATAGTTGGTAATCATAGCTTTATCGAATATAGCTGTTACCCTAATTGAGTTATTATATTTATTATGGAAATGAATAAGTTTGGCTTTTAGTCGCTTAAACTCATCATCCCCAATTTCTTGAAACTGTCTATCAAGAGCGATAACAATTTCTCTCGCGCCAACCTGCTTCAGCAAATCAACTTGATAGCTCGATAAGCTACTTCCGCAAATAGCCACTGAAATATCATTCTCATGACCATAGTATGACTGATACATTAAACATGATTTTTCACTCTCAAAGACAATCGCGGCGTGAACTTTAGCGATATTATCTTTGCTATTGTTTAAGTTATACAAATTCATACTCAACGGATGATTGTATAATTGCTTACCGATTAATAGAGGTCTATACTTACCGTATCTTTCTGCCTCATCCGTGGCTAGTGTTCTACCTCTAATACCTATCAATCTATTGTTAATGTCGAAATGCGGGATTGTAATTTGCTCGCCGCCTGGATAGTAGCCAATAAGATTCTTCTTACTTACTTCATCACTAATTCCCTCTTGCTCCCAACGCGCAATTCGAGGATAAGCAAAGCGAGTAAGAATGATTGGGTCGTACTCTTTGAGCTGAGCTATGGGTTTCTTTTCCGGCAGCCGCAGGTTATGTTTCTTAAAGACTTCCCAATCCTTTAATTCAGATTGGTCATCTTCTGTTTTTTCTATTCCATCAAAACCAAAGTATGATGCTATATAATCCATAGCATCATACATTTCCCATTTCAATTGCTTTTGATTCTTCATTACCTTGATACAAAGATCGAAAATATCAAAAGTAGGATCTATACAACCAGTATAACAACGGAATAACCGAGTATTGGTGTAGTAATAGAGCTTGCGGGAACCCTCGCCTGGTAGGTTATGACAGATAGTTTGGGAGATTAATCCACCCTCGGTATACTCAGGCTCTCCTCCCCAAGCTTCAACTAAATCATAAATCTGTTCTAGTTCAAGCCGTTCCTTTAGGTCATCTTTGTCATAATAACGAGACATTTTACATAGTGATTACAAGATGGGTGACAGTGCCACGCAGACCATAGGTTTCGTTGATAATGTTCATAACATACTGATAAGGATTAGACTTTGCCTCTTCATCACTGCGAGTGGAGAGGATGCCGTCAAACTGCTTCTTAGTAATCTGATATTCAATAGACTTAGAGTTCTTCATATTTGTTCTCCTTTAGTTTTTATCATCCCATGCACTGGGTCCATCATCTATAATAAAATTAGAAGTTTCTAATCTTAAATCCTCTATACATAAATCTTTGAGATGAGTATATGGAATACGAATAAGTGGAATATTATTTTCTTTACACCAGTCATTCTTAAACTAATCTTTAAGCTATAGTTTTTTAACAGCTTCTACATTACTCCATCCAGAAATTGGTTTAAAGTGCTATATTCCATCATATTCAATCAAATAAGCATTATCTACATAAAAATCAAATATTGCATTAGCGCAACTATCTGGAAATATACAAGAAGAAAAAGTTTTTTGTTTAACAAATGTAATCTTATTATCAGCTAATATCTAACTAATTATTTCTTCTCCTTTAGATTTAATACAACCACAAGATTGTGTTTTTCCAGCTATCAAATCTGCTGCACTAACATATACAATACCACCACAATCACACTGGCATTTCCAAATACTCTTTTTACTTAAAGAAGTATGGTCATAATTTACTGCAACTAATTTACCAAAACGCTAATTAGATAAATCTTTACCATAAAAACATTTTCCGCAAGATTTTGTTTTTTTTAAATTACCTGCTCTAACGATAGTAGTATTTCCACAATCACATTTACATTCCCATAATATGGTTCCATCTGATGCACGCTCTGGTAACTATTTAATTACAGTTAATTTTCCAAAAATCTCACCAGTATGATCCTTAATATGTCCTTCGTTAGAAGCACATCCACAAGATGTGCTCCTTCCATCCTTAAGTGATCGAGCTAAAGTAGTAAAAAAGTTACCGCAATCACACTAGCATTGCCAGGTTGGACGGTTCTATTTATTTGCCACTCTATATAAAACAGTCAAATGTTTAAATTTTTTCCCAGTTAAATCTTCTGCTTTACCAACGGGGATTGGCTTTAATTTTTCAATCATATAATTCTCTCCTTTTCTTTTTATTATATTTGAGAATTATACTATTTCACGTAACCAGTTTTGTCCATTTATTTTTCCCAAGCACTTGGTTCCTCATCAAGGATAACACGCAGATCTTCAATACCAACCATCTCGTGATGCCAAGTAGTACAGAATTGAGGATGGATGCGACAGGTACCTAAATCTGCGGTACACCATAAGAACACGCCCTTATAGGCTCCTCGTCTGTTTTTATATACTGACAATTTGATGTTTGGTCTTTGTAGATTTGGATTTGCTTCGAGGACTGGCTCTAACTTAGCCAAGTCTTCTTCTGAAACGCCAAGTAGAATCATACCGACGTCCACTCGGTCTGCAATACTCTTTGCACCACGCAATAAGTTTTGGTCTGGAGTTTCACTATCTTTATAGTCACCATTCAACTGGGTTGCAGACATAATAAAGACGCCATACTTATTCGCTAAATCCTTCAATCTTGCGGAAAGCATAAACAAGATATTATCCTCTCTTAAGCGAACGCCGCCGCTTTTCTTGGTAATTTCCTCCAAGATTTTAAGAGAGGTCTGAATATAGTCAAACAAAACATACTTAACATCGTGTTCTCGGATATTCTTCTTAATCTTATTCTCAACATCCTGTAAAGAGAAATCGGGTAATTCTTCAATCCAAATCGGACTATCTTGGATAATCTTCGCGGCTTCTACCACTCGCTCTCTTTCTCCTTCGAGGTACTGACCATTCAGAATATGTTCCTCGTTAACACAAGAAAGAAAAGCTAACATCATTGTTTGAACTTCTCCCTTATCCTGCTCAGTGGCAATAAAGAGAGTCGGCTGGGATGCGCCATTCTTAATCCAACCGAACTGTTCATGGTAAATACGATTGCACGCGAAATTACAAGCGTCCGCAATCATACTTCTCGTTTTACCGATACCAGTGGCCGCGGACCGCAAGTAATACTTCCGCAATCTTGCTCCTCTTGTTACGGTATTGATGAGTGGTCCATAGAGAGGAATACCAACTTCTGGATGTTTTTCCAAGTCGGCAATTAACTCCATAATGCCATCACCTGCTTGATACCCAAGACCCAAGTCATCTTCAATATACTTGCTCTTGATTTCATCAATCTTTGTATCAATAGTATTGGCAATATCTACAAGAGAATTTGCATCTAACCAGTCTTCCTGCTGCTGACGCTTCTTAGTATCAAGTAAGTTATCGGGATCATATAATCCTCTAACGTCTACACCATAGCTATCATATGCTCTCAATAGAGTGAACTTTTTCATTCTACTATAGTAATAGTTGAACGTGTCCTGTCGAGCATTCTGAGATGCTTCTAATAGATACTCAACGCCTTTATTTTTCTTAAAGACTGCATCAAACTTAGGTCGATTAGATAGATAATCAATGATTGCATCAATATTAACTTGACTTCCTGTTAAATGTATGTTATACATACTGCCGAATACAATCTTGTGGAAATCCTCGACGAAGTCCTCTTCATGGATAACATACTTGTCAGTATCATCGAGAATCGCGGCATTATTGAAGACACAACCGATAATCTGTGTGATAGCAGCCGTATCAACATAACTACTATTCATGTATCTTCCTCTCCTTCATCTAAGAATGTAAATAATTGCCGCATATGTTTCATAGGCTCTCGTTTTGGAGGCGCAATATGAACTTCCCGCACTGGCAAATTATATTTTTGAATTACTACTCCCTTATTACGCTCTTGGGCTTCCCATAGGGCTCGCCAATAGTCAAAGGCTTGGTCATACACATAGGGGATAATACCGATACCACCATTGGCTTTTTCGATTGAATTACCTCGAATTTCAAAGAAATACTTAAGAGTTTTTCTCATTCCAGAATAAGAATAATTTTTCTCTTTTCTAAAGGTGTCTATTTGTTTTTTAATTTTAACTGAGATACTGTTAATTCCAAATAATTGCTTGATATACTCTTCTAATTCTTTCTTATCTCTTTCTTCTTGAGATTGATTTTCTTCTGCGCTTTGCGCGCAACTCTTGTGAGCGTAACGTCTTGCATTTGGTTTTACAAACGGTTCCATGTTTGCATCAAACATCTAACCACAATATAGGCATTTTACCATGTGTTTCGCCACGTCATTACGCTCCTTTCTTTATTATTCTATAATTATTATATCATATTTATGATAAAAAATCAAAAGGAGAGTATTCTGTCAAGAATACTCTCCTTAAACATTTAGCCTTTAATTAAAAGCTCCAAGTCATGAACAATAAGGTCAATCTGTTCAGCTTGCTCAGGAGTACATTCTCCAACTTTCTTGCCCTTACCAAGATATTTATCAACAATAGCAGTAATTTTACCTGCATTGGACTGGTTAGCAGACATAAGCTCGCCAACCAACTCTTGGAATCTCTCGCGGAGCCTGTCAAAGTCATAAGTTACATCCTCTGTTACAACCTGCGTTGCTTCATCGGAAATAAACTTACCGCCGGTTTCCTCGGCCTGCTTATCAATAGCGCCCGCAATTGCGTTTACGAGGTTGTCATAGGTAAACTCAATAGAATTGGGGATATACTTGAAACGAGAACCGGCGACGTAACGAGGAGTACCTCTCATAAAGAGACGTGTCTGAACGCCCTCCTCGGTATTCACAGAAGTGGAATAACCGATAATGTCGCAAGTTCTCTCGCAAATAAGACGTCCGCGCTTATCAAGAGTAGGAACAATCTGGTTATACTCATTACCCTCTTCATCTTTGAAGGTCTTATCTGTGGAGTGAGAAATCAAAATCAGACCATAATTCAACTGAAGAATCTTGCGGATTGCCTCGTCAAATTCGGTACCAACCATGGAATAACCCTTACCATAAGCAAGGTCTGCGATGGTATCAACGCCCTCACGATTGCAGATATACTTCTCACAATAGCTGTAAGCAATATCGGCGGTGTCGATAACAATGGTCTGGAACTTCTCCTGTACTTCCGGAGTCTTTAACTCGGTGAACAGCTTCTTAAATTCGCCCCAGCTATTGATGGGCTGGGCATATACACCCGGCAGTGCATTATAACCTTTCTCGAAAGCGAGAAGAAGTGCGCCGGGGAATTTACTGGCAATCGTAGTCTTACCAGACTTAGGAGTGCCATAGAACAGAACGGAATATCCTCTTAAATCTCTTGATACTTCATGTGGCTTAAGGTCAAGCAAACTCATAATTATTTCTCCTTTATATATTTTATTTAATTGAGGAAGTGAAGAAGGGGTATTGCTACCCCTTCATTTAATTAGAAGTTGTACTCGCCCTTTGCGGGAGTGGCCGCCTTTGTGGCACCACCGGCCGCGGCATTACCACGAGAAGCCTGGTACTCGTCCTGGCGCTTCTTAACGTCAGCCAGATATACTTCACGAGCAGCAATCATCTCACTGAACTCAGAAGCAAGCAAAGTATCCTCGCTATCCCATGCGTAAGTCTCAGGCTGAGCCCAGTTGATTACCATATCACGCTGAGAGCTTCTGCTCTCCTTGACGATTGCCTCGCCAAAAGCGTTCTCCTCTTCAATTTTACGAACGACAGTCTTGGAGACCTGGATACCCTGAACTCTGGTGAACACAGGAGTATTCGCGGAAGCACCGAGACTCTCAAAGTAGTCAAGAGCCTTTGCGGGGGCATAAGGAGCGTAGACACTAAACTCCACAGGAAGCAGAGTGTTACGGAAGTCGAATACGCAACCCTTAACAATTACCTTCTCAGGAGTCTCCTTCTCTTCATCGGCCTCAACACGACGGACATTGGTAATAACCATATCGGTGTTGAAAGTCGCACGAGCCTTAGGCTCACAAAGCTCCTGTACCTGGTGGACAAAGCCACCCTCGTTACGACGGACAGAGACAAGCTTGCCGTCCTTATCATACCACTCATTCAGTCCGATGGCAGAATCAATGCGGACCTTGCCAGCATTCTCCTTACCGTGCTCCATAGCGGAACCGATCTTGCCATCAATGATAGACTGAAGAACATTAAATGTGTTGTTAGGCTTACCCTTAGCGGTCACTGCAGTCACATAAGTGAAATGAACCTGCACGACGTTGAGCATCTCATCGTCAGTTGCCACGCTAAGAGTGCCGCTGATGAACTCAGTACCGGGATTCTTAGAGTTCGGACCGCTCTCCTTCATTTCCAGCTTGTGCTCGTAAACATAACCTTCGATATGGGATTCATTCTTCATTTTTTTACTCATTGTTTAAGTTCTCCTTATATTCGTTAATATCAAAATTTCTGCCTTTTTCTGTCAAGCTATAAATGACAGGATTCTGGCCATATTTATCTACAAACCCATCTGTAACAAGTTTACGGATAGCTCCAGATACTTGACGGGAAGAAATTACCATTCCATCCGCGATATCTCTTGCTTTTAAACTCTTAGCATCACAAGTCTGCAAATACTCAAGAATTGACAGTCCACTTTCCGTGAACATTGGTTTCTCCATAGCTTGCTGCTCTTGCAGCATATTATATACGTCTTGGACTTCATCGGGCATTACAACTGGCTGCTTGCAATTTTCAACCAGCCAATCGAAATAATCTAGAAACTGTTTATACTTATTCATTTATCCATTTCCTTTACCTCTTATACATATATAATAACATAAATTTAAAGAAAAATCAACTAATTCTATCGTAGTGCCAAAACTGATAGTTGACATTGTTATATGAAGCCATAGGACCATCTTCTATAGCTTCCCATTCTCCTGTTTCGTCAAGATTCGGAAAGAACGTGTCGATATTATCGTGACTCTTATCAATTTTTGTTACATAAACGCGATTACAGTAAGGAAGTAGAGCATTATAAATCTATCCTCCGCCTATAATAAAAACATTTTTATCTCCAGCTTGGATATAATCAATAGCTCTCTCTAAAGTCATAACAACTGTTAAATGCCCTAAAACTTCTTCATCAATATCTTTTAACATTGAATTAGAAACAATGACATTGATTCTATTAGGAAGCCTTGGAAGAAAATCTCTTTTTGGAAGACTCTCCCAGGTATTGCGTCCCATTACCACGATATTATATTGAGTTAGCTCTTTGAAGTGCTTCAAATCTTCGGGAATGTGCTCTAAAAGCTGGCCTTGATAACCGATACCCCAATCTTTATCTACCGCAACAATAGCAGAAATCATATACCCAACTCCAACTTTAACTGCGGCTTCATGGGAGAATAATTCTCCATAACAAAGTCGTCGATTGTTGTGCTATAAAAATCATCAGACTTAAGATAAAGCATTGGCTGTTTGATTGGTTCATCACCAAAGAATAGAGTCTTATCTTCGTCATAGGATAACTGCTCATATCGAGCCAGTAATTCATGCGCCGCGTCAATATGACGGTCATAAATCTGTTCATTAGCCACTACATGGCTAAATACTCCAGGCTCATATCCAGTATGACGAGCAATCATCATCAAGAGCGCCGCATACTGAATCTCATTGATACCACCCGGTCCAGAAGCAGTAAGCATATCACCACTACGCTGAACCAGCATCATATCAAGATAATTTCCACGAACATTCCAGATAGTTAGGAACGCACAAGGAGCCAATCCCGCAGTTTCACGAAGATCAGTCTCCTGCCACAAAGAAACAACCTTGCGGCGACCATATGGGTCATTCTTAATATCTTTAATCAAATTATTGATTAAATCATATCGACTTACTGTTGCTCCATAACGTTGGCCAATCGTGCCATCGCCGATATCCCAATCACCCCACCAGTTAACACCCATTTCTTCCATCTTAGCAATTTCATTAGTGGGTTTCTGGTAAATGGTAAAGATTTCCTTGATGCCGGTCTTCCAAGCCATCGGCCGCAGATTGCAGATGGGGAACTCTCCTTTTGATAAATCATAGGTACGGAAAACATGATTTACAGATAGAGTATGCGCGGGAGTCCCATCAGCATAATGAGGTCTAGGATTAATATCCTTATAGCCATTATTAAGAATATTAAGAATGGCTTCAACCATATATCTATCTGCTTTATTCATTAGTTAAAAATCCCCGTTCCTACAGTATTAGTGTATCCAACAATCTGGAACTGCTGGAGCCAGTAGTCAAGTTCATCTACCACTGCGATATAATCTTTTAAACCCTTAATCTTTACCAAGAAATAACTATAACTAATAAAGCCTAGATTTTGAGGTAAATGATCAGATCCGGATAGCTCTAAGAACCTTCCAGCCATCAATTGCGGTTGTGACGTAACAAAGAGAACCTGCTTATCTGGATTCTCTTTTGCTAGGAGATCTGCGTGGTACATCAAGCTGGTTGTCTTGCCTGAACCACGGTTTGCAATCATCTTAAACATTATGAACCTCCACGTGTACTATTCAATCCATAATCCTTTGTTTTATAGAAGTCAATCCAATAGGTCTCTCGCTCATTTAAAGAAGTTCTAGGTACTTCTTCTAATACTTCAAAAATAAAATTATGCTAGCCAGATTTTTGCATTGTTTGATATAGCTTGTTAGTAGCAGGCCCATAGGCTAAAGAAGCCTTTATGTGCTATCTAAAACGCTCTTTTATATCAACAGACTATCCGATATAGGCCTAGCCGGTCGTTAAATCGGTAATCTTATAAATGCCGCAAGTCTTTGTTGTTTTAGGAAAAAGTTTAGCCATAAGAGTATCATAAGACGGCTTATAATAAGTCTCCCAGATTAACTTATCTATTGCTTCTTTTTTAGAGAAGCGTTTCTATAATTCTCTTAACAAGTCGATGTCATTAACATCTAACTCATCAATAGCTAGTCTATAGTAATCCTAATTCGCGGCGATCTCTTCTTGACGCTATTGGGCTTGAATATATGCTAACTATTTAGCTTCAAGCTATCCCAATTTATCTTGCTCAATTGATACCTTCTCAGCGAGCTTATTCAGCTCTTCTGTGTTGGCATCTTTTTGAACTTGATAAGCCTTATCGAGTTCTTCCATCTATCGCGCGAACTTCAATCTCGCGCTCTCTTGGGCTTGCTATTCTGCGCTTTCCCGCAATTTTTCGGCAGTATTGGTTAAAGACTAGACCACATTATTCTAAGCTACAATACTCTCTTTTACTTTTTCTAATGTTTCTCTATTTTGGATAATCTTCTATTCAATTTCATCATTTTCTTTTTGTCTCTCTTTATTTATCAATACTACCTAAAGCCGATTATGTCGGAGATATATTACATATCCAAGTAAAAGCGCAATAATCAAGCCAGATAATATATAATAAATCATAGAGTAAAAGAAATCGGTAAGAGATATTGCACTCTTACCGATTCAAGTTTATTACTCCTGGGCGTCAGGATCGAAAGCCATGCCCTCGTCAGTCAGACGGAGGTACTTAACCTTCTGATGAGAGCCATCGGCAAGCTCAACTTCAGCGGGCTCACGAACGCCAAGGTTCTTACGCTGTAGTGCAGAAGTGAAGATGCCATCAACCTGGCGCTTCTCAAGACCGAGGACCTCAGCAACATCAGCAGCGGTTAAATCCTTGTCAGCATTGTCCTTAAGATAATCGAAAACCTTACGAGTATTTTCCTTCATAGCCATTTTAATATTTCTCCTCTAAAATGAATTATTTAATTTTCGATGCTACTAAAGCATCAATTTCCAGTAAAGCATTAATCCCATCTGGAAAAGCCATAATCTACTTAGTTAACTGAATAATTCGGTCTTCCGCGTGGGCTTTATCCTCTTTCGAGGCATTTTCATCTTGGTGAACAAGTTCACAGTTATAGATTTCATCGGCAAACTTCTTCATCTGTTTTCGGGTCATACAATCTGTCCTTTTTTATTGCTTTTCTGAATTACATATATATTATATCAGAAAATATTTTTTAAGTCAACAAAAAATTTCTGATATAACGCAATCTTTAGCATCCTTATCTTCTCGTTTACACTTGAATACTGGATGTCGCAAAGTATGCTCTTTCTTGTCAATTTGCATACAATCAAGAGCTACAACATGACCAAGCCACAAATCGGGATTCTCAGTCATTTCTCTTTTGTTATCGTCAGTTAATCCAGAGCTAACTGTACCTAAGTCAACTAACTCACCACTATCATTGTAAGCGCCAATTCTAATCGCAGTTTTCCAGCCTAAATAATAAGGCTTGGTAACAGGAACCCATCCATCAACACCAAATTGACACGTATCTACAATAGACTTGTCAAGAGAGCATTCCCAATAAGGCCAAGTCTCCAGCTCTTTTCCGGTGTACTCTTTCGTAGCATCGCAAAAGCCTGTGCAGATTAAATCAATAGAATCTATCTGCTTAACTTTGATAGTAGACCATGCGGGTCTTTTACCGGGAGTATATGGATAATCTTTCTTCTTTAGAACTGCGCCCTCGCCGCCAGACTTCAAGATACGAGAGATTTCAGCTTCCATATCTTCATCCACGCGAGTAGCAAGTCTTAAGAAACTATACTGATTGAGATTATGCTTCTCCCAGATGGCTGCAAGAATCTTATAGCGCAAATCCGCAGGTGAGTCAATAAGGCTGACCGTATCATATGCAATAATATCATGCACATAATAATGAATTGGCTCTTTTTCCTGTCTCTTGATAGCAAGAACCGGTAAGCATCCCATAATACTTACAGTATCTTTTGATGTACCACCGGGAACATAAATCTCTCCGATAAGAATAGTGCCCGCGGGAAGGCAGCTCAATGCTTCCTTCAAGTGAGGTACATTGTCACTTTTCTCTGTAAGAATACCAGATAATTTGCTTACTGTGCGACCAAAAAGATAAGAATGGTTTTCAGTTTTTACAAACTGATAAAATGCTCCATCAATCTTCTCTTCAAGGAAATATTCTCCATTAGAGCATACTTCAGAGAGCATGGATTCCTTTCCTGCGGGTAACTTCCAAATGAGCATTGGCTCAATCATTAAGTTTTCCGCTTCAGGATACAGCTCATGTATCTTACCTTTATCAAAACTCATTTATTGTTATTTCCCTTTCTTTTATATAAATATATTATAATAATTAAAAAGAAAAGTCAACTAAGAGAAAGAATGGGTATACCCATTCTTTCTCTTATACTTGCGTAATAGAAATCACTTGTTCGTTATTCTTCAGCATGATGTTGCCCATGGAAACTCGACCAAGAGTGGGAATGTCTTTGCCGCTGATAACGATAGATGACTTGTCACCATTGATAAGGAGATTATCACTTTCTTTGATAATCTCCGCTCCGGCGATCTCTCCCTTGTAGCAGAGTAACCCCTTGCCTCCACGATTCTGCAAAGTAAGTTCATCAATCTTTAGTTTCTTACCTAAACCGCTCTTAGAAACAATAGCAAGATAATCCACGGAATCCACGATCGGTAATGCCGCAATTACGCTATCGCCGTCATTGAGCTTCATACCCTTAACACCTTGAGCTATGCGCGAGGAGATAGGCATTTCCGCAGTTCCAAAATGAATAGCCATACCATTCTTTGTTACCAGTAACATCTGCTCTTGATTGATAAATGTAACATCTGCGAGTTCATCGCCATCTTTAAAGCTAATAGCAATAATGCCAGTGCGTTTCATCTTATCATATTCATCAAGAGGAACCTTCTTAATAGTACCATTCTTCGTAGCAAAGAAGATAAACTTCTTATCTGTGTCTCTTGTCATAGTTGTAAATGCCATCGGTACTTCACCGTTCTCAAACTCAATCAAGGTTGAAATAGGCGTACCGTTAGATGCATTAGTTCCCTCCGGGATATTATCAACTAACACACGGTACATCTTACCCTTAGAAGAGAATACCATTAAGGTATCCTGCGTGTTAGTCTTCTGTGAAAAGAGAACAATGTCACCTGTCTTAACACCAGTGGTATTACGCTTTTGAGCCTTAAAGTTCTTAGCATCAATGCGCTTAATAGTGTTCTTCTTAGTAACGATGACCACGCAATCCTTCGGCTCTACAACCACTACTTCTTTCTCTTGCTTAGGAATGTCGGTATTGAGAAGTTTAGTTCTACGAGCATCGCCATAAGTATCTCTTAACTGAGTAATCTTAGAGATTAAGACTTTATTTCTTACTTCTTTATTAGTTAAGATTTCAATACACTTAGCAATAAACTCTTTCTTTTCCTTTAGCTCATTAACTAATTCTTCTTTATCAATACGAGTTAATTTGCCGAGCTTCATATCGAGAATTGCATTTGCCTGCGCCTCATCAACAGAGAGGAAATCCATTAGCTTAGTTCTCGCATCAGCCCGTCCCGCAGACTGCTTAATCAATGCAATTACTTCATCAATCTTATCAACTGCGGCGATCAGACCCTCAAGGATATGTGCTCTTGTTTCAGCCTTCTCCTTATCGAAGGTTGTAGCGTTAACAAGGACATCTTCTTGGTGGTTAACATAAGCATGGAGCAAGTCAATCATAGAACACAGCTTAGGAGTGCCATTAACGATGTAATTCATGTTATAGGATAAAGTGGACTGTAAATCTGTCAGCAAGAATAATTTATTCAATGCTTTAGATACAGACACTCCATCTTTCACATGGAAAACCAGCTTGTTCTGACCGATATTAGACTCATCATCGAAGTCATCAATCAGCTCACTCAAAACATCAATGTTCTTCTCAATCTGTTCCTTAATCTTATTGCGGTAGGTGCGATAAGGGATGCTGGTAAAGATAATGTCTTGCCCATCAATCTCATAATCACCCTGGATTTTCAGAGAGATATTAGACTTACCGGACGCAAAGGCTGCCCGCACATCCTTAATGTTAAGAACTGTACCGCCGAGAGGGAAGTCCGGACCGGGGATATAAGACAATACTTCATCAATAGTCAGTTCACCCTTCTCAATCAAAGCAATAGCAGCATTACATACCTCTGTCAGATTGTGCGGAGCAGAGTTATGTGCCATAGAAATGCCGATTGCCTGACGACCGTTACAGATTGCGTTTGGGAATAGCGAGGGAAGAACGATAGGCTCTTGGAACTCACCATTATAAGTCTCTTTAGTAGGAACAACATTCTTACTAAAGTCATTCATCATCAAGTCGGTAAACTTAGAAGGCTTAGCCTCAGTATAACGAGAGGATGAGAACATATCGTTATTTTCCTGCGTGCCCAACTGTCCCTGTCCAGTTACAAGAGGATAGCGCATGAGGAACTCCTGCGCCATCTTCCGCAGAACGCCATAGCAGGCAATATCGCCATGGAAGTAAGATGTTGCCAGAGTAGAACCAATAATGGCATTACACTTTTTAGTCTTACTCTTGTTATCCATCTTTAGGTAATCTTCCATTGTCCAAAGAATCTTTCGCTGAGCACTAAGGAGGCCATCTTCCGCGGCGGGAATCGCACGATCGGTTAGAACTTCTTCCGCATAAGTTAGAAAGTTATCTTTAGCTTCATCAAGAATATCAACTTCTGTAATCAAACTCATAAAATCACTCCTTATTACTCAAAATTGAAACCGAGTTCGTTAGCATTATCGTAGATGTACTGCTTGCGGGGCTCAACTGCGCTACCCATCAGAATATTGAGCAATTCTGTGGTTTTCTCTGCATCAGAGATGGAAATACGCTTATATCTCTCATTCATAAAGCAGACCTTTTGCAAATCTTCGGGATTTAACTCACCAAGACCCTTAGCACGCAGCAAGTCATACGAACCACTATGACTATTCTTCCACTCTGTTAATTCATCTTCGGAATAACAGTAATACTCTTTTCCCTTTTGACGAATAATATACAACGGAGTTACAGCTCTGTATAGCTTACCAGCTTCTACAAGAGGACGCATATAGGTATAGAAGAAAGTGATAAGCAGAAGCTCAATGTCTGCGCCATCACTATCTGCATCGGAAGTAATGACAATCTTGTCAAAATTCATCTTGTTGACATCAAAAGAAGAGTCAAATCCCGCACCAATTACACGAACAATATCTGACATCTCTTGATTTGCAAGAATCTTGTCTACTGCGGTTTTCAATGGAGAGACAATCTTTCCTCGCAACATATAGATGCAGTCAGTCTTGGGATTGCGGGCCTCCACCGCAGATGCGCCTGCGGACAAGCCCTCTACGAGAAGAAGGTTGCGATTCTTAGGATTCTTATTCGTGCAATCAATAAACTTGTTACTGATTTGCATTTTTGCCTTAAGACCTGTTTCCTTTTTCGCTTTTACGCCACGAGCCGCGTCTCTTGCCTTACGGGCAGCTTCTCTAGCCTTACGAGCGTTAAGCGCCTTATCCGCGATTCCCTTAATATCTTTCTCGTTTGCGGCAAACCAATACTGAAGCTCCTCAGCAATTGCCGCGGTAAAAGGCTTCATATCGAGTTTAACAACTCTACTCTTGGTCTGAGCGTCATACGCGACACCGGGAGCGGTCACATTGAAGGCAATATACATACCTTCCTGGCAGTCTTCGCCAGTGAGGTTTTCATCCTTATCTTTTAGCCACCCTTTTTCACGGAAGAACTTATTCATTTCTCTTGTTAGGATGGTCTTAATTTGCGTAATATGCGGACCTGAATCTGTAAGACCAGTATTTACATAAGGAACAATGGTCGCAGAATAAGCATTTGTATAGGTCAGAACTAAATCCAGCTTATTCTTGCCATCAGAAAAATTGAAGTTTAAGCGGTTCTTCAAGATTTCCTTACCTTTAACCGCTTCATCTACTAAGTCCATCAGACCATTCTTAGAAGCGAAGACAACCTGTGGCTGCCCCTCTCTATTCAACTCGATAGTCAAACCGGGACACAGGCACGCGATTACCTTGAAAAGATTGATAATAACTGGCATATCTACTTCTGGATGCGTGAAGAACTCTTCATTAGGTTGCCACTGGACTAAAGTACCAGAAGGATGATCCTTATTAGCCCATGCACCGACGTCTCGCTTGTCAAAGACACCTTCCTTGAACCAGATATGCTCATATCTACCATTTCGATGAGTAATTACCTCAAGCCAATGAGATAGATAAGTCGTCAGCTTACTACCGATACCATTCAGACCGAGAGCAGTACCCTCATAAACGCCATCGTCAGAATACTTACCAGAAGTGTTCAATACGCTAAAGGATGCTTCGAGCACAGTTTTACCATCATCGCGTTTGGCATTAGGAATGAAACCCTGGCCATTATCTTCCACAATAATGGTATTATCCTTTTTAATTGTTACAATAATTTTATTGCCATGGCCTGCTTTAAATTCATCGACTGCGTTAGAGACAATCTCAATCAATAGCTGAGTAGAATACTCCGTGCTACCGACGTAAACGCCCGGCCGCAATCTTGTGAACTCAAGAGGACTTAATGACTCAATACTCTTTTCATCATATAGTTTACCCATTTAATTATCCTCCATACATATCTAACACTTGCTGTTCGGTAATTTTACCCGTAGCAAGCTGATCTGCGAGTTCGTTAAATAAAGTTCCGTTGTGACCTTTAACGTACCGCAAATCAATCTGTAGACCTTCTTTTGTTGTCAGTCTATCATATTCAAAGATTAAATCTTTATTTTCTAATGGTTTATTACCAGCTCTTACCCATCCATTAGCCTTCCAATTCTTAATCCAATTGGTGAAGCTATTGACGCAATACATGGAATCGCTATAAACAATAGGAATAAAGAAATCTCCATCTCGTGCGCCATAATTTGTTAATGCCCACAAGATAGCTGACATTTCCATTCTATTGTTTGTCGTGCCGTCGGCGCGTTCAGAGTACGCCGCAATTACTTTATAGGTTGCTGGATCTTGATGAGGTTCACCCTCACAAACTACCACTCCAAAACCACCTTTTGCGTTTTTAGCGCCATTCTTCAAGGTTGATCCATCTGTATATATCACTATCATCGACAAGACCTCAAATATCTCATTTAATTTTAATGCTCCTTTACTATTTCTGAATATATAATACCATATATTTTATGAAAAATCAAGCTTAAAATAAGAAAAGGCTTAATAGATTATTAAATCTATTAAGCCTTTATAATTAAATAGTTGCTTCGTCCGTGATTATTGTCTGCTATTGCTGTTGATTATTGATTGCGAGGTCATAAGTAATCCCGCCTTTTTGATGATCGGATTTACTCATATTTAGATAGAATGAACAAACTACTCCATGTGCGGACCAGGGTAGTCCAACTAATGCACTGATCCAGGGTAGAGTACCTAAATAACCTAAATGAACGCAATAAAAAGCTAGCAGAATACCGGAAATAGTGACAATCCATAGTAGTGAACGGATGTCACAAATCAGCTATTTTGAGAAATCTCTTTTAGAAATGTGTCTGCCTTTTACTCGTTTAGATGTAGCCATTACTTCATTTCGGAATAACGCTTTAGGACAGTCGCGAGTTCGCCACGAGTCATAAAGCGCTTGGGCATTAACTGTCCTTGACTATTACCAGCCATAAGTCCAGTAGATTGCGCCCAATCCATAGCATCCTTTTCCCAAGTTGCGGGCAAGCTAGCCAGCTGGGTTAAATAGGCTTCCATCATTTCATTAAACTTCTCTTGAGTCATATCGTCGTCCTCCTCATTACCATTCAGTAGCGCAGCAACGTCTTGTCTTACAGTAGTCATGTTCTTTCCAAATTTTGGGAACCAGTGTAAGACATCTGCGTGCGCAGAGCCAAGTCCTAACTTATTACTATCTACATGACATAGAATAGTTGGAACAATTACCCCATTATATTTTACTGTTCCATTTGGATCAATGCTATAAAGTTTGCATAAATAAGCTGTTAATTCACAAGCTTCTTTATATACTTTATCAAAATAATTCGCGTCATTGAGCGCGTCTTCGCAAATCTCAAACTGAATCCAACCGTTGTTGCAAGAGCCTTTAGGGCCAGAGCCGCAACCCCATGGCTTATAATTCCATGGCATGGTCTGTACTGTTGCTACAGAGCCATCTGCGAGTTTGCCGATCCAACAATTAAGCCCGGCATCAACACTAACGTGATTCCAGTCGTTTCCGCTAGTATTCTTGCCGAGCAGTTTAATCATTTCATTATAGTTGGCATCTGTTGCTAATGGTTGCACATAGCGTTTGAGATTTGGGTTATTGCATCCGGTGCTGTGCCATAGGATGCCCACAGGGTTCATTCTTCCAGTGTTCTTATAGCACTTGCTATTGGTTTGCATACATACAATAGGCTTGTTTGTATCAGAATACTTCATTCCAGTTGCTTCCTCCTTTTGTGTTGCGTAGGAGTTGAAGAATTGTTGGCTATATGCGGCACGTTTTTGTAAGGCCGCGGAACTTTGATCAGCCGGTCGCTCGAATTGAGTGATAACTAAATTAGATGCTTCTTCAACAGATGAGGTAGTCTTTAAGATTTTTAATAACTAGGAATAACTTGTACTTAGCTCCTGGTATAAAAAATCTAATTGGGTATTCAGATCTCCAATTGACTTACTTCGACTTCTACACAGTTTAAGTAATCCTTGTTTGCGGCTCCAATATGTCCACTGAGCTAGACCGTATCCAGCAGAGTCTTTAACGAAATTGGAGTATGAACCATTATCAACGGCTTGCGTATACTAAGAATCGGTCATGCCTAATTTCTTTTCATATGAGTTTTGTAGATTCACCGGATTTAATCCACTCTCTGCATACAAATTGCCCATTAGACCCGCGATTCCGCAATTACTTAAGCCTTTAGCTTTGAAATAGTTCCAAATAACCTTGGCATTGTCCGCCAATAATCTCACCTCCATTTAGGGTATATAAAAAGAGAAGCAATCAAAGATTGCTTCTCTAATTTTCTTATTAAATAGCATCTGCAATAGATGCAATCTTACTTCTATAAATATTTCTTAAGGCTACTTCTCCATATGCATCCTTACCTCTAAAGACTTTAGAGACACGGCGCATACCGTTATTTGCTCCAGAGAAATGAATATCATCAACCTGAGTCTTTTCGTCACCATCAATGATACAGATGCAATCCTCGCCCACTCTTTGTAGAGCCAGTTTCATAAGAGTGCGGTCAAGGTTCTGAGCCTCGGAAATATAAATGCCTGCTTTCATACCGCTTGTGTCATATCCTCGAATATCAGAGAATGGTAGAAGAACTAACTTACCCTCCGCAATTAGCTTTTCGACACCTTCGCGGCCACCAAACTTACTGCTCAGTAGGTTACCGATCTGAGAATCGAGTAGTTTTTCATCCTTTGTACCAGGATAGTAACCCAGTCTAGCAGAATTGGCAGTAGCAATAGTATTACAGAATACGATAATCTTATCGAGTTCATGTGCTTCTAGTTTTGCCATTAGGTAAGCAAGAGAAACATAAGTTTTGCCGCTACCTGCGGGACCCTTTACCAAGGTTAGCTTATTATTTCTTAAACTATCAAACAGCATTTTTTGGTAAATATCACCCTCATAAGGAGCAATTTTACCAAACCACTTAGAGTTAATAGACTTAGAAGCAAGATAACTATACTCTACGCCATCCCAAACCCGCAGGTCAACAATCTCATTATCACTACTCTTGATAATAATATATTGACCAGGTAGCAAGCCAAATGGGTTATCATTAGGATTTTGATAGAACTCTGCAAGTTCTTCGTCGGTAAGTGTTACTTCAATATAACCGGTATAATTATCAATCTCTTCGGGAATACTTTCAATCATACCGTCGCCAAAGAAGCAACCAGCGATATGCTTTAGGCTTAAATCGTTTGTTACAAAGACGATATCATCTCGCTCATCGCAATGAAGAGCGTCAGACAAGATTCTTGTATCGTCTGTTAAGTCAAATCCCATATCGGTAATACGCTTTTCGTAGTCTACCTTATGGGGAATTACTTCATATTTATCTGGATATTGTTCAAAATTATGAAGCAATAGACGAGCGGAATATTTGACATCAATATCCTTATTAGAAGCTGTTTTAATTCTTTCCAATTCCTTGAGAGTAATAGAAGAAATTAAAAACGGCTCGTCTGTCTCAAATAGACTTTCACCTGCGGCGATCAGAGAGCAAGTGTCATAGAAGTATCTATCTGTTGGGAATCTTAGGTCTTTATTCATCGTCATCTTCCTCTTCGAATGTAGTGGCAAATCCTATTGCCCTAGCATGAGTTTCTCCTTCACTAAGCTTATTAATCTTTACATTATGCCGAACAATTCGTTCGTTAATATTAGCTTTAATAAGTTCAGTAACCGCGCTAATGATTTCGCTAATACTGTTGAGTAAGGTGGCACCCACAGTGATAAAGAGAATCCCAAATGAAATATATAATAATGTCAATATAACCACCTCTTACTTATTATGATAAATAAAAGGTATTTTTTAATTATTATCGGCCTTCTGTCTAAAGCGTCTAACAGATTCAATAGCTTTATTTTGACCTTCAATATATTTCTTTAACATATCCTTTTCTTTATCGAGTGCTTCTTTTAATGCGGTCATGCGACCTTTAATGCGCATCAAATTGCGGTTAAAGGCACCTGAGGGGTCAACTTCCGCAGGAGTTTTAGCACCAAGACCTAATACCTCTTGATAAAACTGATTGCGAACATTAAACTTATCTTTCTCTTGTTTATAGAAATATTCAAGAGCTTCAATTCTTGCTTTTGATAGAGCGAGATTATATCCTACTTTTTTAGAATAGAAGCCTTCATCTTCTTTGCTTAGTAACGCTGCACCATGGAAGGTTTGTCCTTGATAACAAATCTTTACGTTGGTAACGCCTTCCTCTTCCCAATAATCTTTCATAATCACAGGAGCTTTATATATAGCTTTAACCAAATTCATATAGTTTTGTTCTCCTTATTTAATTCTTTAATTATATGATAGCAAATTTTTGTGGATAAATCAAATTTGCCCTAATTGCTCAAAAAATTTGGTGGGCCTGTGCGCACGGAAATTCGGAGACAGACGGGGTGAACGAGAAAAGCCCCTAGCTCAATTGAGCTAGGGGCTAGGTTTAAATTATAAAATTAGAAGTTTCTAGTAACAGGTCTGACAAAGTTAAATCTTGATACTGAGTATACGGAATACGAATGATTGGAATTTGATTCTCTTGGCAATATTGGTTTTTTAGCTGATCTTGATGCTGTTGTTCTTCTTTGGTTTTTAGAGTCGAACCCCATTTACTATCTTGGTAGTGTTGCTTCCCATCATATTCAATGATATATCTGCCATCTACAAAGAAATCAAATCTAAAGTTTTTTGCATTATCAAAGATTTTTTCTTTTTCAAAAGGGATTTCCGCATTTCTTAATAATTTAGCTACTTTTTGCTCACCAAATGATTTAACACATCCACAACTTTTAGTGTTTCCACTTTTAAGAGAATTACCATCTACAATAGTAGAATTTCCGCACTAACAATGGCATTTCCAGTAAACTTTTGTACTACCATTTGGTGTTTTCTATACATGGTCTTTACCTTCAACTTCTAACATATCGAAAATTTTCCCGGTTAAATCTACAAGATTATTTTTCCCGGTTTTAGCTGCGGCCTCTTTTTGTAAGCATCCGCAACTTTTTTTATGACCGGATCTTAGATCGGCACTGGATGCTAATGTAGTATTACCACACTCACATTCACATATCCACATGACGCCGCCACGCCGATCTCTCTAAGGACTTTCTTCAACTACTTTAAGAGAATTAAAAGTTTGTCCCCGTAAATTTAATTTTCGTGGCATATCTATCACCTCTAATATATATAAATGTTAGAGTAGATAGATTAAACAGTTTTGGAAAAGTTTTTCATTTCTTCGATAATATCGTCGAGAAGAATAGGATAACATTCATGGGCATCCACTTCGCAATGATAGATACAGCCTTTATTCCAATCCACGAAGGGATCGGTTGCATGAGTATGCCCGCAAAGATTGAGAGTCTTAGCTCGTAGAGTCTTTCCATCATCATAGTTAGAGCATAGAGTAGGATAATGAGAAGCATAGAAATGATACTTGCGGTAAGTGAAAGCATAAGCGTCAAATACCGGAATACCAGCTTTGAGATAGGCTTCTCTGCGGACGGAGGTATCATGGTTACCACCAACCACGAGTTTACGCCCATTCATGCGATTGAGCAAAGCAAGCCCCTCTTCGAGCTTATCGGCTCCGCCGAGCATAAGGTCGCCGCAGATAATAAGTGTATCTTCCGGTGCCACACACTCGTTATTCTTCTTTACGACAGTCTCGTTCATCTCTTCAACGCTCTCAAAACCACGAGCCTTCCAGATGAACTCCTTATTATGATTAAAATGATAGTCGCTAGAAATCCAGATTTTCATTTTATCACCCTCTCTTAATGGTGTACACACACCTTAATATCAGAGAAACCCCATTTGGTCTTAGGGAACTCTTTTTCGGTAGGGACAGAAAATCCCTTCTTCATCTTCTTAATTGCGGAATCGGGAACTCTGGCAAAGCCAGTGCGCTGAGCATTACGCTCAAGGGCAACCTCGGTAGGAACATCAATGACCTCAAAGGTTAGTCTGGTATGCGGATCCGCGATCAGCCGCCCAAGGAGCTTTGCGCGAGAAGCAGGACTAATATGAGTAGCGTCTGCAAATACAACATCAATACCAAGCTCCATAGCTTCATTTATCTGCCTCACAAATTCGTTAAATACTTCGGTTTCCTTATCAAAGTAGCCATCCCGATCGGTCAAGATGGACTGCCGCACGAAATCTCTGGAGACTACGCAAGTGGTGCGATGTTCTTCTTCGATTCGTTCTACCTCTTGTTTAATTCAAGTAGACTTGCCACTACCGGGCACGCCGACCATAACTTTCAGCTCAGTTGTCACTTTCTTCGCCTCCACATCTAATTCACAGAATATGCCTTGCCAGTGAATACATCTGGTATCTGGAGCGGTGCAATAATTACACATCTTATCGACCCCGCAGTCTTCGTTCAACTTCAGCCATTACCCAAGCAATATCTTCATCAGATACCTCGGTTTCAAATTCAATAGAACAATTCTCTTCGCCATTCATTCTCGCTTCAATGAGGATATTAACAGCGTCCTCAAGGTCTTGCTGATGTTCAGCAAAAGGAGAAAAAGCTCGATTTTCCTGTGCGCAGTCATCTCTCTCGTGATCAAGGTGAGGATGATGCGGGTCATAAGGTGACCATAAGTCAAATACGCATCTGTCGCTGTCGTGATAACCGAGCAAACCATTGGTGTGGTCACGGTGCTTCATTATTTCTCCTCCTGTTCGATAAACTGTTGGATAGTGGCCATTGACTTCTCGATGTCATTCAACTCGTCGTCAATGAATACGCCGCTCCAATCCAGACTGTCGATAATACCGTCGAGAGTTTCCCATGCTTTAATTGCGTCGCTCTTAGTGACCATACTTCATAACTTCCTTTCCTTAACTTTCTATATATATTATAATATATATTTATAAAAAAATCAAAAGGTTCTAAGAAGATAGAACCTTTTGATTTTTATTTAGTTATATCGGTAAATTTGGTCAGTGAAATAGACTTTTTCAATATCTCCAATGTCATCAACTTCATAGCTGTCTACTGTAAGAGGCCAATCTTCCCATAGACCTGGATGAGTTAGCAAGAAAACCTCTGGCGCTTGCCGGAACCTTTTATAATCTTCGTCAGAAAGCTCAAGATTTCCATTATAGTAGCCGTCTCGCAGATGACCTATGACATACTCTACCTCGACAGTTACATTGATCTTGTGAGTTAACTCAACCGGATTGTCAAGAGAGATATAATATTTCCTGCCATTGATTTTTTTCCAGAATGAATAATCACTCTTTGGATAGCCGACTTTTCTTTCGAGAATGTCTTCCTTGGTATTAGACTGCAACACAATGACCGGATTTTTACGCGGATCTTGCCCGATTGGGTGGAAATCTACTCCATCCGCACCAGTGATTTCAAACCATTCTTTCCATCCTGTTCCTTTTTGCCATTCAGCCACGGTTATTCCTCCTTATTCCCACGGAAGTTCCATCTTTTCAATCATGCCGAGAATCGTTGCCTTAGTAACTTCCTTGTCGCCATCGTGGCTCATAAAGAAGTTAAATACTTCTTGTTCTAAGGCTTCGACTTGACTATCAATGAAACCGCCACAACGTTCGCCGTCAATATAAATAGGATCATTTTCTGAAACGCCCATACAGGCGGTATCCTCTCCAAATCTTCCACAGTCTTTGCATACCGTAGGCTTAGGGAGAATAAAATGGCAGATATCTTCAGCTTCTACTGGGAAATAAGCGGCAGGGGCAGAGCATACTCCATACCCCTTTGTAGCCGTTGACATATACTTCTTACATACGCCGCACTTCATAAATTACTCCTCACACTGGATTAAAGATTCAAGGTACTCTCGTCCTTCATCTTTAAGAGTTGGCATATTCTTATCAACTTCCCAAAGAGAAATAGTGTCACTCTTAACTTTAATACACGCAGAGCCTCGTCTAAAGAAAGTGGGGTATGCCTCCCAATAGATGTTCTTTTCATCCATAAGCATATCTTGAATATCAGAACAGGACTTATTTTGCAACTTTGCTTGAGAAAAATATGCCTGACCAACCATTTGGATAGAATTGCGGATGGCATCTAGCTGACGCCAATAGACAAGATTGGTGACTTCTTCCTTAGGGATATTGAAACAACGAGCATCGAACATAGCGCCTTTATCCTCGGCGGCCCGCAGAGTCTCCATATACTTTTGATGTTCTTGCTGAATTTCAACGCTCTGTGGGGTCAGGCCGGTCTTCCATCTGAAATCTTCTTCATTGATCGCTCGATGGAAAGCCTTATTGAAAGCCATTGTTGCCATAGAAGCGGCAACAGAGCATACTTTCTGAACTTCATAATCAAACCATGCAGAACTATTAAGACGCTTATAGTCTACAAGGATAAGAGTAATTTCATCACTCTGAGTATATCCAAAGACACAGCCTTGGATATTTTCGCAAAGATACTTCATAGTATCCTGCATTGCGGTTGCAAGCACATTATCAAAAGGCTTATTAAAGCCACGAGTAAAGGTATGAAATGCCTTACCATCAAGGCGGATTGCCACTGGAGTGCGGCGCATTAACTTGGTCTTAGGTACATTTTCATAGAACTCTTTCATCCTTTTACCGAGGTCGTCATGAATAGGCATTATTTTTCTCCTTTCTTATATATTAAAACGAAATATCGCACTCACACTGAACACTATAAGCGGAGGTAGGATGGCTCTTACATTTTCTAGTCCACTCATAATGCCCCAATACAGCCTCTTCTCTATTGTCATAACGCGCCACAATAATCATATCGTGATCATCCATCCAAACTGCGGTTTCGTAACCTGCATCCGCTGTTAAACAGGTGTCAATAGTATAATTATCAACCTGATCGCGTCCGACGAGGTCGGCGTTGTGATTATTGTAAGCAATGCCAAACAGTAAATTCATAAGGTCATCCATTGTTTTTCCTCTTTTCCTTTCTTTTCGTAGCTACATCAATAGTCTGCCTATGTACAGAGTAGATTTTAGAGGTAAGTCCATTCTTTAGTAATCGGTTAAGATTGACTGGGCTGTAGCTAATTACATCAGAGCAAACATTCAAGTGCCGGTCGTCGTTTTTATGGCGACGGTCGTGGACATGACCATGAATGTTGAAAGCCCAAGGAATCATCGGGAGCGGCTCGTGAGAAAGAATGAGTTTTTCGCCGAGCATAAGCGGCCCCTCATAGATTTCGTCAAAGAGATTATTGTCTGCGGAAACCTCCCAATACTCAAAAGGAGAATGGAAGTCATATCCCTCAGTAATAGAATACTGACAACCGGGATAGACACGTTTCATTTCATCAAGAGCTTCAGATCTCTGAAACACTTCTTTGGGGAATTTGCGAGAGATAATCTTTTTCTCATAGTTACTGCGGCCGGCGTCATGGTTCCCCATAATAAGCACCTTGTAACCACGCAGTTTAGCGCACATGGCCGGATCGCCGCAGTCTCCCAAGATAATTAGAACGTCTTTTTTACCAACTTTGCTATTGATAAGTTTAATCTGTTCTTCATCAGACGGACGACCAGGAGTTCCCGCAGCAAGCTCCTCATCACCGAAATGGGGGTCAGAATACACCCAGATTGCTTGTTTATTTGCCCATTTCTCATTAAACAGAGAATATAATCCAGAAATCATTACCATTCCTCCTTCTTAGAAAGATCAATCGCATCAGCGGCCTTGAAGATATGTTCATCAAAACTATCCAAATCTAACAATACTGTATAACCGGTATACCAGCTTGCACAGTCTAAATCAACTTTGTGGTCTTGCGCATACCACCAAGCTCCGCCATCCCAATCGGGAATTTCATCGTCCCAACTATTTCGCTTTAATAAGTAAGGAATGGGAGTATGACCATGCACGCAGATTTCTTTATCATCAAAAATAGGTTCCTTAGAGTGCCAATGGCATCTATCCCAAAGTAGGTCATCATAATTAGGGATAGCGCCGCCCTGCATTGGATTAAAACCAGCGTGGCAAAGATGAATAGTGATTCCCTGTTCATTTACATATTTCTCATAGGTTGGCAGTTTCTTGAGATAACTCCACCAGCCAGTTTTCATCGGCTCTAAAAGCCAGTTAAGAAAAGTTTCTCCACCACCATTCTGAGAAAGTAGAGCGAAATTCTTTCCACATACTCCAAGCCCTTCTCTTCGAACTTCATCGTTCATTGCTTGTACAAGCATATCTTCGTGATTGCCTTTGAGATAGATGAAACGACTATCTTGAGCGACCCTTTTAATAGTTTCCCAAGGATCTGGACCTCTATCTCCTGCATCACCGAGAAAATAAACTTTATCATCTGATTTGAGGAAGCTCTGAATCTGTTCTAATAAATCTAAACGACCATGTAAATCCGAGCACGCATATGTGGCCATATTATTCCTTAACCTCCTTTAATTCTTTTTTAACAAGCTCTATTGCTTGCCGTAAATCTCCAATTAAACAAATTGGAATTTCCCACTCATTGGCTTCAGCCCACTCTAAATCCATAGAGAGATTTGCCAACAAAGAAAGTAATCCAAGTTTTGTCATTTATTTTCTCTCCTTAATTTAATTTTAGCAGTTCAAACAGATAACACCAATCTTTAATATATTTAGGGTGAAATTCTGTGTATTCTTCGCCAGCGGCTTCAATAAAATGGAGATGCCCATCTTGCCAAGTCTCCACTGAGACAACATAAGCCTCTGGGCAATCCTGTTCTTGAATTGCCTCTTCACTGAGCCGAATAAATACTCTACTTTCGGGAACGGGAAAATCACCATTTTTGAAACTATAAAAAATATTCTTCATACTTTTCTCCCCTTTCTTTATACATATATTATATAATATATATTTATAAAAATAAAGAGACTCTTACCAGCTAGGTAAGAGTCTCTTAGATTTAGTTTTTAATCCTTAAAATGAGAAGTAAGCCGCAAGAATATTAAAGCAAGATTCCCTGCTATGAAACCGGTAAGATAGACGGCTGAAGGAGGAACTATTTGTCCCAGAATAGAGCCAGCAACAGTAGTAATCAGCCACAAACCGTAGAAGATAATTTTCATACCTCGTCCTGTGCCTCCTTAATGAGAAATTTTTTATCTGTTAATAATTCTAATGTAAGTTTATTCTTATACTCGTAAGGGATACGGTACAATCGAATATTATGAGACAAGCAGTATTGATTCTTCTGCTTATCTCTCTGTTGTGCCGCCTCAAATTTTTCTTTTGTCTATCCCCAATTATTTGTGTATTCAAAATGCTGTTTGCCATCAAACTCAATTAAATAGCTGAGTACATTATTTTCAAAAATAGCAAAATCAAATCGTAATTTTGGAAGGTCTGAAAAATTATATTCTGTTGCATAAGAAATAGATGCAGCATCTAGAATTTCTCTAATTTTCTATTCGCCAAGAGATTTTGTACATCCACAGCTTTTCGTAATTCCTTGCTTTAATGCGGTCCCAGCTACAATAGTAGTTCTTCCACACTCACATTGGCATTCCCATTTCATATGGGATTCTCCAATTTCAGAAACTCTTTTAAGCACTGTTAATTTTCCAAATACCTATCCTGTTAAATCTTTAGTTCTTGTTTGACTTAATATTTTTTTATGATAACATCCGCAACTCACTACTTTTCCAGTTTTTAGATTTGTGCCGAGTATTTCTTTCTCATTGCCACAATCGCATTTACATAACCAACTAGAATGACCTTTTTTAGAAGGCCTTTTTTCAACTACTGTCAGCATTCCAAAACGTTGACCTATTAAATTATCAGATTTCATAGCTTTCACCTCATACTATATTGTTGTCAATATAGTATGAGGTTTGATATAGCTATATTAACTATTGCTGTCCAAAATTTCTTCTTGTGCTTCCTCCATGTCGGGAATAGTGCTATTTTCCTTGATAATTCCCTCGATAATCTTAAATTCATACGTTTTTGACTTATATGCTTTCCATCCAGTGGCTCGATTAAGGATACGCACAACGACGCCTTCTTTGATATGGGTCTTACCAATAGGGTCATGCAAATCTTCAAAATATTTATTGATACGATTGATTAAATCTTCTGTTGTAGTAAAAACAAAAGTGTCAATATAAGGGACATGATTTACTCCTGCTTTATTACACCACTCGATAATTTCCTCTGGAGAATAATCATGACCATCTTTTTCAATACGATAGACATAAAGTTTAGACTCTCCAGGCTTGCATCCATAATTGAAGATAGATCGTTTCCCAAATTCTTTTACAAAAGCCTTATCGTTCACCTTAGTATTATCACCAATAGGCATAATAGTATCGGTTTCATTAGGCCCATAGTACCCAACAATTTCTCCGAATACTTCCATACCCTCTTCTACGTAAGGTCCAATTTCCTTGTGATGTTTCATACGGAACTCATCTGTTCCATAATATCCAATGGAATTAGGAGTAATAACCGTACGGCGAGTTCCACAAATATAAACCGGCTTAGTTTTAGCTTTCAAATGAAAGAGCTTACGGAAGAAGCCTCGTGGCATTTGTGCTACCGTCCGCATATGTCGACTTGAGGTGCCATGCATCTTAAGGGAAAGATTAACAATATCGCCGGGGCGGAACTTATCCAGATTGTATGCAAGCTGCTCGGTGTCAGTATGCATCGCAAACTCAGGATAAGTGACACCCTCTGCCTTGCGGCCTTTGTAGGAAGTTTTAGGAGTGTTCTGCGCTGCCTTACGCTTGGGGATGTACTTACGGCAGAACTCTTTCTCATTGATAGTATTTACCTTGTCGCCATCTTTCCAGTGCTGATCACCAAAAGTTGCGTAGACGCGCTCAAGAGAGATAACGATACCAGAACTCTCGTTACCACGGAGCTTGATAGCCCGCACATGACCATTGTTTTCCAAGTATCCGCCTTGCTCAGTACCATCCTCATTCTTGCGGAATAGGGTGAACTTATCGCCGAACCAACGATCGACCTGACCATCAGTCGGCAGATACAGAACCAGATCGCCGGTCTTCATGTCGGGGCCGATGATAACGCCCTCATTAAAGCAGTCTGCCAGATACAGACGATCAGAGTTTTCGTCCTTGCGGCAGTTCTGCAACTTAGTCACCAAACCAAAATATGCCATATCTTACTCCTCCTCTTCATTCACATCGTAGCCTTGACGAACCATGACTGCTACAGCTTTATAAACCATGCGGCCGAGGTTCTTAGACTTGCCCTTCCGCACGAGTCCCATTTCAATCAGATTACTGATAAGCCTTGCCATCTTCTGAGAGGTCAACGGCTGAAGAATCATATCTTGACTCTTGATTTGGTCAATCGTCATAGCTTCCTCAGACTCATTCAAGATGCTTAAAATACGCATCTTATACTCTCCTTCTTTTTCGGGAGAAGGTCGATGAACTCTTACTCTTCCGGGCATTTTACTTAACCTCCTTGTAGGAAATGACCTCAAGATTTTCAATCTTTGTGGAGATAGATGCCTTACCAGTATAGACTACTGCAATCTTGGTGTTTCTATCAACGCAGATGACTTTACCAGTGCGGCCGTCTCTCACTCTTACGATAGTTCCATCACAAACATAGGGCATCATATAGTTATCTCCTCTCTTGTTACATCGTAATGTCGATACCTTTCTCATGCAGGATATTGATACACTCCTGCAAATAAGCATCGTTATGCTCAGGATAAATCATATTACCCTGCTTGGCGGATTCGTAAATCTCTTCATATTGAGAATCAGAAATCCAAGTGTCTTCGCCCAATGTACTTCCTCGCCAGTTGGGATTCTTCCAAATTTTATCTGGATGGTAGCCACGTTTCTCCATCTCGTCCATAATCAGATAATGATAAGCAACAAGTAGAGCAGGGTCATGGGTAAAAGCGTAGTCTACAGTTGCGTGCTTCTTGCCCCAGCCTTTTCCTCTCAGAGCCGCACACTCTCGATGCTGACCTAAGAGACGCTGACGGTCAAGATAGGGAATAAGTTTTTGATGCCAAATCCGCATGGTTATCACTTCTTTCTTCCTTAACTTTCTATATATATTATATAATAATTTATAATATTTTTCAAGCAGATATTTATTTTGGCCAAAAGCTGATATACACTCATTATCATTTTTTAGATAACAATAGAGAAAATAATGAAAGGGGCAGATTGTCTATGTATTCTCAGATGATGAGCGGGGAAAAAGTAACCCCTTATCTAGTACGTCTAGTAGCTGATACTGAAGACGAGATTGCCACCCTTCCTACCCACTATGCCCCTGGCAGCACTTGCCGCGTTGTTGAAAGTTCTAACACCTATCAACTGAATAACCAGGGTCAATGGATTAAACAGAAGTCAAGTGGTGGCGGAGGCGGTGGGACAGTTGTCGTTGAAGGCAGCTTGGCCGATATTGCTGACATTGATAAATTATTTGGTTAAGGAGTGATGGTTGATGGCAGTCGCATTAGAGAACCTTATTGACCTTAACCTTTTATCTCACTACGATACAAAACTCAAAGAATGGGTTAAGGACCAAATCAAGGATAGCGGGAACTTTGAAGTAATGCAACGTTCCGAGCTTCCCGCGGTGGGCGAAGAAGGCAAAATCTACTTTGTAGAAGATGCTGTCTTGCAATATACCGCAGAAAATGGTTATCAAGAAATCGGTGGAACTGGGAGTCCGCAGAAACTTGAGTGGCATGACTTTTAATTAAAAGGGTCGAAGTATTTAATACTTCGACCCTTTATTTTTTTATCTACCCATATAGTAGTTTGGATCCTTCTTCAACCACCAATCAAGGCTCTCAGGATTTTGCCAGCGCTCCCAAATTGTATCAAGAGATTCGATATCACGGAAGTACATTTCCGCGCCAGGCCGGATTAACCGATCGTCATGGTAGTGACCGCAGAGCCATACTTCCCAATCAATCTTGCTCTTGATGTCCTCAAGCCAAAGTTCCATGCTCTTATCTACTTTTGATTGGTCAAGACCAGAGAGAAACAAATCTCTTGGCTCCCAAGAAATGGGACAAGTATGGGTTAGGATAAAATCGTAGCGCTTACCTTCAACCCACGCGCCAATTTCATCCATTTCCTTTTTGGTTAGCTGTTCGTCTTTGAACCAGCCAGTCCAGTTATCTGTATCCTCCGGACGGCCTCTAAGTCGATACCACTTATCTACAGAATAGGCTCCGCCGATAACAAGGACAGAATAGCCATTTATCTCATATTCTTCTCCATCCATCAGATAGCGAATATTTGGAAACTCTGGCTCATAATAGACACCACCTTTAATGTAAGTGTCCCAAAGCTGATCCATTCCAAGATTCTCAGGGCGCTCCTCATGGTTGCCACGAACTGCATAAATATGGAAACCTGTAGCATTGACATTTCTCTTGTTCTTACGATCGGTCTTATTCAGATAAAAGTTAAGACCCATATCACCAAGGATAATTAGAGCAGTCTCGTCGGGAGGATAGCCAATGTGACCAAGTCTCTCAAGGACTTGACCATGAGTGTCGCTAACCAGTGACAAGCCAATGCTTAATCACCTATCATCATCTCCTTTAATAAGATACTTGTTTCCAAGTAAATCCTCAATAGTTATTGTTTCTAATTTAGTATAGGGGATTCTAACTAAAGAATAGTTATGACTAAGACAAAAATTATTCTTAATTTCGTCTCTTTCTTTGATACTTTCTAAAGTATCTGTGGTTCGTCCCCAATAGTCTGTATCAGGCCCGGTTAAATGTTGACGACCATCAAATTCAATAAGTCTTTTAATTTGGCCCTCTTGATTATATATCGCAAAGTCAAAGCGTAATTTTCTTCCAGTTTCTTTTACCAATTCTGGTAGGATAACTTCTTTATTAAATAAAATGTTATTTTCTAATAGAAGTTGTTCAATAGTAAACTCCCCTTTAGAGCAAAGACAAGAGCCGCAAGAAATGGTGTGACCATTTTTTAGTTGGTTTCCGCTTACTTCACAGATATTTCCACAATCACATTTGCATTTATACCACATTCGATTCTTAGTCGCTCCAGTATATTGTGGTTTATATCCTATTGCTTCCAATACAGTTAACTTACCAAATTTTGTATTTGCGGGGATTAAAGTTGCTTCGGTTTGTTGTTTATTATGTTGTTTAAGGCCGTCATATTTTCCACAACCACAACTTTTAGTATTACCAGAGCGTAAACTGTCTCCTTTTACATTTGTAATTGTACCACAATCACATTGACACTTCCAATAATACCGACGGCCATCTAACTTTCCTACATTTTCTAGAACGACTAATTTGCCAAAACGCTAACCGGTTAAATCTATCAGTTTTCCCATATTTATTACCACCTTTCATAAATATATGAAAAACATTCATATTAAGTTAATCACCGGTGACCAAAGTTTAATCACCCGTAATTTACTTACTGCAAGATTTCTCCTTTCAATGCAGTCTTTACGATGTTATACTGCACATCGTCAAGCAGAACGTCTACTTCTGTGTCAAAAGTCTTACCAACTTTTTCGCAAAAGGCGTCCGCAGTAGCAGTTACATTTGCGATGGCGCTATCTGCGGCGATGCGCGCTTCATCAAGGTTAAAGTATCCCTGTTTCACGGCAATGAGATACTCAGGGTTGCGCGGCCGCAGGCAATCTTCATAAGATTCGCCGTTGATATATCTCTGGAGATACTCCTTTACTCTGAGTAGGTGATGAAGCTGCTTGGGGTCATAGCCATATTTTGCAAGGACTTCGAGCTTGCTGGGGTATTCATGCTCCATCGCGTGATACTTCTCCATAGCAATACCCTTCATTGTTTTAACGGCATTGTAGGGAGAGTAATGAGCAATCCTTTCCTTCTGAGCCTGCAGACGACCCCATTCATCAGCAAAAGTAGGATTCACGATGAAATAAGGGGTAAAGAGAATCTCTATAAAGTTGAGATTCTGCTTGCGGAAAGTGGCAAGCATAAGGCGGATGTCCTTAAGGTCAATGTGTTCGTCATTCGCTCTTACATGAGTGGTGCTGATAGGCTTCTTATTGAGGACTACTTCATCAAAAGTAGGAGTAACAATCAGCTTGGTGTCTACATCACTTGTGGAGATCTGTAGACCATAATTCTGTGATCCTTGCAGGAAGATGCCAACAATCCGCGATTCATCGAACATAGTCAGGCTCTCTTCAAAGTGGTCTTGCACTCTATTCATAATATCATCCATCATTGACAGTACCCTCCATTTCTTTAATATATCTATCTGGGATAGGATGTGCGGTAATCAGAGTATCTTTTCCTCGCCAAATGTAAATATTTCCTCGATAAACTCTAATTGAACACGTGTTAGTCTGATTTCTCTTGTTCTGGAGATAAGCGAAAAACTTGGGAAACTTTTGGAACTGATTGATAGTTGCGCCAGATCGTTTAGCCTGCTTAGCGAGTTTCTTAGCTTCTGCAAAGCTATCGCATCCTTCAGTTCTCTGAACAATACGTTCCTTACTGTGTCGAGTAATTCTACCCATATTATAACACTTCCTCTCTTTCTGTCGTCTCCAGATAAGTTCGAACGACGTCTGCTTTACTCTCAAGACTGTTTGCTTCCTCAATTAAGTGTTGCGCTTTCCAGTATAACTGAGTAGCGAACTTATCCAATTCCTCTCTTGATTTGTCAAACAAACCAGGATATTCTGCTTCGAGGTCTTCCAAATCCTCTTCTTCATACCACTTCAGATTAAGTTCTGAGAACTTACCCATTTAACCTTTTCCTTCCTTTCTTTTCTCAAGCCACCAATTTGCCCCGTTAGCATCAAATACGAGCATTAAAGGTGTGAAAGTTCCATCTTCATTTTTGAGGATGATACGCGATTCTTTCGTTTTAGATAATGGTTGTCGTCCCAGCCTGTCATATAATTGTACCCAAGTTTTGACCATTATCTAATCTCCCTCCATCCATTCTTCTCTATGATTGCTCGCATATTCCGAACTCCTACTGGATTCATACTATGAATATGAAAGCTATACCCTGTGTCTACAATGTTCTTAGCTTCTAGCCAATCAAGTAACTTAATATAGTCCCCACCTTCAGATACATAACTGCCAGCATCGTGATCAAGATCAATCAAGATATTGTCGTCTGTCATATTATGTTCATATTGCCAGATCGCGGTTTTAGCTGCTTTTACACTCTTAGCCCAGATATATCCACTCGGCGCCGGCCGCACGTCATCAACCCACAGTTTCACTCAATGCACCTCCAACTACAGCTAAAGTAGGGCTGTTTGTTACGACACGCTCTTCTAATTCTTTGAGCAGTATTCTTTTTGTTTACAGTCTCTCGCTGATCTTCTTGAATTTTATTGGCGATAATCCATTCAACCGCCGCGTTTATATCATCAAAATGATGAGTTGCTACTTTCTTTTTATTAACAATGCAAATAGTCCCAGCCGGGAAACTATTCTGGTCCCACTTGGGCAAAGAAGGGCTATTGACAGAAGCAATACCATTCATCTTTTTACGCAGTTCTTCAACAGGCATTGTAGTTACAGTATTATAAACTTCGCTCAGCATAACTGCATCATCAAGAGCATTATGAGTTTGAATGGCTTCTCCATCAATCAAAGTATTATACGCTTTGATTAAGGCACAAGTATCAGCCTTAATTCGCTTGCAAAAACGCTTAGCAAAGTCGATGATACTACCACACATATAGCCAATAGCAATTCGAGCTTTCATAGAAGTAGTGCGGCGAAAAGTATGCCGCAAAAAGTCAACATCGGAATTGCCCCAAACAAAGAAGTCAGGCATCTCGTTTGCGTCTTTAAATGCCCAATCATAGAACATTTCAAAGACAGCGTCCGGAGACATGGCTTCTTCCACCATCTCTGCGGTTATGCCAGTGAGATTGGTAATAAAAGGAGTAATCTTACCCTCTACCGGCCGCACTAAAGCATAGAAGGTTTCTCCATCCTCTCTTTTACATCCTACAGAGATAATCTCTTCGGAAAACTGCGTTGCTTCAAAATCAATAAAATACTTCAATCACAAAACCCTCTTTCTTTTTTACTTTCTATATATATTATATAATAAATATATATAAAAATAAAGGAGAGCTATAAAGATAGCTCTCCTTCTTACTCAGTTTGGCGCTTTGCCATTCGTGGGCTCAGTTTTATTGCTGCAACTGCAAACCCCAGTGATTGAAGTAGTCTTGTCTGACGAATAAAGCGCAGTAGGCGCTTTTTTAGCAGTCGTATCACAACAAGTTGCCCAATTGAGGTCACTTGGCCATGTAAATGGCGGATCTCCAGTAACAGGAGTATTAGTTGTGATTGTTTCGTGACATCCAGTACACGTGCACTGAGATACCCATGGAGCATTAACCCTCTTACAACGAGGGCACAGCCAACCTTCCATCATAGTGTCGTTCCTCCTTAGAAAACCTGCGGACTGGAAAATTTTTCCAGTCCGCTATTTTGCTTAGTGAATCTGAGCGTAACGCTCGCTATCCAGCTTCTCAAGGATCAGATCGAGTCCATCCTTGCCGCTGAGAATCTGCTGAATCATGACAGGGCTGAAGCCACTCACGTAGCTAAAACCATCGCCGATCGCAGGAATGTTGTTATTACGAGCGTTGAGATTCCAGAAGATGCAGCTAGGCATCTTGTAACCGTAACGAGCCCACTTGGCCTTCATGCTCTCAAAGAGAGTATTGATACCACGGGAGCCAACGAGACGGCCACTGTCACTCCAACGACCGGTATCAACAGGGCCGCTGGTAACGCACTGATCGAACTCCATATCAGAGAAGATATAGACACGATTAGGCATATCCTCAGGCTTCACATTCTGCTTCATCGCGGTGTTAAGCAGCATATCAAAGACAGCCTCGACGTTAGTATTCATGCCCCAATCGGCACGCACACAACGGCACAGCTTATCGGTGATGTCAACACCCTCGAACTTCACCAGCGCAGGATTACCAGAGAAGGTAATGAAGTGATTGGCGAAGGGGCCATGAGCCTTGTCAGCGATGTAAGCACCCAGAGAGACCGCAGCCTCCATAGGAGTACCACGCATAGAGCCAGACACGTCAACAACAGCGATACCATTCTCGATGTTATCACCGTAGTAGTTAGGGAGATTATCCCATGCTTTCTGAAGCATCAGACGGTTGGTGCTCTCATAAGGCTGATAATTTGCCTCGAAAGCCTGATGTGCAATCTCGTGAGGATAGAGAGTTGCAACATTCATCTTGGCAGTAGTATCCTTGGCATAAGCCTCATACTTAGCCTTAATGAGATCACGACGCGCAAAAGCGTTGCGGTAGATCAGACCGGCGCGAGAAGGAATCTTGTCGAACTCAATCTCGTCCCAACGGTTCTCAGACATGAGGCGCTCGACGATACGGATGCGCTCACGCAGAGTGGAAAGGGTCTTGCGGTACTGCTTAGCAGTCATACCGAAGTGATTGCGGGTAATCACCGCCAGATGGCGAGACTCCTTGGAACTGGTGTTCTCAGACTTCAGCCACTTTGCCAGCAGAGAAGGGGTCTTGCAAGAAACATCCAGTGCGAGCTGGTGCTTCATAATCTTGAAAGCCTCATCCTCCAGAGGGGTGCCGACGAAGATATACAGGTCATCCCAGCGCCCCATAATGGGAATAAATTCCATATTTCTGCGCATAGCATCAGTATGCTTAGTTGCCAGCCACTTAGCTACGACACGGAAAAAGCGTCTCTCTCCCTGACCGCCTCTAACATCTCTCAGATAAAAGAGACAACGAAGTGCATGAACTTCATCCTCTTTAAATGCTGCATCAAATAGAGTGATACAATCTTCATCGGTGCGATTTCGATACGCACCACCAAGAGCGAAGAGATCGCACAAAGCGCTCAAACTAGTTTTATGAGTAATAGCATGATTTTCCGTATAAGTGAAATTATTTTCTTTCTGCAAAGCAGACATAAAAGTATTCATTACTCTTCCTCCCAGTAATAACCATGATATACAGTATGATTAGTAATTGCTTTATTCAAAAATTTTGAACTTGAACGAGATAAGCCTAAAAATGTTAATGCTTCTTGCTTATACCCAAAATGGATAATTTCATTTGTTTTAACATTTATAGCTTTTATCTTTATTGCTGCACTATTTTTCGCTCCAGATACAGCCAAACTCATTTTTTCTCGATATTCGGGAGTTTGAGTATAACTCTTATCAACTTGACGCAATTTTTCTTTTGCTTCTTCTGATAAATGTTTACCTTTGAATGGAGCACCGTCTCGTAGAACACGACGTTTTGCCGCTTCGCTCATTTTCTTATGAGTATCTTCTGAACGATTTAAAGCTGCATCAGATATTTTCTTTTTTGCCATTACAGTATGTTTATGACCATACATAGGATTATTTTCTCCTGCTGAAGAACTTCCACCAGATAAAATATTATATCCATAGTTTGGGTCATTGGCTTTATATTGCTAAATATAAAAATATTCTCGTTCATTTGCCTACGACTAATTTTCAACTGTTTCTAAAATAAGATGATCGAAGCCGTCCCAACCATATTTCTAAATAGCATTATAGAAATATTGATGTCTTTTATAACCGTTTCCGTTTTTCCATCTTTTATTAGGAAGTTGTGCAGTCTAACCGATGTAAACTTTCTAATTTGTTTTATTTCGGTGCATATAAATGGTAAACACTTGTATCAGTCTCCTTTTGATTTTTAGTTTCTCCCTTGGACAAGGGAGTCGGTTTATATGGAGCGAACGGCTGAATTCGAATCAGCGATCACGGGGTTGCAGCCCGCTGTCTTAAACCACTTGACTACGTTCGCATATTCCGAGAGAAAACTTCCTAAACCTCTCGACTAGCTAATTACAGCTTAGCTAGGTTTTTGCGTTTGACTCTGGCTGTAACAGAGGACGCCATTTCTTGGAAGACTTGGTACCCAAGGTGGGATTCGAACCCACAGTGGTCAATGACCCACAGGGTTTGAGCCTGTTGAATATACCGGTTCTTCTACTTGGGCAAATTTAGACAAACGCCCAGAGAATATCAAAAGCACGCTTGAGTTCATCATTCTCTAAAGGATTATCCGCAGGAATATCTGCTAATTTTTCGTAGCAGTCCATCAGAATAGTGCTATCTTCGAAATCGCCATAGAAGCAATCCTTGACATTGTAGGTTGCTGTGTGCGGGCCGCAAATGGTTTTCATAAAACCTTTCTCTGTCTTAAGCCAAACACTCTTGGTAGATTGAACTACATAAACTTCGTCCTCAGTTAAGTGCAAAGCCTTAAGCTCCATACTTCAACAACCTTTCTGTAATTATTATACAAAAAATTTTTACGAAAATCAAAAATGGCGGAGGGCGAGAGACTCGAACTCTCACGCCGTTGTTCACGGTTACTGGCGGTTTTCAGGACCGCTCCCTTGCCAATTAGGGTTAGCCCTCCAAATAGAGCAGTTTTATATCTTGCTCAGGATAGCGACTTACAGGCTGTCAAGCAGATCGTTCTTGGCAGTGATGACCTCGTCCAGCTCATAGATGGCGTCATCCTTATAATCACACATCTTGTCGAGATACGCCTCGGCATTGACATGAGCCCAGTAAGCCTCGTCAACCTTGCGCTCCGCGCGATTCAGGCGCTTGCGGGCGATCTTCTCTGCGCACCGCAGAGCAGCGAGCTGCTTACCCTTCTCCAGAGAGAACTCGTCGCCATCATGGCAGACCGCGATACCCCGGACAGTGCGGCCGGCATAGGTGGAAACCGCAATCACGCGAGAACCATTGGTATAGAACTTGTACTTCTCAATCGGATACATAACTTGTAACTCCTTTTCTCATTTACTATATATATTATATTATAATTTTTAAGATTTTTCAAATCGTCCTTTTGATGGAGAGTCATTGCTTCTTCTTTTATCTTATATACATATAATACAATATATTTTGAGAAAAAGCAAAAAAAAATAAGGGTTAAAGCTCAAAGAACTTTAACCCTTATAATTAAGTCAAATCAGTAAATGCTCCCCAGGAGAAATCGGTAGAAGGAGAACCCCACGTTCCATCACCCTTAAGATACTTCTCAGATTCCCCTGCCGCAGGAGCTGGGACCAATCCTCGTGTACCAGCTTTCGCAGATGTAGCACCTACCATTGTGTCTACGTTATTCTGGACCACTGTCCAGTCACTTGCTTTATAGCTAGAGTTGTAATCGCTGACACAAATAATCATGTCACCAGCTTCTATTGTTCCAATAAGTGGAATTTCGAAAGCTTTATTGGCTTTATATGTCCAACCTTGTTTATAATTGGTTAGAGAGGTAATTCCGGCAGCACTAGAGACGACACCTTTAAAGACTAGAGAAGAAGAAACCGCGGTTTGCAGTGCAGTGACCGCGGCTCTTACTTCTTCATCTTTAAGGGAGTAAATGGTACTGCCGAGTTTAATTTTGGAAATATCCGCCATTTACTCACCATCCTTTATTTTCATAAACGAGCACTTAGCTTGCTAGTGCTAAATTACTCTACAGTAACTTCCTTAGCGGCAACTGCGATGTCACCAACATTGAGCTCGATAGCAGCACCCTCGAAAGCGACGGTACCAAGATCGGCCTTATCATACTTACCAGCGACAGAAACATCACCAGCGGTACCTGCGAAGGTAGCAGCAATTGCGTCGCCATTGGCGTTACCAGTAAAGGTAGAAGTGACTCCAGTGACCTTGTCATAGGAAACACCAGTGACCTTGAGGCCTTCCTCTTTAGTACCAGTGAATGCGGCAGAAGCGCCAGTCATAACAGTGGCGTCTTCAGTGGTAGGTAGAGCGTTAGCGGTGAAAGTATCAGCAGCCTTAGAACCACCATCAAAAGCGGTAATAGCAGAAGCGGTACCAGTAGAAGCATCAGAGAAGACAAGCATCTCTGTATCAGTTGTATCCATAGCCGCAACAATACCAGCCTTGGCGAAGGTATCATCAGTCTTTGTTAAAGTAGCAGCAGTAAATTTACCCTCAGTGAAGGAAGCCTGACTACCAACAGTCTTAACAGCCTTAACAGTACCAGTTACAGGAGTGACAGATACATCACCAGCAGGAGTGTAATCGCCACGAGTCATGGCTGCTGCGGTAGCCTCGGAGCTAGCCTCAGAAGCAACAGTACCAGTAGCAACAACAGTACCGCTTACAGTACCAGCAGGAGTGAAGGAGCCAGTCGCGGAAACATCAGTAGCGGTGTAACCGAGAGTGCCCTTAAGAGCACCAGTAGAAGTACCAGAAGCCTTAACACCAGAGATGGTCTGACCAGCAACAGTACCAGAAGCGCTATCTTTATAAGCAAGAGCCTTGAGTCCAAGAGCAGTCTGGAGCTCAGCAACAGTAATGTTATGGTCGAGCTTAATAGTAGCAATAGTAGTGCTGGTAGGGACATAACCAGAAAGGCTTACCTTAGTATTACCAATTGCTTCCCATGCGTAGGTATAGGCATCCTGTTCGCCGGAGCGAATGGTGATATACTCAATATGGCTACCAGCGGCAGCGTCTGCGGAAGGAACTAGGTAAATCTTGTACATGGTAGCTGCGCTAGCAGTGACAGAAGGGCCAGCTGCGGCAGTGCCATCAGGATCGATTACAACATCAAAGCTGTGGATCTGACCAACCTGGGAATCAACATAAGCCTTAACGACAGAAGCGTCAACGAGACCCTCGCCGGAAATATTCTCAGCAACAGCCTTCCAAGCAGCAGCGCCAAGAGCTTCAACGGCATGACTACCAAGGAGAGTAGCAATATTCTCGCGAGCAGCAGCATCCTTAAGGTCATAAATTACGCCGCCAACTTTAATCTTAGAAAGAAGAGCATTAGCCATAATAAAATTCCTCCATTATAATTTAGTCAAAGATAACTGTTTCATTATCTTCGTCTACTTTTGCTTCGACTTTTTTGTTTAACTCATTGGTAATAGATTTCTGTGTCATAGTACCATCAACATTAACGCCAGTATTATTATAAAGTTTCATAATACCAGCTACATCAACAGTAGCTTGAGGAATATCTACACCGACTTTGTTAAACACGCCATCTAAATAATAGTAGACATTATTCAGATTGCGTTTGTCAATATAAAACTTATTTTCAATACCGGAAAGTGCTAACGTATGGTTTTCATCCGCATAGAACTTACCGTTATAAAAATAACAAATAACAAACAGGCTATTTGTATAGCCCTGGTCTTTTAACTACCCGTAAGTAGAAATACCATCGCCTACAACCACGCAAAGCCCTTGCTTTTCGGTATCTACTAAGCAAACCTCACCCTTGTTAGGAATGAAAATATCTCTTACTTTTTCGTAATTGTAGTCATAATCGCGACGCAACTTAAGGATAGCTTCAACTCGTTTTACAGCCATAAGTTATCCTCCTTATACAGGGATAGGAGCGCCGCCAGCGTCCAGAATGATAGTATCTTCTTCGCTAATAAATGGAACAATCTTGTTGTTTTCATCTACAACACAAGGAGTCCAACCGTTACTAGTATTCACGGAGATTAGTTCCCCCTTGTAATCGTATTTGCTTACCCATAGATTAGCTTCAACCATAGAACTAAAAGAGTTCTTCTTTGTGATATATCTCAGTTTGCCTTGGTCATCATAGTAAGAAGCTTCAGATTGTCCTTCTCCTTGAGAGAGAATTAAACTTTCTTTTGGAATAATGCCCTGGGCAATACTGCTTTCAATTTTATCTTTATCAGCATAAACGACATTAAAGCCCATTTATTATTCCTCCTTACTTACAGTATAATAACCATCTATCAAGGTCTGTTTATAACCAGTCTTGATAAATTCAGCAGGTACTTGTCTATTAAACTTACCACCAGTAATTTCAATCTTAGGATCGCCCTGAGTAGTGATATTACTGTTACCAGAGGTTTCAAAAGTACCACCAGAGATGTAGCAGTCCGCCACGTTTAAGCCGTCATTAAGTTTGACAACTTTGAGGTTTTCGTCGCCATTACTAGTTGAGAAAACTCCACCAGTGATGGTTAATTTCTTACCAACGTGGTAGACATAACCTTGGATGTTTCCGCCATTTACGATAGTGACGGCTCCATCATCAGTCTTAATTGTCACATAATCGTTGATAATTGTGCCACCATTAATCACTAAGGTAGGCTCGGCCGCGTTTACTCCTTCGACATGACCTTTGTTTGGATCGGTAGAGTTATAGTCATAATAACCATTCTCAATTAAACTGGAATAGTTACCGAGGCAACTAATAATACCGCCGTTAATAGTAGTCATACCATGATTGAACAAGGTATAATAACCATTACCCTTCTCATCAATAGAACGAATAACACAACCATCATCGAGAACAAGGATTCCGCCGTTGTTTGCCAATGGCGCTTTTCCGTGCTTATTGCACTCGATGGTGCCTTTACCTTTAATCGTTAAAACGGCATTTGCGGCGATGGCGATCGGCGTAGCTTCGTCATTCTTAATATCGTTGTTATTCAAGTCAAGAACGATTTCTTTACCAGCCGTTAGAGTGATTGGCTCACTATAGTTACTATCTAGCTTAATAGTGCTTCCCGCAGGTGCGTTCTCTAAAGCATCCTCAATGGAATCATAAGAAACGCCATCTACTTCTACTTTTGTTCCAGCTTCGCCAAGAATTTTAATTACATCAAGAGACGAACTGATTTCCGCTCTGGTGTTATCATCAATATCTAATAAGATACGCTTCTTGTCGCCAGTAGTAAAAAGCACTTGACCTTCCTTAATAGGCACGTTTTTTAGATTTTCATAGGAACCCTTGAAAAATTCTAATTCAGCCATTGTTCACAAATCCCTCCTCTCACATAGATATAAAAAGTATTAAAGTCCCATTTGCCATATTTGGCCTCAAAAATTCTAAAGCCACTTTGCGTTTGCACCGAGCGCGATCCAGTCTTGCTTATATGCAAAAAGAAACCCCTGTCATTTTGACAGGGGTTTCAGCAAGGTATTTGCAGACACCAGGCTTCTCTCGGTTTTCTCATATATATATGATCAACATCGCTGCAACGATGAAATGGTCCTTTGGGGTAAGCAATTTTACCATTAAACAGTATCTAAATTCTGCTTGTTTTATAACTTAAACTACCAAAGGATAATCTTCTGAAAAACACCATTTGTATCCGTATGCGGTTTTTCGCTCACGATTACAACATTCCCAAATATGTCTATGAGGTTTACCCATAGACGCTCCAGCTTCTCGAAGAGACGAAAATTCAGCTATAAAATTATTCTATTTATCTAGCTAAATTACTTTTTTGCCAAATAAAGAACGAGTAACTTCTTTATTGGTTAAAGTCTAAATTCCCGCATCAGTAAGGATTTCTTTAATCCAATGAACATCGTGATTAGTTATTTTTGCTGTTTCTGCAATATTTTGAACTTCTTGATAGACTTTAACAACTTCATCGCGGTCAATATATTTTTTCCCATCGCCGCCCAGTGTAGCGTTATAACCAGCAGAACCATAGGAGTTATACTGCTTAATCCAATAGATTTCTCTTTCTTCTGGATTATCCGTTTCCTCAATCAGTTCAATATGGAAATGTTCAATTCCATATTTCCGCATCGCAGAATATAATGGGCGCTTTTCATTACGCTCCTTAAAAACATCAGCACAATGCTCTTTAAAGCGTTTTTCGATAGAAAATTCAGTTTTTCCAACATAAATTTTCTAGTTCATATCATTGATAATTTTATAAATGTATGCCATAATCGACTCCTCTCGCCGTATGAAGGCGGTGTCTTAACCATTTGACCTAGCTGGCATAGAGCCCTCAAAGAGGGCTTTTATTAAACATCGCTGAACTTGCTGAGCAGCGGTGCATTTACCTTAGCGAAGGTACAGGATAAAATCTGCGTGTTCTTAAGCCACTGGCGACGAGCAATCTGCGCGTCCTCTTCCTTCATATCGTCCTCGAAAGCATCCCAAGGAAGAGAAATGGAAATCTTGCTGGGATCAATCTCAAGGACTCCATCGTGAGAGATGATGTCAGCAGGAGAGAAGGTAATCCAATAACGCATCTTATTCTCGTAGAAGCTAATCTGCTCCTTATCCTTAGAGTAAAGGTCAATGCGCTTGGAGTAAGCGGTATTCGTCCAACCGTTAGAGAGACGAACGGTAATGTCAAAAGAAACGCCACGCTCATAGTTGATATTCAGATCCATGAGAGTCTCTTCCAGAGGATAACCCTGCTTGAGGTCAAAAGCGATCGCCCGCAGACAATCAAAAGTAATGTCAGCCATCTGGGATAGCTTAACTACCTTCTCAATGTCCTCATCCCAACCAGTACCGAGCTTATCAACCATATAGGCACGAACTTCATCGGGAGTGGGGCAGTTAATCTCAAAGTGGTAATGGAAACGACCGGGACGATTTACGAGAAATTCATTTAACTCACGAGGGTCATTACAGGTAATAATAAACAGCTTCTTACCATTATCCATACCATCAAAAAGACTAAGCATCTCGACCTGCGGGTCACCATCCTCATTCTTGGAGAAAGTCTTTTCAAACTCGTCAAAGATAATCGTTACCTCTTGCTGAATGGAGGCAAGGAAATTGCTGATGCCGGGAATGGCGGTATCAACAATAATGACTGGCATACTGGCTTTAATAGACTCTTCCGCAATCATGCGGGCAAGCAGAGATTTGCCAATACCTTTCTTACCGGAGAGAATAACACCGAAGTTTCTCTCGCTTGCGGCGAAAGACTTCAGAATTTTTCCGGCACGGCGAGCATGATTGCCGTAGATTGTATCCTCGTTAATAGCGAGGTCATTGTGCTTAGTGAGCCAAAAGCCCATCTGTGGGTGGAAACCAACAGAATAAGTAGCAATAGGTAGCTCTCTATAGGTCTTTACATCTTCGCCATAGACCTGATAACGAGCGCCTGCATTTACGATATTCACTCAAACGAACTTCCTTTCCTAGTGATACTTGGCGCGGGGCTGCGGATTCGAACCGCTTTTTCAGCCTTTTAACGCTGATGGTCTACCTTTAGCCTAGCCCCGCATATGGTGGGCCTTCGGGGACTCGAACCCGGGACCGCGCAGTTATGAGCTGCGTGCTCTAACCAACTGAGCTAAAGGCCCTTATTACCACGCGGCTATCAGCCTGTTTACCCGTGGCTAACGACTTCAGTCGCCCTCTCGTCTGATCACGCAGTATCGTCGCTTCATCGGCTGCCAGACTAATTCTCCCGATACCCGGATACCTAGTTTAGCATTATCTAGGGTACTCATTTATTTTAAGTCTGTATGATAAGACTTGGTGGGCCGGGCTGGGATCGAACCAGCCGAGCATTTAAGCACCTGATTTACAGTCAGGTCCGCTACCTTCTACGGGATACCGACCCAAATATACGGTTAGGTAGAAGCAACCGTAAACTCCTCCATCTCCTTGTTTTATAGAGTAAGGTTCCTCTAAAGGGCTTTTGGAATTGCCTTGGCACCGGCTGATAGAATCGAACTACCACCAAAAGAGTCAGAGTCTTTTGTACTTCCATTATACGAAGCCGGCATAAAACAAGACGCATTTTTCTTGTTGCTTAACCCATTAAGCTATCTATCCTGTTATTGGCGGATGGAATCGGACTCGAACCGATAATACACAATATGTGTGATTGCTGTATGCGTCTTTATATGGTGCGGGTATGGGGATTTGAACCCCAACGCCTTGCGACAACGGAACCTAAATCCGTCCTGTCTGCCAATTCCAGCATACCCGCAGGTGTTTAGTAATTTACAATATCTTTCGCAGTCGGATCACTGATTTCAAAACCAACGAAAATATCATTATCGCAAGCCATATTAGCGATAAAATCAAGTTCTACTGCGTATCTATCAAGAGCTTGAATGTCATCTTCGTACTCTTCAATGACTTCTAACTCAGAATTAATTGCATCTAACTTCTCTTCAAGAGAATTATTTGCACTAGAAATAAGTTCCAATTTGCGGTTGATAGCTTCAATCTGCGTTTTGGCAAAAATTTTGCCAGCCCGCAGTCTCTCTGCTATTGCTCTTAATTCCGTTTCATCAATCGCTCGAATCTTCTCGTAAGGAGCATTTACTTCACCATATACCTGAGTGCTACGAGAATAATCTGCGATAGGCACAAGTTCTTTATCGTGACGTGCAAAGAAATGTAAATACTGTGACATAAAGTTCACTCCTTTAGAAAAGATGGCCGGGAGTGCAGGATTCGAACCTACAACATCGTGTCCCCAAGAAAATCATAGTGGTTGCTGTCGTGGTCTATTTACTAGACCTTGATTATTCACGCGCCTCTTCCAGTTGGGCTAACTCCCGAAATAGTAGTTTTGGTAAAGGTTAACTACCAACCTCGCTGGTGTGCGTTCCACGCCAAAGGGCTCTTCCGCGCGCTAAGTCCCACTCTTTAAAGGGTTCAGTATTCGAACTGCAACCTTCCAGCTTTCTACTCTTGCTCTGCCGAATCAGAGTGTCGCCCACCTAAGGGCTGCTTGCATATTCCCACAAGCGGGATTCAATCGGTAAATGGTAGATTTTGGTAACAACGGATGGATTAGCCATCACTTCTTGGCACAGCACCAAGTACACTATTTATGTTACATCGTTATCTATAACCTACTTGGTCATACATTGGAGCGTACTTTTTAATGTGCTTATGTGTTACAATACCAATACAAGTCTCTTTCCCATCTACTTCTTTGATATAGATAAAGGCTTGGTCAGTAGTAACCGCGGCACGACCTTTCGGTCGCGTTAACCGTTTCGCGCAATTCTCGATTTGCTTCATATCAATGGTATTAAGCTCAACTCGACTATCGCGCCCAATGACAACAAAGACAGGTTTACCATCTTTAAGAACAGGGTTTGTATCAATGATTTTCCCGCACCACTTGATTGAATATTCTTCGTGAACATCTGTAACAATCAGATGTGTTTTAATCAAGACATTTTCAATCATTTTGGCTTCCTCATATTCTCGAAAAAGCTAAGCACATTGTCATCAGCTTCTCTGGTAACAATATCTTCAGTGTGCGGGGCAGGAGTGGATTGATGGTAAGGATGTTGCTCCTTCCAACAATTCAAAAAATGCTTTCTGATAGAGTCTTCACTCTCGAATCCTCTCTTACAGGTTGGACAAATATACATATTTCCTCCTCCGTGGCAGCGGTGGAAGGGTTCGAACCTTCGAATACATGGGTCAAAGCCATGCGCGTTAACCACTTCGCGACACCGCTAAATTAGACAAGACGCTAAAGAGTTTTAATCAATTCATATTCGCTCTTCTGTCGATTAACTCTCTCTTACCCCAGAAGAACTAGCCAACGGCGGTATAAAGATTCTTCACAAATCCTTTTGTTAAATACAATATCCAAGACTTTTAGAAAAAATCGCTGGATAGCGTCTTTATGTAGTTTATTAGGTAAAGTCTTGCGTTTCCTTATTTAAGTCTGACGAACCATAAAGCAGGCGGCAAGTCGCCATTTATGTAAAATTCCAGACCCCTAACTATCGACATTTCAGCCGCCGGCTATCTGGGAGGATTTAACCAAGGCGTCACCTTGGATACCGGAACCCTTTGGTGTGGAGTGAGGGGCTCGAACCCACGACCTCATGGGTGTAAACCATGCGCTCTACCAGCTGAGCTAACCCCACATATACGACTTACTTGATGTAAGTCGCCGCAAACTTCTCCTCAGAAAGTAAAAGAGGCTGACTTGCACATCCACCAGACTCGATGTTGACGAACATAATCATTGACTTACTCGTTTCCACATCGGTTGCTCTAGCGACTGTACGAACCAGACCTTTGTCGGAAAAGTAGTAGCAACCCATATCAATTTTCTTCATAGCACTTACTTCCTTTCTTAACTTTCTATATATATTATAACAAAAATATTATAATCTTTCAAGACCTACGAAAACTTAGACTAATGGCTCTGTAATTCCCGCCTGTTTCCGTCCTAAAGAACTACGTCAACGCCTGGCAGCGATTGAATCGCTATTATTAGTAATTGTAAATTCTTGATAGAAAAAGAAGAAAACAATTTGCTGTATAGGTCTTTATATAACATAGGAAAGGAGTGATACATAGACCTCATTACTGAGGCTGGTCCGAGTGCAGAGATTCGAACTCTGGGCCTCGTGATCCCAAATCACGCGCGCTACCAACTGCGCTACACCCGGATATACAAGACGCTTTTTGTGTAATTGGGAATCGAACCCAAAATATTTCTTTTACAGAGAAATGTCTTAACCTTTTGACTATTACAATAGTTGGGTTGCAGTAAGCGTCTTTCCTTATTTTCTATAAATATTATATCAAAATATTTTTAGAAAATCAAGTTGTTGTAATGAAGGCATTATAGCCCTTGCTCTTCAAGTCGTTAACCACTCTTGCGGCATTAGCTTTTACAGAGAAAGCACCGACTTGAACCTTCCAGTAATTTCCAACCTTGCGGACATAGGCATTTTTATATCCCGCATTGATCGTATCTGGAAGAGCTTTAATTTTAGCCAAGAATACATCAGCATTAGCTTTCTTGCTAAACGCGCCAAGCTGAACACGATAAATGGTTTTTGGTCTTAAATAGACTGCCATTACATTATCAACAGGGCGATTAGTAAGAGCCTTAGTGATACACTTACCATCGCGTAACACCTTGGTACTTCCTCCTCCATCAAGGTTAATAGCGTAATCAACCTTGAGAGTCCGCAAGAAAGATTGCATCTAAGAGAAGTTCATGCCCGGAGATTCAATAGCCACAATAAAGATATTCTCTTTATTATAAGCTAGAACAGTTCTTCTAGCCTTGTAGTTAATCTCGGAAGCAATAGTAATAGGGGCTGCGGTGCCCGCCTTAATTAAGACCGGATAAGCACTGACAAAGTCCTCAAACTTCTCTTGACCAATCACGCCATACTTTAATTCTCCATTAATAGTTCCAAATCCTTCTTTATAGGAAGAATTAGAGCTGATGATTTTGCCTTCATCGGAATAATTAAAGACAGTTGAACCATCACTCATATTGAAGAAACCACCATTGGAAATAATCGCTGGCTTAACATCACAACTGTCGTAGTAAGCCTTCAAAGTCTAACGAGGCTGTTGACATAGTGCCATGTCAAACTTCGCAATTTCAGCTTTTGGGATCTCGACGACTGTGATATAGGAGTAATTAGTTGGATTATAAATCTTCATTTTATCACCTCCCTCAATGACTCTAAAGAAGAAGATAATTAAATTAAAGAAATATCTCCAAATGGTAGTCCGGGTGAGACTTGAACTCACGACCCCTGCGTTATCAGCACAGTGCTCTAACCAACTGAGCTACAGGGCAATATTGGCGCGGGGAGAGAGATTTGAACTCCCGGACCCATTGCTGGGCCTCCAGTTTTCTAGACTGGTGCCATCAACCACTCGGCCATCCCCGCATATTGGTGCCCACTCAGAGATTCGAACTCTGGACCCACCGATTAAGAGTCGGTTGCTCTAGCCAGCTGAGCTAAGCGGGCAATTGGTGGAGGTAACGGGAGTCGAACCCGTGTCCGAAACACCTACATAATCAGAACATTCTTACACGATAGTTCTTATTTATGGCTTTTGAATAGAGCCGCAAGTCAAGAACAAACTAACTGAACTATAGGGCCGTACCAGTTATAAGTACAACGCATCCACCACTTTGTTTTTAGAAGGAAAACAAAGAAACCAGAGGTATACAGTTAATGGTCAGCGAGCAAAAGCTCAAGCTGCCATGTGAGAATCGAAATAATCGTTGTCAGTTAATTGTTTGTTGCGCCGTAAGGAGGTCGCCTACCCGTGTGTTCTAACTTCTCAATGCCCCGTCGAAACCTTTATACCCCCATATTGGTACGCCATATTGGACTCGAACCAATGACCCTCAGTTTAGAAGACTGATGCTCTGTCCAACTGAGCTAATGGCGCTTATTTATTTCGATAACGAAGCCAATCTTTATAGACTTCTTTGCGAGAGGGATACTCTTCGCTTCTGTGCCACCAACAGATTTGACGTTCGTGCCATCTGCGGATTTCATATTGGTAATACTGTTCAAAGCTCTCTGGAACACGAGAGCAATAGTCACAAATATCCCAAGAACAGAAATATCGCTTGTATTTAGAGTGCTTCAATTCAAGGTCGTAGTTTCGATTAAGCGCACGCCGCACTTTCCGATTGGCAACAGCTTTCATTCCACGATTGTGGTCTTTCCAGACTGGGTGCTTTCGATACGACCGAGACATACTTAACACTCCTTATCTTTATGCTTTTGTTTGCGGGAATAGGAACCTTTGCCCTTCTTAGTCCGCACAGAAGAGCCTCGATGCTTGAAAAGTAAATACGCCTGGAGTTCGTCTCCAGACTTTTTCATCGCCTGCTTGTAGATTTTCTTATTCATTCTAGACCCCTTTCATCTTGTATGTACCAAAAACATATGATTGAATATTGCTGGCTGGGTCTTATGGGGTGACTGGTGGAACTCGAATCCACGACGACTTGAGCCACAATCAAGTGCTCTACCAACTGAGCTACAGCCACATGGTATCCCTTGAGAGATTCGAACTCCCGGTCTTACGGTTCGTAGCCGTACGCTTTGTCCAACTAAGCTAAAGGGACATGGGTCTTATGTATCTGCGTATTTCCATTTATATTTTGCTGCTGTTTTTCTGCGACCCGTACAAACTTCTGTGATATGTTGTTTAATTGTACTTTGTTTACAATTTGTTAAATGATTTTCTACCATATAAGTAGCAGCTGCTCCAGTAGAAGGAAAACTTCTTAATAAAATTCCATCTAAAGAATACATATCTGTTGCTTTTCCAAATTTTGTTACTTGTATCTCTTGGCTAGAACGGATAGGAATATTTCTTTCATGTAGGATTGCAGACACAGAATCTGGACTAATATTAAGTTTTATTGCGGTATCTTTAACAATCTGTAAATCTTGATATGTAGATACAACTAAATCATAGTCTATATATCTTTTTCCGTCTCCGCCTATAGTAGCGTTATAACCATCTTTAAAAGAGTTTAATTGTTCAATCCAATAAATTTCTCGTTCTTCTGGATTATCTGTTTCTTCAAGAAGCTCGATATGAAAATGCTCAATACCATACTTGCGAATAGCAGAATATAAAGGTCGCTTCTCGTTTCTGTCCTTAAAAGCATCCTAACAATGCTCGTTAAAACGCTTCTAGATAGAAAACTCAGTTTTGCCAACATAAACTTTATCGTTTATGTCATTTGTAATTTTATAGATGTATGCCATAATATATATAGCTCCTCTCTTATATAGGCAATTAGTAAATAACAGTTGCGCCACGAGAAGGCTTGCCCATGCAACCGAGCTGGCGACAGGAATCGAACCTGCAACCTGATGATTACAAATCACCTGCGCTGCCAGTTGCGCCACGCCAGCATATTATTTGAATTTTATGGGACGGTGGAGGTGGGGATTCACCGATAGCTACTCCCGCAGATTTCAAACTGCGAACCCCTACTTTTCTGACTTTACACCCGCAGGCACGTAGTCTTACAATTCCGTTCAGAGTTTTTTGTCACGTCAGCAAGACCAGATGCTTTTCACATCAGCTATTTCCTGGCGGCCTCCGCACCGTGTACTTTGGCATCCGTACCGCTAATAGATCAATTGTGCAGGCACAATCACATCCTAAAGGCTCTTCCTTTAATCTGCGGAATTTACTCGTCACTTCCCTGGCGGAGAGGAGAGGATTCGAACCTCCGGACCGCGTTACCGCGGTCAACAGATTAGCAATCTGCCGCATTCGACCAGCTCTGCCACCTCTCCAAATAAACAAGGCGCTTTATTTTATCATCTGCATTAAAATAATAAATAAAATATTCGCTGTAAACGCCTTCGATGCACTCAGCTTTAGGGGCTTGTGACCCGTTGGTTATAAACCAAGCAGCTTTCCATCAAAAAGTGAGGGTTATCGCTCACTAACTGTGGTTTCAACATCGTCGAAAATCATGTCATCAATATCTTGATACATAAAATAACCTCCTTATTTAATTTTACAAGACGCAGAGAAAATTATTTGTGGGATTTGAACCCGCTACAGTCAAATTAACAGTTTGATGCTCTACCAATGAGCTAAAATATTTTTCAAAAGAAAAAATTTGCTGTGTGCGTCTTACTGTGATACCTCTCAAAGAGAGGGCAAATGGCGTTACGCCTATGGTTGCTGAAATCTTCGAGTCGAACGAAGTTACGAAAGTTTATGAGACTTCCTGAGATACCGACCTCCCATCAGCATGGCACCGCGGGCTGGGTTTGAACCAACAACGCGCAGGGCTTCAACCTGCCGCTCTACCAACTGAGCTACCGCGGTATAAAAAGCAGTTTACCGACTTACTTAGGTCAATATGTTAATCAGCGATAACAAACTTACCGCACTTACTGAACACCTGCACAGGCTTACCCTTCAGCTCACGCTCTTCCAGTTTGCTGAAAGGGCAGACGAAAACATTGGAGCCAGCGACGTGCTCCATCACACCGCCGCAATCCGGACACTTGCGCTCCTTCTCCTTGGCCTTGGGAGTCTTCAGACCCATTGCCGCGCCCAGAGTTGCAAAAGAATTGAAAGTACCGTGAACCTGCTTCATAATATCTTCTCCTTTTCATCTATGTTTTCCTATTGTTAATGGTGATCCCAGCCGGATTCGAACCGGCGACTCCAGCGTGAAAGGCTGGTGACTTAGGCCGCTTGTCGATGGGACCGAATGGTGATCTGCATGGGACTCGAACCCATAACCTCCACCTTGAGAGGGTGGCGACTTAGCCAATTCGTCGAGCAGACCATAACTCGCACTTCTTCTTACGAAGCTATTAAGGGAGCGCGGCGTCACGCACCGTTCCGTTTTCATTTCGTTGTATAAGAGGGAAAGAAAAGGGAAATCCAAACCAAACCTAAATCGGTTTTTAACTAATCTAATCAGTAATAACCCCTTACAAGTGAGTTATTGTATATTAACCGAGAAGAACCAATCGAAAACTTCTCTTTGGTGGAACCTGCGGGACTCGAACCCGCTACCTCCTGCTTGCAAGGCAGGCGCTCTCCCAGATGAGCTAAGGCCCCATAGAGTATATAGAGAAAAGTGAAGAGTGGAGAGTACCATCACTTATCAGTACCTCGTACATTTACCACTGAGGTCGAGTTCTAGTTAACGACAACGCTCGAAAAATGTCTGGCACCGGCTCTCGGAATCGAACCGAGTCTTTCTGATTTAGAGTCAGATGGGCTAACCGTTACTCCAAGCCGGAGTATCACGGCAAGACACAGATTTTTGCACTGGACTCGAACCAGTTATCATTTTCGTGGAGAGAAAAAGAATTATCCATTAAAAGAAATTGCTGTACTGTGTCTTTCTATAATTATTATATCATAATAATTATAGATTTTCAAATAATTCTTATTGGCGACGTATACGGGACTTGAACCCGTGACCTCACGCGTGACAGGCGTGCGTTCTACTCTTCTGAACTAATACGCCATGTTCTTGGAGAGAGTCACTCTCCTAACGGTAGGCGTTACCGATTGATTTACTTTAAGTCATAAACCAACAAAAGACTACCCATTCGCCTGCGGGCCACAGGGAGCGTTCCTTAACTTGCACGCACAATCGGCAACCAACGTAAGGTGAGCGGTTGACACCAGCTTGTCTTGACTAAGAGTAAGCCAAACTCTTGGTGCGGCTGGCGAGATTTGAACTCGCACGACCTTACGGCCACAAGCACCTCAAGCTTGCTTGTCTACCGATTCCAACACAGCCGCATATTAACGATTGGTTACTTTGCTTCTTTATATTTAGACAGGCGTTTTCCACTAAGCCACATATCTTCGCTGCTTGGCATTGCCGCGCATTGGATGCCGGTGGTAGTTTACCAATCAAAATCCATGTTAACGCCTCAATGGTGCGGGTGACGAGACTCGAACTCGTACGGAGCAAGCTCCATGGGATTTTCTTACTACTCTATGTCACCATAGCCGACTTAATAGTCGTTGTAGTCTGGAGTACGTCTTTACCATATCTTATTCAGACTTAGGTAGCTGGTGTATACTCTCTACACATTTATTCTTTAGGGCTTTATTTCTTCCTCGGTAAGTTTCTGTTAAAGCGTGACAATTTGGACATAAATAACGAAGATTAGTTTTTTCATTATTGGTATTATCTCCATCTACATGGTCAATTTCTAAGGCAATTATTCCATTTTGCCAATGACCATCACATCCGCATCGTTGGCACTTATATTCTAAAATATTGTGCCTTTCAACATAACCTCTAAGAACCTTTTGAGTAACTGGACTATTCTTCACAAAAACTTCGTTTAGAGAATATTTTTCTCTATCTTGCCCCTTCAAATTACACTCTTTTCCCGGAGCGTCATACCATCTCTGTCCTGTGAAGTGTGAAACATCAATTCCATACTCAGCGATCTTCTTTTTTAAGGTTTGTTGCGCGCCTCCGCCGATCTTACGACCAGCTTTAGTTAAAACTTCCGCGTAAGAATAACTTGAAGAACATAATTCTTGAAGCCACTCTTTATCATATTTTCTCATTTAAGTCTACCACCTTTCATTATATATGAAAAATAGTGTATTCCACTTAAATGAGTCTGCCCAAAGAAACTTAGCACGGCGTTCTGTATTCGCCTTCGCCGTTTTAGCCAGCTTCTACTTTAAGAGTTTCCTCTTAAGCACTCTCTACTATTAAATAGTAGTATCCATTTTAACGTGGATAGAATACATCAAAGTCCCAGGTGTCTACCGATTCCACCACACCCGCAAATCTTGCGTTGTTAACCACAGACGCATCCCTGCGCTTTCTCTTCATCTTCCCCGACGCATGAAAGTATGTTCGGCATACGCTGAAGGTTTAGGGTTAAAGTCGCGACGACTCCTTCAAACATCGACTTTGGCTGCCCCGGTGAGACTCGAACTCACGACATCCTGATTAACAGTCAGGCGCTCTAACCAACTGAGCTACAGGGCAATATGCTTAGATTTCGCAGACACCAACAATGTCATCGCCATCGAAAGCGATAGTCTGCATCTCGACTACAGTAGGATTGGGGTTGTTAGAGAAGTCATAGCCTCTCTGCTCAGTCAGATACTTCTTGAGCGCAGTAGCAGAGTCTTCAGCCTCTACTTTCTGCATCATCATTTCGTTATCAAACATACTGACGAAAGCAACCATAAACTGCTTCATAAACAACCTCCTTAACTTTCTATATATATTATATAATAATTTTTATTAGAAATCAAATTTCTTCTTCGATTTCTTAACCGGGATCGGATACTCACTTACCTCAATTCCATGCCCTCTAAACCAATCAAACAGTGCCCATCTTTCAGAACAAGGATTGGTCGGAGCTTCATGGACAAGAAGTACAATCTCAGGCTCTTCTCCATTGGCCACGACTCGTTGCGCGATACTTTCAAAACGCCGCATCATATCGTTGAAATCAAGAGCATTTAACTGCTCTCTATAATGCTGCATAAAGCGACATTTAGAGTTGTCATGGTCGCAATTCCCGCAGTAACCCTCACCCTCTTGATGATCTTTAGGCACGAAAGGCTCGGCCCGCAAACCATTTAGGACTCCTCTGGCGTCAAAGAAACAAAAGTCCTGCCCCTTTGACTGATGAAACCACTTGGGGTCCCACATCGCAGTAGAAAGAGCCACGGTATTAGGCTTCATAAACCTCACGCCATAGAAATAGGAAATATAGAACTTCATTCGTCACCACGGATTTCTTCGCTAATGTCTACCCAAGGAAGCTGAACAATGCCATTGGGGTTATCTTCCAGAAGCTCACTAACTTCAAAGACGCTTCCGCAACAGCCGCAGATGATTTCGTCTCGATAGCCAATGCCACCAATCCAGTGCTCGCCGCCATCTGGATCCCAGAACTTAACCTGCGTAGGTTTCTCAAAAAACATATCATTAACTTCCTTTCCTTAACTTTCTATAATTATTATATCATAATAATTATAATTTTTCAAATAAGGTTTGAAGCTGGCATGGGCGAGAGGACTCGAACCTCTAGTCTCGCTTTTGGAGAGCGATGGTTTGCCAATTAACCGACACCCATATATTAACCCTCGAAAAATCCTTTTCGAGGGGCGCTCTATCTTCAATGCCGGAGCTTTGCAAACGGCCAATGTACCACTCCCATCCCCGGTAGGAGCGTACAGTAAAGGATAGCTTAGTCAACTTTCGCTATCAGCGCTATGCCTCACCTTTATGCCTAGGTCATAAAAGGATTGCGCTATTGTTGATTGGCATTATGGAGCAAGATACCGGGTTCGAACCGGTCCTTACAGGGTGGAAGCCTGTCGTGCTAGCCGCTAACACTAATCCTGCATAGTGGTGCGCCAGGCGGGACTTGAACCCACGACTCTCTGCTTATGGTGGAGAAGGCAAGACTCGAACTTGCATTGATCTTTTCTACCATTTGAATTACTTCCCCAAAGGCAGATACTCTAACCAACTGAGTTACTGGCGCATTTAAGGACTTTGGTATCCTTAACTTTGTATATTTATTATACAATAAATCTTAATTTATTGCAAATAAATCTTTTTCCTATGAAAGAGGTCTTCCCTTACTTTCTATAAATATTATAATATATTTTTATTATAATATCAAGAGAAGAAGTAATCCTGTTCGTCGGCATCCATCGCCTGCTGTCTGCGGAGGTCGCTAATTTTATAATTGATACTTGGAGCATAGTTACCATGAATATGCCTGCGGCGATATCCTTTATTGCGGGTTTTTGCCATGCACATTCCGCAAGAACAATGAATCTTACCCTTGCTATACTGATGCAGATATTTATACCAATGCCATTCAGGACCAAAGACGGAGTTCCAAGAATCGCTAATGCGTTTCTTACGAAGAGCTTTCCGCATACTTACATCTCGATTATATGCCTGTGAACGCGGTTTCCGCATATCATACATCACCTCTCCAAGTATTTGGTAATAATAATGAAAGAGAGGGGTAATTATTTTAATTACCCCGCCCAAATTTTTTGCTTAAATGCCCAATTTCCTACAGAGTTCCTCAACCTTCGCTTTATCTTCCTGGCTCAATTCAGTTGGAGTCGCTGAAGCGCTTTCCCAAGCAGCAGCATTGCTGTCTCCCGCAGGTGTGGCAACGGGAACCGCAGATGCATTAACTGGGGTCTTGGGCATTGTAAGAGCAATAGAAAGCTGGACAACTTCACCATTAGGACCATCTTTCACGTTAATATAAATTTTCTTATCGAGAAGGAAAGAACCCTCGAATGTATTTAAGATAGTGTTGATAGCCGCGGTTTTCGCCGCATCTCCTCGTCTCTGTGCCATTATTAAATCTCCTCTTCTTCACTAATAAATTCTTCTTCTATAGCTTTATGACAGCATTCACAATATGGTATATTATCGCTGTCAAAGAAAATTGGTTCACTATCATATATTCTACGATAACAACTATGACAAGTCAAGAAATAATCTACATCCGCGTCTTTTTCCGCTATGCAATTATCGCATAGTAGCTTGTCATCACGGGAAAGATACTCCTCCCCGCAAACTGGACAGATTACCTTGCCACCAACTTTAATTCCATACAACCACTTGAAGAAGCTGTCTTCTCCCTCTTTATTATTATCGCAGGTGTATTTATCTAAGTATGTCTCTTGTGCATCAACATTAACCGCAACAATAGGAGAATAAACACTCGATGAAACTAAGTCACAATATCCGAGATAATCACTTGTATCTACAATATCTCGCATATCATAAGTGCGGCCTCCCGCGTTGATCTGGTTATATGTCATCATTCTTTTTCCGAAGCCGCCCATCGCAACCTTAAAGCCATAATCTCTCGGCTCTGTAAAATCGGCAGGAAGCAAATTAGTAACCATCCGATGTGCCTCTCTTAATAGGTCGATAGAATCATATGGATACTGTCTATTATAATAGATGCATCTAGCTCGATTGGTATGGATAAGCATACGCCACTTTTTATCAAACCAACATTTATCTTTAGGTAAACATTTGAAATGCTTTGGCTCACTTCCCGCGAGATAAGCTACCATAGTAGTTTCATCTACCATATAGCTTAAATCTCCACTTCGATAATCTCCATCAAGAGATTGACATGACCACCAATTAGAATCATTCTCCGAAAGAGTTAAGAAATCTCGCGGATCAACAGAGAGGTATAAATATCCCTCAATCTTGTTCTCTTGGATATATCGAGATGCTGTATCCTGTGCCCATCGCGTTACCTCTTGATTAGGAAGAAATTTCTTGAAAGACTTAAGTATCTTAGCTCCTTGCGGGATGTGATATGTCGGATATGGTAGAACCACCTTGTTCTCGAAGAATCCATCTGTATTCGCTCGCAGAAAGGTTTCAAAATCCTCATTCAACACACCGTTTTCATCAAGAGTAGAAATGAACTCATTGAACCTGCGGGAGCGCTGCTCTGTAGAGAGAGTTACCTTGATTGGCTCCTTACTGCGAATGAAAGTTTTTCCGCCAAACATTTTGATGAATGGGGCTTTTGCTTTTTCCCACTGCGACATCAAAGATGTCGCGTCTACGTCGAATGGAAAATCCTGGGAATGCACGATAATAGCTTCAACATCTTCTTTAATTTGATTATCTACCAAATTCTTTACCTCCTATATTTAATAGGAGAACTCTATCGCTTCAATGCGAAGCACTCCTTTTCTTTTATCTTATAATAATATTATATTATAATTAAGAAAGAAAATCAATCAGATTTTTTAATTAGCTTGAGTGAATCTTCAATCACAGTGAAGTAATTAGGGCATAGATGGCAAGACCTACCGGGCTCCTTACACCGCTGTCCGCAATTCAAACGGTGTTGTGCGAAATCTTCCTTGATTAAAAGATTGTTAATGTCACATGGGAGATTGATAATTAAATCTTTTAAGCTATAATTAAATGTTCCTCTGTTGTAAATAGAGAAAAGAGCATCTTCTTTGTCCTGCTCAGGTTCATTAAAATCAATTATATCTATCGCAGTATAAAGAGATAAATCTTCCGGACGGATAAAGAAGTCATTAGGTTCTCCTCTTGTTAGAGTGCTATTAGGAGAAAGCGTAGGAGATACACGAATTTTTGTATCTTTCTTTCCTAAAGCGACTTTGTCCATCTGGAAGCATAGAGGACCGTCGATATAAATATCGGTTACGCCAAGTTCCTGCAACTCTGAGAATGTTTCCCAGTCTGTTGCGGGGAAGGTTAAATGGGCGTTAAACCCACGATAAAGCAAGTCAGTTAATTGATAGACGGTTCTACACTCAACAGTATAATTTTCTGTTACTGCCTTGACTAATTCGATCTGCTGTTCTTCTTTTTCAAGGATAGGACCGAGATCTTTTGCGACGATATTGTATCGTTTGTCTGGATTACTCTTGATAAACTCAAAGAGTGAGCCGAGTTGATTGATTGGACACCGGATTTCTCCAGCATCTTTTTTATATTTTGAGTGATAATTAACACTAAAAATCATTGTTTACTACTCCTTATAACCTTTCTATATTTATTATACTATAATAGCGACCGATTGTCAAGTTAAGAAATTGCCAATTAGATTGACAGTTTCATTTAATTTTGTTATAATAAATATAGAAACTAAAAGAAAGGATTGTAAGTTATGTTTCCTATTGTTCTCTTTATGATTGTTTATATTGTATGCTCGATCGTGGACTTCCCAGGCGGGCCTAATTTCTTCTTCTTTTGCTTAAAAAGAAAGCTCGGTCGAATGACCGAGCTTTCCAATATGAGCTATTCGATTAAGCCTCGTAAGCCCACTTAAAGCCATAAGCACTAACTTTTGTGCCTTTACATACTTTGGTAATAGATGGAGAGGCTGAGGCTGGTGTTTTCCCTATTGCTCTACAAGCATCGGCCACAGAATCATAAGTGTTAATTATTTCTCCTGTGATTTTATTTAGTTGTTGAACTCTTCTTTTCCAAGTTTTTTTTAATGGGCCAAAAGTTTTATCTTCGCCCGCGAATTTCCAGAAAAATCCTCCGCAATTATTAGAGGTTCCATCGGCGGCATTACTGATAGCTGCATTTGACATGCCTGTAGCAATCGCCGCTTCACCAACACTTCTATATCTTGCAATAACTTGTAGTGTCTTTGGATCTATCTTTTCGACGCTTTTCTCTTGAGCTTCTTCTCCGTAGAGTCCGAAGCTATGAACGATATTTCTTACAGTTGTAGGATGGCAATTCATAAGCCGAGCAGTCTCTTTAATATTATTATTTTCTTTATATAAAGAGACTATTTTATTTACATCATACGCTCTACGGCCATCTCCGCCCATAGTTAGATTATATCCGTGTTCAAATGTATTAAAAAATTTAATCCAATAAATTTCTCTTTCGTTTAATTTAGCCTCTGGACATTCTTCAAGCACTTCAAAACTAAAGTTATTGCAGCCGTATTTCCGCATGGCTCTATATAAAAGCGTATCTACTGTATTGCTATCTCGTTCATGCTCTTTCCATCTTTCTTCAATATGGATAGATTGTCCAATATACGCTTTGTTATTTATCTGATTTGTGATTTTATAAATTCCTACCATAATTAAATTCCTCCTCTACTCTATATAAGAGTAGAGGAGGATACATTAAACTTCTTGGGCCAAGAAGTTTCTTATATGAAGCGCCTTACGCGAGCTTTCTATACCCGCTAAGCTTCTTGCTCTTGCCAGCAACCTCAACGGACACGCTGTCCTTCTCAGCCAGACCAGCCTTCACGCACTGGGACAGACGAGCAGTTACCATCTGAGCGGAAACATCCTCGTCGCCGACGGCCTTAACGATCTCGCTGATAGTCATGAAGTCCTCAGTGGACATGACGTCGAGAATGCGAGCACGGAGAGCATCGCCCTCATCACGCTTGGCCTGAGCGCGCTTGGCAGCAGCCGCAGCCTTGTTGTCCAGAAGCTCAATCTCGTGATTGATAAACTCGCGCAGAGCGTCGCAGGTCATGTCCTCGTTCTCGAACTGGATGCCATTGCCCTCAACAATGTCAACGATGTTGAGCAGGGTGTTGTAGCTCTCGCGCTTGGTAATCTTCTTAGTGTTAGTCATAGTGGGATTCTCCTTTTCATCATTTATGTATTTATTATACGAAAAATTTTCTCAAAAGTCAAGAGTCTGTTAAACATTCGGTAAGGTGGAATGATGTATCTACTTGTTTTTCCTTTCCCTCAACTTCTATATATATTATATGATATTTTTGAGATTTTTGCAAGTTTTACCTTGCGGCGGAACGATTTTTACATAGAGGCAATGCCAACGATTGCAAGGCCAGCAAAGACGACCGCAAGAGCGCCATGGACGAAGCCCGCAATATCGTGCTTGCGGATAGCATAGCCGCAGTTAAAGCCCCAAAGGACAGCCGCAATAATGTCGAGAATGATGGAACACTTACTCATTTATCTTAATCCACTCCTTATTCTTAGCCTTTTTATCGAGAATTGCTGCGAGTTCAGTGGGCTTCTTGGGATGGTGGTCATCGATCTTAAACTCGTCCCAGCCCAGAATCAGATACTTGAGATGCGAGGGAGCATCGACAGGGAAGGTTTCAGTGCTGACGATATACCAGCCAATGCCAACGGCATAGCGAGCGCAGGAACGCTTCAGCCACTCTTCGTCAGTAGAGCGGACGTTGCGGATAACGAGAATGGGGCCATTGTCGAAGCCGCGAGCGTGCTTCATGTTCCAGTTCGCGTTGTCATCCGACAGCTTCTTTCCATAGTTTTTAGCATACTCGGTATCGGAGTACCACCGCACGGAACGTACAGTACCAGTCTTGGGGTTCTTGACATCGACATAATACTTGCCGCCCTTGACATACTGCTCTTTCACAATGGGAAAATCTTTGAAGCTAGGTGCTACCATATCTCTTATCTCCTTTCAGTTACCAAGAAATCTTAACGAGAATGCTCTCATACTGCGGGAATGCGTCGCGCAGGTACTGCCGCACGCACAGTTCTTCACTTTCACAGAACTCATCCTCACGAGTATCCTTGTAGGCATACTCCTTAAAGCAATCATTCGTGAAATCTTCGGGGAACAGCAGAGTAGGAATCTCTACGTCCAAGTCGTACTGCAATTTGATTGCTTTCTCAAGTTCATAAGAACTAACCGTAGGCATCATTTTTACTTCCATTTACTATCTCCCTCACTTTCTATATATATTATATAATAATTTTTATAAAAATGCAAAGAGATTGATAGAGTTCATCTATCAATCTCTTAAGCTCATTTATTCATCTTCTGTGGGTTCGACATAGTAAGAGAGCCAACTTTCGAGTTCCTCTTGATAGCGGCTATCAACGGATTCATCGTTGTAATCAAAGCCGGATTCTTCGAGGTCTTCACGACAATCCTCCCAGCTCATGATACCATGCATCCCCTCATAGGATTCATATTCCTCGACCGAGAGGTTATAAGTATCCTCAAGTGCTTCGTCAATAGTGACATAGTCTTCGGTCATCTGATAGGTGGCTCCACCAAAGCCACCGCCCAACCCTGCATAAATCTTATACTTCATCTTTTATCCTCCTCGATTCTATAATCGTATTCTGCTTCTTCGAGCAGTTTACCGAACTCGTAACCCGAAGGCTTGCGGCCTTTCTCCGCGATGGCTTGAGTCTGTACGAACATCAGAGCCAGTTGAAACGCCCGGTCCGCAATCTCATACTCTTTTGTTTCAGAGTCAATGGGAAAGCGATCCTCGAAGGTTTTGGAATGAAGAGAGATGGAAATGACGGCGCTTTTCATGTGGCAACACCAATCCTTTCTTAAAAGAAACCGTTTTCTTTACCAAACAAAGCCCACAGAAGATTAAAAGATTCGGTAAACTTCTCGGAAGTAGCTCCCCGAATATCGAGAATGTCGAAGGCCTCGGTGGCATCAATGTTATCCTCTGGAATATTGAGAAGATAGACATACCTTACGTGATAGTCTTCGAGATGCGGAGTTGCCAAAAATTGGATAATGCCGGTATAGTCAGAAAAATACTGACCATCTTCCGTGATAAAGCTAGTATCGTGATTGTCATCGTTCAGAGCAAGAACTCTCTTACCAGTCTTCATCAGTATCCTCCTCAATCAGGTTGCCATGAGCATCACAGGGAATTGCGAAAGAACTTTCGTCGGAGATTTCAAGGTCTTTAACAACCTTGCGGGGAAGAACAATAACAGGGGTCTCCTCGAACAGCTCCAAGTGCTGGATTGCCATCAAGTCGGAATCATAGAAATCTTGGAGGATAGAAGCGGCTTCGGAAAAGTTGTCTGCGAAAGACATACCACTCTCAGAGTAGTATTTCTTGCCGTCAAAGAGAATGACTTCATAGGAGAACGAACATTTCATAGTAAGACTTCCTTTCTCATCTTCTTTGAGAGCTTCGAAGAAGCTCTCAGTTGCTCATCCAGTCAAGGATGATGGGGAGTTCGACCTCGGGCGTCCGCAGGAACCCAATGTTATCTTCGTGCAAGTCCCAAATATGCCAGTCGTCGCAGAAGATAGCAAACTTCTCAAAGGTTTCTGCGCCATAGTTCTCAGCAAGAGACTTCAGCCATGTAAGATTGGTGGTAGGAATACGCCGCACGATGGTCATAGGAATACCCGGAATGACTTCGCCTTGTTCATCCCAAGCGATATTCTCATAGGCGATATGAGAGGAGGGAACAACAAGAGGCTGAATCTCCAGATAGTTAAGCTCGAAGTCTTCCGCGTCAGGGTTTCTATCCCAAGTATGGTAGTCATAGTTGTAATAGTAACGAGAAGAATTGGAGTCATCGAGCTGAGTTACCTGGAGTTTACAAGGCAACTCGTGGAAGATAGTTGGGACAAAGAGATGGAGAAGACCTGCGTCTTCCGCGGCAGCGAGAAGATTCTGTTCCTTATCAGTCTCATTGTCGATGGAGCAGAACTTCACGACGATGGAGTCAGAAGCATGGTAGGCTTCTTTGAAGGCGCCGCAAGAGAAGCAATCGAATCTGTCACCGGGAGCAACATTGCCCTCAAGGCAATCTCCAATGCCCATAATAGTATCCCGCAACTGGAAGATTTCTTTTTCTTTAGAAGCTGCGGAGCAGCTTCTATTGAGGGTGTGCAGGAAAGACTTTTCGAGCGTCCGTAGGAAGGTCTGAATCTCCGGAGAGAAGTCTTCGAGACCCCGTAAGTTCAGTGTTTCAACCATCTTTTCATCCTCTCCTTTCTTATATAAATATAATAACATATAATTATAGTTATTTCTAATAAGTCGGTAAGTTTGGCATTATTACGGAGAATACGAGAATAAGACGAAGGAGTATGCGGGTTGGCAAAAAATTTGGGGAGGAAATTGCCAGTCCGCAGGAATTTTAAGATAGTTGGTCTTAGTAGGATTTTTGTCCAAAATTTTCTATTGTAGTGTCCAAAAATTTCTAATAATCTGTCCGTTTATTTCTAATGAGTTGTCCAAATTTTTCTATTGGCCAATTAAATTGCATTTATTCTTAATATATGTTATTATTATTTCATAAAAAAGAATAAAATTTAGGACAAACGCAGTTAATCTCCTTGTATTGCTTTTCAAGTATTAGTGGAAGGAGGGTTTTAATAGTGGACAATAAGAAAGAGTATTACACTATTTCTACTCGATTGAAGAAAGAACAAAAAGAGTAGTTAGAACAATTTGCGAAAGAGCAGGACTTAACAATGTCCCAGGTCGTGCGCAAAGCAATTGAAATGTATATAAATTCTACTACTGAGGAATAATTTGGGGGCATAAAAACAAAATGAAAACAAAGATAATCTATTCGTTAAAGATTTATACTTAGCTGATAGTCTTAGGATTCTAGCCTGTTGCTACAATGCCAAACCCCAAAGATTCAAAGTACACCTGTTGGGTTTTTGAAGATACGGAAGAATTTGAAGAGGCTCTTGGCCCTATTCTTGGAGGACAGAGTCATGGCAGTAAGTAATCAGAATATTGTTAGAATTGGTGTCAGAGATACTTTTGATAAGTCTCATACATATTGTTTAATGCACATAGATAGCTTGCAGGAAGCAATGTGCAATCTAAAAGGCGAGACCTTGAAGCTCTGGCTATATTGCAATAAAAATCAAGATAACTATCAGTTTGAGTTGAGCCAGAAGGCATTACAAGATTGGGGTTTGAAAAAAGATGCGTATCAGACAGCTAAGAAGAAGTTAGTGGAGCTTGGCTATTTGGTTCCCGCGAGTGAAGATAGCAATATTTTAATCTTTTATGAGAGCCCTTTGTCTGAAAAACAGACAAAACTTGTTAAACCGGTCGAATCTGGATTTCAGATTGAATCTGAAAAACCGACAAATTAGTCTGAAAAACAGACAATGATTGCTGAAGAGATCGGGTCTGAAAAACCGACTTCATCTGAAATTCAGACAAAATTAGAGACTAGCGAGTCTGAAAAACCGACAAAATGCTTAGGCAAAATGTCTGAAAAACCGACAACGTTGTCTGGATTTCCGACAAGTTAGTCTGAAAAAGCATAGAGAAATAATACAATAGTACATGATAGTACATTAAAGGATAGTACAAATACGACTTTTGACGAGAGAGAAGAGGAACGGAGCGATTCTTATCCCACTATTTCACGTGACGTAGTGGAGTAGATATTTGTGAATCCGGAGTATTTAGAGGGGGGTCTTATTAAGAATGGAGACAAGATTTTTAGATTAGAAAACTGAGATGGAAATCTTCGAGGAAGGTTATAGAAATTTCGATCTAAAACCTCTTACAGAAGAGGAAGAGCGTTTTATAAAGAATATATTAGTGGAGATTGGCCCTAAGCCGGTAACAGAGGGAGGAGAGCTTCTAGATTTTAGAAGCGAGATTTCGAGAGGATAGAGAAGAAGACTTTAGCTTTATGGAGATAAGGGATAGAGAGAGTCGTAAGATTATAGGGGATAGCGCGGAAATCGCAAAGAAATGGGGAGAATAGGCTAAAATAGGAAGGTGGCGTGCCGATCGGGTCCAGGTAGACCTCTCTTAATTCCCCGTCACCGAGATCGTTACCCTGGCTCCCGCAATTCACAAATAAAAAAAGAGAGGGCTAAATACCCTCTCTTTATCTTTCCTCTTTAGAGCCTCTCTTGTTTAATCAAACAGCTTCAAGAACTCTGCAATCTTATCATCATCACTCTTGATGGCTTCACTCTTCTTATCAGCGGCAGCAGGAGTCTTCTCTACTACAGGCTTCAGAACATCATCCAGAATCTCAATGCTCTTGTTGCGAAGCATCCCAAACATCTCCTCAGGAGACCTGCCAATCAGCTCTGCGGTGGTTCGCGCAGTCATCTGGATCGTACCGAAAAAGTCCTCAATATCTTCCGCAGTCCAGTCGGTATACTTGTCTGCCATAGTCAGAGTAAAGAGGGCCGCGGCATCAGAGCAATCAAGCTGGCCTTTTGCGATACTCTCATAGAAAGTATTCTCCAGATGCTCCAACGCAACCTTACGCTTATTGGCCACAGAATTCTGCTTCTGCTCCTCTTGCTGGACAGCGTTCAGGGTCTTGGAAAACATCTTTGCAATATCATCAATAGAGACTCCATTATCGCGGGCCTCTCGAATCATAGTTTCAAAATCCATAAGGTATATCCTCCTTTATTTTCTATATATATTATATAATATTTTTTAAGATAATGCAAATAAATTGGAAAACCTGCGGCCGATCGGAAAATTTCTACGCCTCCGGTATGATTTTTTGCTATGCAATAGCATTTATGTAGTTAACTACAGAGAAATTGAAGTAGGATTTGTGATTATTTGCTAGATTTTAGATAGTATTCTTTAATTTTTAGATAGAAAACCTTAGATTTATAGCGATTTTAAGCTAGAACCGAGGCATTTTTATGTCTTTTTTTAATATAATAACATATTTTATTATAAAAATCAAGAGTAATAGAGAATCTTATATGCGGGGCCGATCGGATTAACTGGGTCTCCGCTCTTTTTATTTAGTTTTCCTCTTGATAGGCGGGACCCGATCGGCAACGCAGGAGGTTCGCTATGAGCAACTAAAATTTTGCTAGCTACACGGCAGTGGAGTGGGCCATATGTCAAATGAAATTAGAAATATGAGTCAATGGTGATTTGAAAATAAAATTGGACTAGAATGTCAACTTTCGGGAAAATGGGAGGCCATATGAAAGTCGGCTGGATTGAACAAAAATTTTGCATATGCTTCCGATCGGTGAAACTCGGGCCGACACATCCCTGCGCGGCCCGGCGAATCAAGGTATTGCGCGAATTAATTCAAGAGTTTTATCGTATCCATACTTCTGAATTAGTCGAGTAGTTTCTCTAGTAATCTCTTCACGATTTTTTAACATGAAAAGAGTATTTTCTTCACTAGAAGCCCATCGCAAATTTTCAAGTCGATTATCAGTTCTAATCCCATTAATGTGATCTACAACCATGGTTTCAAAATCTTCAACCGGATCAAAAGTTTGTTTTACGATTCGATGAATCCGAAATTGTTTGTTAGTAATAAGCTCAGAAGTAAGATAACCATCTTTTAAAGTCCCAGGCACCAAGATTTTAGAATCTTTTCTTCTAATTCGACCGAGATTAGAAACCTCATGTTTAGGAGAACAAAATGTAGTTTTCCAGATTTCATTGGGTAAATCTTTAGCAATCTCAGTTTTACGAGTAGAAAAATTAGAATAATCTACATCTTCGGGAGTAACTATTTCGACTTCATAAATAGTATCATTGCCTTTGCCTCGTCTAGTAATTAAATATCCTTTTTTTAATTTACTTGCGGCAAATTTGGGGAAATTAGTAGAAACCATTGAATTAGTCGTTTTGAAATAATCAATTAGTTCTTGTTTATTAAAGGTCATTTTATTATCTCCTTTCTTTCTTCTATTATATCTTAAAATTCGGGAAAAGTCAATAAACCGATTTTGTCCGAGATTTTCCGATAAAAAATGCAGTGAGATAATAATATTAAAAACTCGGGCCGCAGCGCTCAGTGGCGGCCCGCCATTATACCACATTTCCGTCCGGTTGTCAATAGGCAATTTATACAAAAATCTCGTTTGATTTTTGGTGAAAATATCTTTGGTAAAAATGCACAAAAAATCCGGCTCAATCGAGCCGGATTTCGTAGGTTTTGCGTATCGTCACTTTGACGGTTTTGGGCTTCTTTTTGCAATAAAATCTGTCATTTCTGACAAACTCGCCTATGCCCTCGTCCTGCCATCTTTGGCGGGTCTTGTCCTCATATCTCAAAGTGTTATACTTGGAGAGAGGGAGTGAAAAGTCATAGACGAACTCACCGCCCGGCGGCATGGTGTAGTTGGGGCTTTTCTTATAGTTGCGGTTGTGTTCCTTGCGGCGGCGGTCAAGGTCGTTTGTCGTGCCTACCTTGAGAATAAAATTGCCGTTCTTGTCGATATAGTGACCGACATATAAAAACTCTTTAGGTCGCTTTGCCGTTGTCTTTCCCTTCTTTCTGGAAGGGGCGGGATAGGGGTTGCCCGCCCCTATCCCTATTAGCTTTTCGGCTTGCGCTTCTGTACCAGCGTCAACTCGAAGGTTTCACCGCCTACCATAAAGGAAATCTGTCTTTCCTTGTTGGTAATGGCAAGGTTGGAAACATCGAAATTGCTATGGTGTTCCATGAAGTCCGCAAGCTCTGCGATAATGCCGCCCTTGGTTGCGTTGGGCTTGCGCTCTCGCTTGGTGAACTTGTACGCCGTAGGCGCTTTGCGTGTGCCGGCGTGTGCGTACTTTCTCGCCGCCTTTTCCTTATCGGGCGGCAGGTCATAAGGCGTTTTCTCGCCTGCGTCTACCGCCTTATCGTATGCAAGAATGTCCTGCGCTTCTGCGTCATCGGGGAAAAGCGTCTTGATACGGGTAAGGCGTTCCGCGTCTGTTACTCGCTGTGCCGTGCTTATCACATCCTTTCTTTCGGCGGGGAGAGGGTTTTACCCCTCTCCCCTATGGGGCTTAGGCAAGGCGGAACAGAGACTTGCCCTTGACTTCCTCGACCGTCACCTTACCCGCAAGGCGGAGCTGACGCATCAGAGCAGAAATCTTCTGATTGGAGAACTCGGAGAGAGCGGGAACGCCCTTGAGAATGTCGGTGCAGGTGACACCGTTCTTGTCGGTCAGGAACTCCAGAATGAGCGCCTTATAGCCCTCGTTCTCCTCCTGCGCCTTGGTGGGCTTCTTGTTCTCACCGCTATTCTTCTTGGCGAGCAGGTTCACCTCATGGTCGATGAAGTCAACGGCGTCCTCGATAGAAGTGCCGTAGGTGACGGGCTGACCATTCAGCAGAGCCTTAATGTCCTCGAAACGCATAGCCTTGGTGATACGAGTGGTCTTTTCCATATTCAAATCCTTTCTGGTTTTTTGGACTGTCCTTGTCCTTTTGTGATTTTATTATATCATACTTTCGGCGGTTTGTCAAGAGGTTTTTTGAACTTCTTTTCAAACTTTCGGAAGTTTGATACCGAGATAAAATATTGACTTTTCAAGGTTCATTGGGTTTCCTTGTGCTTTCATTATAGCACTTTTCGCTTGGCTTGTCAAGAGGTTTTTTGAAGTTTCTTGGAAGTTTCTTGACTGTCGCTTTTCGCCGTTTCAAGAACCGCTTTCCCTTAACTTCTGTACCTATTATATCATGCCTTGCGGAGTTTGTCAAGAGGTTTTTTCGATTTTTTTCAAAATCTTTTTGGAGCCTTTCGGCGCCCCTCTCTTAACTTCTGTAAACAGTATACCACCACCGACGCCGGAAGTCAAGAACTTTTTGCTGAAAAGTTGCACAATTTCGGGAGATCCGAAGCATGATTTTTTGTGCAGTTTGCCGATTGACTTTTTGCTGGCGGTGGTGTATAATGAAAATTCGGCCCGCTGCGTGCGCCAGCGGGCCGCTCAATCTAAGAGGGCATTGTGCATTTTGACGAAAAAAAGAGGGCCGAAGCCCTCTTTTTACAGTTCCGGAACGTAAGAGTGAATACAATAAAGACTTCCGTCCTCATTGAAACTAAAGGTTACGCCCGTATCATAAACTTCCGGGTAGGCGCTCGGAATGTTCAAACAAGGGTGATCGCCCTCGACTTCCTCAACCTCAAAATGATGCTTTGCCTTGGCGAGAATGTTCACGATAGTTTCAAAATCAGTCATTTTTATTTTCCTTTCTACCTCTCCGCTCAATCAAGAGCGGAAAGGATTGCCCGCAGGTTTTTAATCAAATCTTTTTCGTCGAACGCTTTACCTTTCCACTCGTTGCGGTTCTTTTCTTCATCATCGAAAAGAATGGCGTTCGCTTGTGTGGCACAAGAGCTTTTCGGCGTGCCGTACTTGACAATGTGGACTTCATCAAAAGTCACACTTGGCACATGGCGTTTGAACCATTTGCGTTTCGTCGCGTCAACTGCGGCGTTGTATGTCTCAGAGCCTCCCTTACTTAGCCAACTAATGATACCGACCTTGACGCCTTTCCTTTGCAGTTCGTGGATAGTCCTTGCCAGCAGGGAAAGATTTACAAGGGGCTTAGCGTTTGCGTAGGGGTAAACATCTTCCGCAAGCAGATAATCAAGCCAATCTTCCACGCCGTACAGGTCAATCCACGTTCCGTCACAGTCAAGATATATAGTCACTTTATCGCCTTCTTTCTTTTGATACACTGATTATATCAGATTTCCTCTTGTTTGTCAACCCCTTTTTTCAAGGTTTGGGGAGATTAAATCTCCCCAAACCTGATTACCGGATTTTCCCGCAGGCTTGCCATCATCTGACGCTGAAAGCCAGTCATGGGCGGATATTCTCTCTTATTCTCAAAGAGGGCTTTCCGCATGGGTTTATGCTGTCGGAAGCAATAGAACATAATCTCCGCTTCAATCAGCACATCTTCAAGTCCGGTGTGGCTTTCCTCAAACTCGTTATCACCGGAGATAAAGCGCCACAGGATTTCGGCGGTCTTGCGGCAAGCGCCATTTTTCAGCACATAGCCGTTCTCTTGACAGAACGCCTTATAGGTGGGCATTTTGCAGATAACATCTTGTGCCATCTTCATAGTATCCCAAATCTCCACGCTGTCGAACGGGAACCAGTAGCGGAAACGGCTTGCGGTGGTGTAACGCTGTGTCACATTCAAAGCGTTATAGTCAAAGCGGGCGTTATGGGCGGCTACCTCTTTAATGCCCCACTTCTCGATAGTGTCCAGCATAGCCTTGCGGATTTCATAGGTGCTTGCCATTTTGCGGCTACCTGCCCGCAGTTCCTCGACATAGCGGGGGATTTTCCAGTTATAGTAAGCCGTCCGCATCAATTCTCTTTCCTCGCAGAAAATGTCACGATTGACATAGCTTGCGGTTTCGTAGATATTGCCCTTGGTGTCCACAACCGCCCAACCGCAGTCATATACAAGAACATTGGACATATCCAGACTATCGCCGTTCTGGATAGTGTTGGCAGTTTCGGTATCAAGTACCAAAACATAATGCTTGCGCTTATCAATTTTTTCCATCTTGTCAAATCCTTTCTATTGATTGAGGTTTACCTTCGTTCCCTCAACTTCTGTACTTAGTATAGCACACTTTGCGCTTGCTGTCAAGAGTTTTTTTCGATTTTTTCAAAATCTTTTTTCAAGGTTCAAGGGGCGTTTCTCTTAACTTCTGTAAACAGTATAGCACGTTTCGGGAAATCTGTCAATCGTCAGATTGCACAAAGATTGGTAGAGAAATTTGTGCAACTTGTGTATTGACAAAAACTCGGCCTGTGCCGGGCGTGCACAGGCCGCCCAAGAGGGTTTGTGAAAATTGCACAAAAAAAAACTCGGTGGATTTCTCCACCGAGTTTCTGTTGCTTAACTCCGCAGGAAACGAAGCAGGTCACCGAGGTCAAGGCTGGGTTCGTCCTCCTCTTCTTTCTCCGGCTCCTCAGCCAGCTCCAGAGCATGGGGCTTGATGTTGCGAAGCACATACAGCGCCATCTCGTCCTTACCATCTCGCACCATCTGTGCAACGGTTGCCAGCATAGCGGCATCAGAAACGGTCGAGCCCAGCAGGCAGGAAGTCATCTCGTGGGAAGCCAGCAGGGCGTCCAGCTCATTCTTGTTCTCAGCAGTCAACATAACTAAGTACCTCTTTCCTTATTTTTTATGTTCCCTTGGAACGATTTTATTGTATCATAGTTTTAGGGGGGTTGTCAAGAGGTTTCGCAAACTTTTCACACGATTTATTGCCCCGACCTGACGGATAAGGTCTTGTTTGCTGGTTCAACGTTGCGGACGTATCCGCACGAGCTGACAAGTCAAACTCACTTTTGCGTTCAACGTTTGGACTTACCACGTGGTATATTGAATTTACTTCCTCTACTTTCTCGAAGTTGCGCACCCTCGGATTTCTTGGGCTACTCCCTCTTGACAATTATATTGTATCACAAGACTTTCATCTTGTCAATACCTTTTCAAAGATTTTTGCTTTCCGCAACAAAATATTTTGCTTCATACTGGTTGGCAATAGCTTTAACTTTTGCGCTTTCGGTCTGCGTAGCACAATAGAAATTGAAAAGCGTGTGTTTGTCGCTTAATTCAATGTAGGAATGGGGAACGCCCAATTCATCAATAGCGTTCTTGTACTTGGTGGGAACGGTCAATTCTACTTTCCATAGCTTATCTTTTCTCGCTTTAACCTCTCCATACTTCACGATGAAAACGCCAACAAGGTTACAGCCCGCAGTTACTACCACTTTTTGCCACAGAGGAAAATCTGCCACAGTGTAAATCAACACAATGTTGTAATAGCCGTAGTACAGAGCGGAAACAATGCTTGCGACCCATGGGCCGGATTTGATAGTTGCAATACTCTTGATTGTGGAGAAGATAACATTTACAATCGAGAGCAGAATGAAAACAATCAACAGGTTCATTTCTTTCTCCCTCACTTTCTATAATTATTATAACACAAAATTGCCAAAATGTCAATAGGTTTTTTGACGCGCACCAAGAAAAATTTACTCCAAATAGCATACTTGGCGGGATTTGTCAAGCACTTTTTTCAAAACTGGCAGTTACTCATAATGTAGGCAAAAAGGATAATCTCAACGCCGAACATAACCGCAAGATTCATGCAGTCTTTTTCGATAGCGGCTACAAACTGGAAGGATAGCAGAATAGTAATGATGATGATAGCGATTGTCATTTTGTTTTCGCTCCTCTCTTTTGATGATACAAGTATATCACAGCCTACAAAGGAAGTCAAGGGATTTCGGGATAATTTCTTTCGTCAAATTCACCAAAGATGCGAAACAAAAATTGTGCAAATTGCCTATTGACACGAAAAACTGGCCGCGGCGTTCGCGCACGGCCAGCCGAGGGCATTAGAAAAAACCTCCCGGATTTCGGGAGGTCGTTCTATTAGTCAATGTATTCTTGAAATAGAATGGAAACGATTTCCTTTGCGGTTTCTGGATGGCGGCGTTTAGCATCATCAAAGCTGTAGCCCCAAATGAAAGTTCTCTCGCCGTTGTTCAGCAAGACTTCAAACTCATACATAACGTAACCTTCTTTCTTTTGATGGTTTAAGTATACCACAGAAAGAGTGGCTTGTCAATCGTCATTTTGAACAACTTTCAAGCCAGCGTTTTGGACAAGTTTCATAGCTTCTTCCAGTTCAGTATTCATTCCGCAGTCAATGCAAATGTAATTGCGGCCATTGATTGTATGTACCTCGAAAGTGTATTCTCTACCCAGCACTAAACCGAGTTGATCGCGAAGCCGAACAGGAATCATAATTCTTCCCATTGCGTCAAGTTTGCGAGAGTAAGTAGATTCAGCCATTTTGCTTTTTAATTTCTAGTGACCTAGCCTGTGCGAAAATTCGACTCCAAACGGGAGCCGCGGCTTTTGCCGAAAGAAATCAGATTACCATTCACATGGCATCTTTCCGCAGAACTGGGCCATCGGGCAAGTCTTGCAAGAGTCTTGATTCATGCAGAACTCTAAGATGACAGCCAGTGCTTTCAGCACTTCTAGCGTCATTAGAAAATTCTCCTTTCTCATTTCTTCTATAATTATTATAGCAAAATTTTTTCCAAAAATCAAAAGAAGAGCTGACTTAGAAAGCCAGCTCTCCCTGTTTCTCCCAGATGATTAGATGGTATAAACTAATCCGAAAGAGAATTGTACCTATCCGCCATCCAATGCGGACTGTGCACCCAATCGGATACTTGTGGGGTAATCGTTCAATACTCATTTCAGTGCCACCTCTTCAAATGCGCCCAAATCCCGCAGATACTCATAGAGGGCTTTGTCATTTTCCGTTCCGCCGATGTCGAGAACCCGGACACATCCCTCTATCTTGGAGTTAAGAGGGAGTTTCAATTCCCAGCCCGCAAAACTGGCGATAGCCCGGTTAAACTTGATAGCGTCGTCAACTTCCTTGAATTTAACAATAGCGTACATGATTTATAACTCCTTTCATCTTGGGGAAGGGCGCTTTGGAACGCCCTTCCCGCGGCTCCTTTATTTTAGTAGGTATCGTATCCGTACATCTCAGCCTCTGCGTCATCCATTTCGTCAATGGCGAAAGGGCGTTTGAAATACTGGTGTGCGGTTTCGTTAGCTTTCCACAGGCTTTCATCTTGAACGAAGAAATGCTCTCCGGTTTCTTCGTCATAGAACAGATAGTTTTTCATCTGGTAGGCACCCCTTTCTTATCCCACTTCTTGCCGAAGTCGTGGCAGAAACGCCACTGTCCGGCAACTCCGAACATTTCCTTATTGACTCTCTTAGTCAGGGCAACTGAACGCTTGAGCTGATTTCCGCGGTCACAGCAGAGGATTTCGCCGGTGGTAATATCGTATGCACAATGTCTGTTCGGTAACATAATCTTTTGTCAACCTCTTTCGTCTTTGATGTCGTTCCCCTTGGAACAATTATAGTATAGCACAGGGCATAGCAGAAGTCAACTGGCAAATTGCACAAAGATTTCGGGATTGATTGTGCAACTTGCCTATACCAAAATTTCACTTCCAAATTTGTGCAACTTGCACAAACTCAAAACTCGGCGCGCCGCGATCGCCAGCGCGCCGCCGGCTTAAGGTGAAAATGTCTTTACAAAAATTTAGGGCAGATTTCTCTGCCCTAAATCTCACCAAACCTCTTTCCAGAGTTTGACAATCTCGTCATCATAGATTGAGTCAGTTCCAATGTTATCGAAGAACACGCACAGATAGTCATCCGTTGAGAAGTTCTCGCCATATCCGACCTCGACTGTCCACTCCTCGCCATCCTCCAGCGTAACAAGAGTAAGAGTGTTGCCGTCAATGTGGGTTATGATTGCGGTTGCCAGTCTTGTCCGGTCTGTGAGCGGGCTTCCGCAAGTCCCCTCTATCTCAGCAGGTTCCTCAGCCTTTTCCTCTTGTTGCGTCATGAGGACAAAGACATTATAAGGGCTGTGGTGCGGATTGGGTTCGCAGTTATCCGCCACTATGTCAACCCATGAGAGGAAGAACCACAACAGAACTGCCAGACACACGCTGTACAGCGCCACCTTTGCTACTTTACGCATTATCTTGCACCTCTTTCCACAGCTTGGCCATCTCGTCGGTCATGCACCTATCACAGCAAGCCCCGTTGTCACAAGGCCGGTTACCCTCTGCGTCCCCATGGCATCCGCAGTATCCCTCAAGAAATTCATTATAAGTCATAATAATACTCCCTTCTTTTGGGCGCTCCACGCTCCCGCAGAGCGCCCATTATAGAGCGCTACGCGCTCATTCAACCATGTGCATGATTTCGCCAGTGTCGTTGTCAATAACTGCCACACCAGAGAAGCCATCCTCTTTACGCCAGTAGCCAGCCACCATGTCTGCCTGCTCGCTGATGTACTCAAGCCCGTCGGCCTGCTCAAGCTGGCAAGCGTCCTTGCCATCGAACACTATGGCAAGCAAGTAGCGATAGGCGTGGGTCAGCTCCGGCCACTCCGCAGGCTCTGCGGGTCTTGTGTGCAGAGGACTATTGATGCTCTGCTTGTTCAGCCATGCCCAATTAGGCATAAGAGCGGCACTTGTGGCGTTAAAGGCGTCTCTGTCAAGGATGACGCCATCCTCTACTGCCTTAGCACGCACATTCATGCGCAGACGCAGCATATCTGCGAACTTGGTGTTATCGAACTGCGGGTTAGTGAAATACTTGATGAACTCCATGATATATACCTCTTTCTTTTGTTCTAAGGTTAGAGCCGCCCGCTCTTGCGAGCGGCTCTATGGTGGTTGAGTGGCTTACTTGACGGTCAGTCTTGCGGTGGTGCTGGCTACCACATACTTGTCATAGGTAGCCTTGTCCTCTGCCTTTAGCGCAGAGCTGTTAAAGCGGTTGCTTGTGACCTCTTGATAGGTGGCGATACAGCCGCCAGCCTCTACCTTATGTTCGCCAGTCGCTACCATCTCCGCCTTTACGGCGTCCTTGAGTTCGTCCAACTCACGCTTGAGGGCGTCCATGTCGTTCTGCACCTTGCGGATACGCTGAAGGGTGCGAGCCATTTCTACTTTTGTCATGTTGATACACTCACTTTCTTTTGATTGACTGTTTTTGTGTTTCCCTCTTGGATTGTCTTTAGTTTACCACACCTTGTCTTGCTTGTCAAGACTTTTTTTTTATTTTTTTTTCGGTGTGTTTGGCAAGCTGTTTTGTGTGTTTCCCTTGCCTGTGACTACATGATAGCACCGCCTTGCTTGTTTGTCAACAACTTTTTTTCAAGTTTTTGCGTTTCGTCAATCTGCACAACTGAGTGCCGATCCGGTTGTGCATTTTGACCAATTCCTCTTTACGCGCGCGCGATACATAATAATAGCGACAGACGCTTTAGCCAACTAAAGTAGGGGTGGCTGTCTAACTGTAGTGCTTTAGCGTGGTGAAGTGCGACAGTACGGGGCGGTGTATTTCGGGAAAAAGCGTGAAAATTTTCACAAACTCGTTCTCTCACGCCATTAAAATCTCGAAAACCATTTTCGTTTTCGGATTACGAATCACCCGAAGGAAAAGACGATTCAGCTACAGTAGCATTTCCTTTGCGTACTCTCCAAGAGTAGTTTCTCTCAACAATAAAGCTCTTATTGCAACATGGACAGGTAACAGTTCATTCAATATACTGCTGCCCATCTCTATATGTCTTAAATTCTTCCTTGTTGCAATCAATAGCTGGATCAAATTCAAAAATGCTGTAACAGATAGGGCAGGTTACCCGTACACTATTCGGCATATAGTTATTTTCGATAATCTTCAATGTCTCCCTTTCTCCTTTTCTTAAAATATTTTTTCCTATATTTCTTTATGATAGAACAATTGAAGCATCCATTCCTGTTCTTACAAAACCAACAGTTATCGGTATCAAGCCAATACCATATTGGCATAGTTGGTGGCTTTCTTTTCATTCTACGATAAAATGAAGAATAAGGTCATAGCCATCATCTGTTTCCACGATATCGTAGCTATGACCATCATCTAAGATATAACCGTCGTCTATGTCAATGATACGGTTATCAAAAGTCCAATAGGTAGGTTGATAGACAATTCTAGGCCAGCTTTTTCTTTTGCCTTCACATCCAGTAAGCATCAAAAGAGAAAGAATTAAAAGGTTAATACAAATGAAAATCTTTCCCAATTTCATCAATCTTCTCTGCCTCCATAGGTCTAAATCCTACACACGTCAAAGTCCCCTGCGGGGACTCTGGAGTTAACTCAGTTCTGCAAGCATCAACAATAGGAAAGTAATCGACGCCTTCAATCATGCCCAATTCCTTAGCTCTCTCAATGGCTTTTTCTAACTTTCCTCTATTGCGGGCGCCACATACTACCTTGGTTACTCCGTCGTTAATCCAATTGTCATAAATATCTTCATCTAGTCTGTAGTTGACATGATAGAACCCTTGCGCTTTCTCAGGCCAGGAATCTCTAATCATCTCAATGAGGAAAGCCGATGAAGCATGCGCAACTTGCGCTGCTAGCTTTCCTGGGGACATATCCAAATCGCGTCTTGCGATAATTAGTTGTTTCATCATTTCTTATCCGCTAGGCACATCCATGCGTAAAGAAGTAATACTGCGATAAAGCCTATCATAATGCGGTTCTCCTTTTTAAAGTTTGCGTTGGGCAGAACTGGATATTCGTTCTGCCCTAATTTTTAAATATAGTGTGTAGACTTTTACTGGCAGTATTTGCAATTTCCTCGCATCAAACAATCAAAATGGCATTGTCTGTCTCCGCCCTCACAAGGAATAAAATCTTCTTTGTTAATTGCGTCCTCTCGATATTGAAGCATTGTTGTATATCCAAAATCTTCAAATAGTCTTTGAGCCACATATCGTTCTCTTTCAGCAACCCACGTCTTTTTTCTTTTATTTATTCCTACTATATCTATCTTTTTAAAGGCATCGTCGTCAAAACTGATGACACGAGTTCCATCTTCTCTATGCGTAATAGTGGTTCTGAGAGCATTATTATATTCTACGAATGGATTGGGTATACCTTTTTCTTTAGCTTGACGAGAGAAATCCTCAGAATAGCGCATAATTGCTGCGCCGATTGATCCAATAGTTATAACACTTTCAGGTCTAGGCAATTTTTCATCAACCCCAATCTTGTTAATAGACCAACACCACCAGGGACAGGAGTAGACCAGGCATCCCCGACAATGTTATTTTCATCTTCTACAAAATCTCCAACGATCTTGCCATTAAGTCGGCTAATACCGACATCGACAACAATAGCATGCTCGCACTGTTCTCTATAAATAGACTGCGGCTGTCCGGTGGCACAAATTACTAAATCTGCATTACGGAGAAGATATTCCTTATCTCCATCGCTTGTTTTACTGTGACAAACTGATACAGTCATATCTCTATCAAGTAGAGCTTTTACCATAGGTTTGCCAACAATGTCACTTCTACCGAGAACAACAGCAGTCTTACCTCTATAAGTAAAACCACAATCATCAAGGTAGTCAATAATGCCTCTAACGGTAGCAGGAAGAACAAGAGCGTTCTTAGTCAAGCCATCACAGTCAAGGTAAGACGGAATATCTTCAATATCGAAATTAAATCTTTCTGCTGTAGGCATTTGAACAATTAGACAGTCGGTATCAAGGCCGTAGCTTAACAAATAATGTAAATCAAATCTGTCTTTAGGTCTAACAACCTTTACAGGCCAACCGATAGATTCAAAATCTTCGATTTTCTTTTTAATATAGATCTAATTGCCGACGTCACCGTCTGTAGCGTCTACAATCGTAAGAGAAGGAGGCTCATAATCATGCTCGATGACGGCTCGCCGCAGTTTCTCCTTTTCAGTCTTAAAATATTCTTTAATATTAAGCTGTTCCATTAATATTCTCCTCTATACCATGAAATAGATTGATCTGGGTCGATTTGAATTACACAATCATCAAATTGATCTATAACCCAGTCGCATTCTTCCTCTTGTTCATCATCTTCAAAATCTATATCGTCAAATAGCTCTTCATCTGGTATAAATACGATATCATCGTCATCTTCTCCATAGCTATTGATGTATTCACGCTCTTCTTTGTAGATATGAATGGCATAGGGTCTTGGACCAGTTAATTGCTCCATATACCAAATGGAGTCAAAGTCCTCTTCCCATATATCTTCAGCAATAGCAATTGTAATGACGGATACGCCATGATAGAACTAAGCTCCTTCGGGTAATCTCTCTGGAGGGATGCTATAAAAATCCATATAATATACCTTCCTTATATTTCTAAGTATATTATAGCAAAATAATTTAATTTGGTCAATTTTCGTTAATTATTTATTTAGTTTTGTCAAATTATACTAGGAGGATGATTAAGATGAATAAAAAACATTGTATTTATATGCATAAGAATAAGGTTAATGGAAAAGTCTATATTGGTTAGACATTACAAGATAATCCTAATAATAGATGGCAAAACGGGCATGGATATATAAAGCAATCAAAATTTTTTTCAGATATTATTAAATATGGATGGCTAAATTTTGAACATATTATTTTAGAAAGAGATTTAACACAGCAAGAAGCAAATGACCGAGAAGATTTTTGGATTAAACATTTTAATAGTTGTAAAAATGGATATAATACTATTACAGAAAATAATAGAACAGAAATATAGAAAAATTCAGATAGTCTTATTATATGCTTAAATACTAATAAGACATACAAAACGCTGAAAGAGGCATCTTTGGATACTGGCGCGGACCCATCTGCGATTTCAAGATGCTATGGAGGATAGCGTAAAAGTGCGGGAATGATAAATGGCATTCCAGGATTTTGGATTTTATCAACTGCGGACGAGAATCTTATACGTGAAATAAGAAATAATTATAATAATATAACTAGGAAAATAGTTTGCATTGAAACTTCTCAAATCTTTAATTCTTTAGATGAAGTAATAACATATTGTGACTTGCCAGTATCTTCTGCAAATAAAGCACGATTAAAGAATATTTTAAAGCATTAGACAGGAGCTTCTTTTGGTCGAGATAAGAAGTTAAATATAAAATTACATTGGCGTTATTTATAATCAGTGAATAGGATTTGACAAACTAGTTTTTTTTTGTTATTATATAAGCATAAAGGAGATGACAGTGTGATTAAATTAGATTATACTCTAGAGTCTCCAGAAGAGCGTAAGGCGCTAGTTGAAAAGATAATTGCGGAAACGCCGGATATTTCCCCGGCGTATCTTGAGATTCTCGGCGATTATCTCGTTCTCTGCATGGAAAAGCAAGAGCGAAAAGAACGCAACATATTAACAGATAACCGTATGACTACGGTAAATAAAAGAGAATGTTCTTTCGAAGGCCTTGTTAGTCAGCTAGAGAATGGCGAAGATGGTATTTATAATTTAGTTAATGAAAATAAAAATGTAATTTTTCAACCTAAGATTTCGATTAGTTAGAAGGATTTAGATACAATCCCCTGTTTAAAGCAATTGCGAGATACTATAAACGCTTGGGAAGCAGCAGCAAAACACGCCTCTGGAAAGACTGCTTTTATGATGAAAAAAGCGTTAATCGAAATGCGGAAAGATCAATATATTATTAAATAGGCTTATCAAAGACCAATTATCCCATGTCGATTAACTCGTTCTACACGAACTCCATTACCGCTTGAAGATAAGAGCTATTTAAATGGTTCTGAGATTGTGATTGATGGAATTTCTTTAATGGATACTAAGGTTGTATCCGCGATTTTATGTAATTATTCCCGACTTAAGGAAGATAGCTGGGACTAGTTTGATGGAGATACTTGGTATTTAATGCAAGATTTTGATGATTTATGTACTAAAGCTCTTGTTGACTACCCTATTTATGACAGAATCGTCGAGTGGAAGATTGACGGTAAGTAGAATGTTGAAATTCAGAAACTCTTAAATGAGGAATTTGAATAGACTTATAGTGTGGAATACATTTCAAGTTTATGGCGTAATAAAATTCCCAAGGTAATTGCGGAATAGGCCAAGGAAGATTTCCTTATTTGGGAATATACTAAGCGCGGCTATCCAATGAAAAAGTGCTCCAAGTGTGGGCAAACTAAGCCAGCAAATAACCTTTTCTTTTCAAAGAATAAGACAAGCAAAGATAACTGGTATTCTATTTGCAAGAGATGCCGGAATAAGAAAAGAGGTTGATTTACATGGCTGGACAGCACTTCTGCAAGAAGTGTGGAAAAACTATGAATGATAGTGAGTTCTACACCTCTAAGAATATAGAGAAATATCCACCTGATGGTAAGATGGATATTTGCAAGAAATGTTTAACCATGCATGTCGATAACTGGGATCCAGAGACCTATAAATGGATTTTACAAGAAATTGATGTGCCTTATATTAAAGAAGAATGGGATGCTTTACTGGAGAAATATGGTAAAGATCCGAAGAAAGTAACTGGCTTAACTATTATTGGTCGTTACTTATCCAAGATGAAGCTCAAACAATGGAGCTAGTATTCTTGGGCGGATACCGAGGCTCTTGAGGAAGAGCAGCGTATGCGCAAAATTAATCAGATGAAGGCTCAAGGAATGTCTGGCGAAGAGATTGAAAATGAGCTTGCTACTGATAGAACCCCGCCAAAACCAAAGGTATTAACTGAGCCACAATAGGCTGTAGGTACTCCAGAATATTATGATCCATCAGAAGAGGATGATGATTTCTCTAGTGAACTTACAGAAGAAGATAAGGTAATGCTACGACTTAAGTGGGGCAGAGGGTATCGCCCAGAAGAATGGGTGCGGTTGGAGCAATTATATAATGATATGATGGCTTCTTATGACATCCAAGGTGCTGGTATGAAAGATACCCTTATTATGATTTGCAAGACTTCTCTAAAATCTAATCAATTGTTGGATTGCGGCGACGTCGATGGCGCGTAGAAGATGATCAAGATGTATGATAGCTTGATGAAGAGCGCTAAGTTGACCGCAGCTCAGAATAAGGCTGAATCTGGCGAGTTCGTTGATTCTATTGGCGAATTAGTTACTATCTGCGAAAGAGAAGGATTTATTCCTCGCTATTACACAGATGGCCCGATGGATAAAGTAGATAAAGTTCTTCAAGATTTACAACATTATACTCATACTTTGGTTACTGAGGAAATGAATCTTGGTAATATGATTGATGCTTCTGTCCGAGCAATTGCGCAGGATAGAGAGCGTGAAGCTAAGATTGATGTTGATGGTGGCGAAGAAGAAGATAGTGAGATTTATGATTATCCCGAAGATACCATTCTTGAGGATGCGGACTTTGAAGAGTTTGAAAACATGAAGCAAGAGGAAGCGGAAAAAGACCGTAAACATCTAAGGGAGGGATATTAATGGCATTAGCTGATTTATTAAATCTCTCTAATAAGAATAAAAAGATCGGTTTATCCGAGGAGCGTGTAAGAGCGATTATTCCTGCGGCTCGTGAGTATATTGCCTTCTGGCGAGAATATCCAGATTTATTTGTGGATTTCTTGCAGACTGGCGGAGACCCAGATCGGAAAAAAGAACTTAACTTCTTCTTCTATCAAAGAGTATTCTTGCGTGCGGCCATGCGTTATAAATACGTTTATATGGTATTCCCGCGTGCGTATTCTAAGTCTTTCCTTTCTATTATGGTGCTAATGTGCAGATGTATTCTATATCCTAGAAGTAAACTATTTGTGACTTCTGGCGGTAAAGAGCAGGCAGCCGGCATCGCAAAAGAAAAGGTATAGGAAATTTGTTAGAAAATTCCAGCCTTTGAACGAGAGATTGACTGGCGCAGAGGTAAAACGCAAGAAGGTAAAGACTACTGTAAATATATCTTTAAGAACGGTTCTTACTTTGATAACGTTGCGGCTAGAGAAAGTTCTCGTGGTAAGCGTCGTCATGGTGGCTTAATCGAGGAGTGTGTTGGTGTTGATGGTACTATCTTAAACGAAGTCCTTATTCCTCTAATGAATATTGACCGAGAGTGTATGGATGGCTCTGTGCAAGAGGCAGAAACCTTGAATAAGAGTCAAATCTATGTCACCACCGCAGGATGGAAAAATACGTTCCCATACAATAAGCTCATTCAGCTCTTGATTCGTATGGTATTAGACCCAGAGAAAGCTATGGTAATGGGCGGTACGTGGCGCATCCCTGTTTTGGTTGGTCTACAGAGTAAAAACTTCGTGCAAGAATTGAAACAAGACGGAACCTTCAATGAGGCTTCTTTTGATCGCGAGTATGAATCTCGTTGGAGCGGTACCGTTGAGGATGCCTTCTTCAATGGTGAAGTATTTGACCGTAATCGTAAGTTGTTACAACCAGAATATGAAGCCTCTGGACGCTCTTCTGATAGAGCTTATTATGTTCTTTCTGTGGACGTTGGACGTAAAAAATGTCAGAGTGTTATTTGCGTTTTCAAAGTTACACCTCAGTCCTAGGGACCTGCAATTAAGTCGTTGGTAAATATGTTTACAATGGACGACGAGCACTTTGAAGATTAGGCAATAAAAATTAAGAAACTATATTACCAGTTCAAGGCTAAAACCGTGGTAATCGACGGTAACGGTCTAGGTGCTGGTTTGATGGATTACATGGTGAAATCCCAAGTAGACCCTGAAACAGATGACTTCTTCCCTGATTTTGGCGTACTGAATGATGATGATGGAGAATATAAGAAGTATAGAACTGATAGAACAGAGTACGATGCGATTTATGAGATTAAAGCAAATGCGCCAATCAATACAGAAGCACATAGTAATGCACAGACGCAAATGCGCGCAGGTAAGGTAAAGTTCTTAATTGATGAAAGAATTGCTAAGAATAAGTTACTTGGTACTAAGAAGGGTCAAGCGATGAAGCCCGAAGAGAGAGCTGAGTATTTACAGCCTTTCACATATACATCTATTTTACGAGATGAGATGTTGAACTTACGCGAGGAAAATGAAGGCGTTAATATTATTTTAAAGCAAGCTAATAAATCTATTACCAAGGATAAATTTTCTGCTTTTGAATATGGTTTGTATTATATCAAGCAAGAGGAAGATAGTAAGCGTAAGAAGAAGAAAGGTCGTTTCTCTGATTTTATGTTTATTAGTTAAGTGGGCATAGTTAAATAATAGCCCTATTAGATTTTTTAGTTATAGATAGAGGATGTGATTTAATCTATGCGAGCATCAAGAGGAGAAATTAAGATACATGAAATCCTAGAAGCGAATGATATTAACTTTAAAGAAGAATATGAGTTTGCGGGATTGAAAGCCCCTAGTGGCCGTCCTCTAAGATTCGATTTTGCCGTTTTTGACGATGATGGTAATCTAGATTTCTTGATTGAATATCAAGGTAAATAGCATTATCAAGCTGTCAGCAAATTCGGTGGTAATAGAGGATTGTATCAACAAAAATATAATGATAATCAAAAGCGAAGATTCTGCGCATTAAAAGGTCTTACTTTAATAGAGATTCCTTATACGGATGAAAATATATTAACGTATGATTATATAATGCAAAAGGCCGGGTATTAAGGAGGTGACTAACCTTGCTTAAGCGCAGACAACAAGAGATACGAGATAAAGGATTTAACCTAATGACGGAACAAGAAGAAGTTGTACCGCAGGATTATTCAAAAATGAGAATTGGTATGCGGACCGTAGATAATGCACTCGTAAATCTTGGCACTTACAAGAGAGTCAACCCGAATTACGGCGATAAGGGCTTTGTTTTAAATGCTATTTACCGACATGATTATAAGACATTAAGAGAGATTTCAGAATACTTCTTCGAGTCAAGTGGCATCTACTATAGATTATGTAAATATTTGGCTACTTTATATAGATACGATTGGTATGTAACTCCTTACTGTACTGACGTCGCTAAAGAGAAAGAGAATAAAGTTCTCAGTGACGTGTCTAAGGTATTGCTTTATCTAGACCGATCTGACGTCAAGAGATTATGCGGAAATATTGCCCTAGATATTATGAAGGATGGTGTCTATTACGGAATTATTGTGGATTTCGGTGATAGATTTGGTATCCAGAAATTACCAGCCTCATATTGTCGCAATCGCTATTATTCTGGTATTGACCCAATCGTAGAACTAAATCTATAGTTCTTCGACGCATATTTCACAAATATGCAACAGAGAATTGCGATTCTCAAGACCTTCCCTAAAGATATCCAACAAGGCTATGCTTTATATAAGCAGGGCAAGCTAAAAGGAGACTATCCTGGAGACCTAAGTTGCTGGTATCCTCTCGATCCCGCAGTTTCAGTGAAGCTGGGATTGAATGATAGTTGTTTTCCTCCTCTTGTTGGAGTTATTCCATCTATCATTGATCTTGATCAGGCTCAAGAGCTTGATCGCCAGAAGACAATGCAGTAGTTGTTAAAGATTATTATTCAGAAATTACCATTGGATAAGAATGGTGATTTAATCTTTGACGTAGATGAAGCAAGAGACATTCATAATAACGCTGTTGCGATGCTTAAACGTGCAGTTGGCGTTGATGTGCTTACTACTTTTGCTGATATTGAGAAGATTGATACAAAGGATAGTAATTCAAATACTACAACTGACGACCTTGAAAAAGTAGAACGTACCGTGTTTAATAACGCGGGTATCTCTCGCAATCTGTTTAACGCAGATGGCAATCTTGCGGTGACTAATGCTATCTTGACCGATGAGGCAAGCATTAGGGAATTACCTTTGCAGTTTGCTAACTTGTTAAATAAGATTGTGGAACGATTCAATCGTAAAGGCCATTATGAGTTTAGAGTTTCTATGTTGGAAACTACCCAATTTAATTATAAAGAGTTGTCTAAGATTTACAAAGAAGACGCGCAGATGGGCTACATGAAGATGTTGCCGCAGATCGCTCTTGGACACTCGCAATCCAGTATCTTGGCTACCTTAACATTTGAGAATGAGATTCTACACCTGTCTGAGATTATGATTCCGCCCATGATGAGCAGTACAATGAGTGGGAGCTTGGTCAAAAAAGATTAGGAAGACTAGAATAAATCTCAAAATAAGTAGACAAGTTCAAGCACTACAAAAGTAACGGAGTAGAAATAGTCTGGCCGTCCAGAGAAGTCTGATGAACAGAAGAGCGACAAGACGATTGCTAACCGTGAAAGTGCATCATAAGGGAGGGATAGAACTTGCATATTAGTGTTCCTATTGCTAATACAATGGAATTCATCAATGCGACTGAAATATCTCCTTTAATCAGCAAGTGCTAGGTGAAAGTTTGTTATGTGGGGCAAGATCCCAACCGAAATGGAACTGTTATCACCAAGAAAGTCGCTACAGAGATGGGCAAGAAATTACCCGGCTCTCCAGTAGTAGGCTATTTTGACCAAGGATCTGCAGACTTTGAAGGCCATAACCGTGAGATTGCTTTGCGGGGTGGCGGAAAGTTCGAAATTCTTGATACCACAAAGCCATACGGTTTCGTTCCAACAGATGCTAAAGTTTGGTTCCAGAAGTTCGATGATGAAGGCGTTGAGCACGAGTATCTAGTAACCGAGTGTTATATTTGGACTAGTGCTTACCCCGAATGTCAGAGAATTTTAGAGCGTGGCAATAATCAATCTATGGAACTTAATAAAGAAACGCAGGATGGTTTTTGGGCAAAAGATAATAATTCGGGCGACAGAATTTTCATTTACAATGAAGCATTGATTGAAAAATTATGTATTCTCGGAGAATCAGTTGAGCCATGCTTTGAGGGCGCACAATTCAAGACTGAGTTCTCCCTAGAAAATATGGAATAGTTCAAAACTACTATGTTTTCTATGTTAAACGAATTACAGGAAACTTTGAATAAAGGAGGCTCTCAAGACACTATGGACGAGAATAAGAAACTCGGAACTCCCGAGGATCCTAACTTCGAGGAAGGAAAGAAAAAGCCACAGGACGAGAATCCTGAGGGTAATCCCGCTCCAGAAGATAACAAGCCGAAGGATGGCGAGAAGCCAGAAGACGGCAACAAAGATGAGCCTAAGAAGAAGTACAATCTTGATGATGTAACTGAGTACGCTGAGCTACTCACCAAGTATGAGACTCTTCAGGGCGAGTATGAAACTCTTCAGCAAGAGAAGTCTGACCTCGAAACAGAAGTAACTTCTCTAAGAGAGTTCAAGCTATCTGCGGACCGCAAGGAAAAGCAGAATATGATTGATAGTTTCTTTATGTTGAACGACGAAGATAAGAAGGATGTCGTTGAGCACATTGATACTTATTCTCTAGACGATATTGAGGCAAAGTTGTCCATTATCTGTGTTCGTAACAAAGTTGATTTCAACCTAGATAAGGACGAAAAAGATGATCAGCCGAAGGGTTTATTCAATCTGGAAAATCCTGCTGATGACAATGTCCCAGAGTGGATTAAGGCAGTTCGTGAGACTGCAAAGAAGCTATAAGGAGGATTAAACAATGGCTAAAAGTGCAAAGCGTTTAGGTAACGCTACCTTTGTAACTTACGGATATGGCCAGGTTGAACCTAACCATATGTCCGCTAAGCGTAATGGCCAGGTGTATGCTCAGCTTCCTGCTAATAAGGAGATTGAGCTACTTGAGAATGGCCAGTTTGTTAAATACGATTATGCCACTGGCGAGTGCAACTTCACTGGTGCCGGTCCATGGCGTATGGTCTACAATGAAGTAAAGATCTATGAAGATCGCGAAACCGATGCTGATTTCGCCATGATTAAGAGCAACTATAATGCTCGTGTTTATAGTCCAATTGGACAGAACACTTCTGCATTAAAGACTGTTCTTGATTATAGTGGTGAGGCAACTCGTGAGGGCAGTGAAGCTGCTTTCAAGAAGGAAACTGAGACCTTCAGTTATCCTGAGCTTATGCCAGAGGGCACAAAGATGGTTCCTCGTGTAATTGCTGTTCCTAGCGGTGACATCTGGACTACTAATACTATCGTTGCTGATCCAGGTTCTCTTACCAAGGGCGACGAGCTCAAGATTGGTGACAACGGTTATCTGACCAAGGGTCAGGGCGCCGGTGGCGACGAAGATCCTAAGTTCGTGGTTGTTAAGGTTTATACCATGCCCGATCTACAGCCTGGCGTTAAGATTCAGCGCATTGGTTGATTAAGGAGGGTAAAATAATGGATAGAGCTAATTTACTTCAGCTTATGAAGAATGTAGCTAACGCTACTCCTTCTAGCACTTTCTCTTACAATAGTGAGAATCTTTCCTATGACGCTATGAACGAGACTCTTCGTAATGAACTCAATGTTCTTGTTGGCACTGAGGAATTATACGAGCAGAATAAACGCATGGTATTCTCTCTTATGGAGCAAACCATGGATGATATCGTTCCTAATCGTCTAATTAACGCTTATGGTCAGTTCGCTGAAATTCAGACCTTCGCCCAGGGTGATCGTCCTGTCTTCAAGCGCAGAACTGGTAAGACCCGTGCAAAGCAGTTCATTACTCGCGTCGGTCTTGCTGGTGTGTACGAGACCTTCAAACTCGGTTCTGAGAGCTTTGAAGTCGCTACCAGCGCTATTGGCGGAGCCGCTCAGATTGGCTTTGAGGAGTTCCTCGATGGTCGTGTAAACTTTGCTGAGCTTACTCAGATTATCATGGATGGTATGGACGAGCTCATTTATCGTGAGATCGCTCAGGCTCTTATGGGCGCTGTCAATCAGCTTCCTGCCGCTAACCGTGTGGCTGCTGCTGGTTTTGATGAGGCTGGTCTTGATCGTCTTGTCACTACTGCAAGTGCTTATGGCACTCCTACAATTTACTGCACTCGTGAGTTCGCAGTAAAGATTGTTCCTGCTGATGGCTGGATCTCTGATGAAATTCGTAACGAGCGTTGGAACACCGGTTATCTTGCTAACTATAAGGGTGTTCGTGTTGTAATTCTTCCTCAGACTCTTGAGGATGAAACCAACAGCCGTAAGGTAATCGATCCTGGCTATGCTTGGGTCATTCCTTCTGGCGCTGGCGATAAGCCCGTTAAGGTTGCTTTCGAGGGTACCACTCACGTTCGTGAGCGTAATGATAATGATGACTGGTCTCGTGACATCCAGGTCTACCGTAAGGTCGGTGTTGGTGTTATGATGACTAATAACATCTTCTCTTACGTTGATACTGAACTTCGGGGCAAGCTGGACGTTATCTAATAACTATTCGAGGGGATAGGGATATATCCCTATCCCCTCTTATCTATTATTTGAGAAAAAGGAGTTTTAATTATGAATAAAGAGTGTAATGTCACCAATAAGAGTGCGGGTACTGTGATTTATAGTATTCCTGAACTGAGAGTCCGCAGAGAATTTGCACCGCATGAGACAAAGCGTCTTTCTGCGGCTGAGTTGGATGCTTTGGCTATGAGATCTGGCGGTAAAGAGCTTATCTATAACTATCTTTTTGTTAATGATGAAGAGGTTATTCGCCACATTATTAATGGTGAAGTAGTTCCAGAGTATTATCTAACTGAGGAACAGATTCCAAGTTGGATGGATACTTGTTCTCTTGATGAATTTAAGGATGCTCTTGATTTTGCTCCTGAGGGAACTAAAGATCTTATCAAGAAGTATGCTGTTGAAAAGCCTTTAAATGATTTTAGCAAGAGAGAAGCTATTAAGGATCAGCTTGGCTTCGATGTTAGCAAGGCTCTTGAGAATATTCAGCCAGACGAGGAAGAAAAGAAGTCCGCCACTAATAAAGTCGTTGGCTCTACTGTAAGTGGTCGCCGTACTAGCGCCACTACAATCAAGAAGCCCGCGGAGGATAAAGAATAAGGGAGGTAATCCCCATGGATGAAAAGTATCCAATTCAAGGGGAACCAACACCCTTTGAAGATATATATGATAGATTCTTCGGTAAAATTACCGATGATATGTATATGGAGTGGACTGAGGAAGATACCAAGAAAGATTTAAAGAACATCTTAATTGATGCTATTCCTGGTTTTGAGTTTCCTCGTTTTCCTCTATATGACTTCGATATTGATGCGGAAACGTTTAATTGTCATTTAACGTCCGAAGAAATCAATATCTTTGCGCTACTGATGTATAACACTTGGCTTCAACGCCAAGTGGCATCTGTTGAACAGACAAGAATGAAGTATTCTGGTAGCGACTTTAAAATGACTTCTCAAGCAAACCATCTCGCTAAGTTAATGGAACTTAAGAAAGAGGCTGAGCGTCAATCGCATCATATGCAACGCCTCTATAAGCGCAGAAAAATAATTGATAAGGATGGCTCTATTAAATCTAACTGGTCTACTCTTAGAGAAACGAGCACGTTCGATGGATAAGTATAATATTGATTTCCCAGTAACTACTATTGAGCAAGATATCAAGAGACTTATCAATCAATTATGGAAGTTAATTCCAATGCGCGAGAACGGCGAAGACTGGGAAATGCATCTAAAAACTATGCTAGAGGAAATCTCTGGTTTAGTTCATATTTACAAGGATAAAGTAGAAGGACTAATTTTATTGTCAAAGCTAGAGGGCTTAACCTCAAATGCTTGTAATGATTTTATGATTTATCGAAAGACAGTCTTTAGATGCATTGACCTTTTAACGTAGGTGGTTAAAGATGATTAACCTTGAAATGATGCGGAAGAGATTCGAGTGGCAAGGCGGCATCCACCAGGAAGACCGCATGATTAGAGATAAACAACGCACTTTGCACAGAGCGTTATTATATTCTTATCAAGCCGCTTCAATCGAGATGGTTCAGAAAAATTCTGAAGTGCTTGAACTTGATCCCTCTGGCGTAGACGTCGATATGGGGATTTTTGGAGAGGTTCGTGCGCTTATTAACCCCGATAAAGTAAAACAGGACTACGATGATAAGATCGTTTCTATTGATTATGAGCATGGATATGAGCCAGGCGACGTCTTTGAATGGAAGAAAACTGGCACACAATGGATTATCTATACTCAAGAGATTACCGAAGATGCCTATTTTAGAGGGGAAATAAGACGTTGTAGATATAAGATTAGGTTCAAGGATTAGAATGGTAATTGGTGTGCTACTTACGCTGCCATTCGAGGACCTGTAGAAACACAGATTAACTCTATTCAAAAGAATCAAGAGAGAATTGATGTACCTAATCTAAGTTTGAATATTCTTATGCCGCGAAATGAGAAAACACTTCATGCTTTTGATAGATATTCAGAGTTTATCTTTGCTGGTAAATGCTGGCGAGTAGAGGCTCCAGATTCTATTAGTATGAAGAATATTATCGAGGTCAACGCGGAAGAGAATTATTGGAATGATACCACTGATGATCTTGAGAAAGAGATGAAGGATGGTTTGGTTTTTGAGCCCGCGGATCCCACTCCGGATAGCAAGATTATTGGTGAAACTTTTATAAAGCCGAAAATCGCGGCGACCTTTTCCGTCGATATTGCGGACGGAGAGTGGAAGATACTTGAAGATGTACCTGCTTGTTTGCGGGTAACTGGAAATTAGACAGCTACAGTGACTTGGAATAAAACTACAAGTGGTCAGTTTACTTTACAATGGGTAAAGGATAATGACGTAAGAGAAAAAGTAGTTGTAGTTGAATCGTTGTATTGAGGTGAACGCGCATGAAACATGATTTTTATGTATAGACCAAATCAAGTCTATTAGGTATGCCAAAGGATGCAGCGATTATCGTTGACCGTATTCTATCAAATCCTAACCTCTTGAAACTTTTGGTTTATGAGACTAGAGATTGGAAGAATCAACCTACTCCTACTGGCGAGTAGATTAAAGAGTTGTTTAGTAGCCATCAAATTTCCTCCGTTCCGAAAGTCAAGATTGATAATAAAGAAAAAACTTATATTAGGCTTACTTATGGCAATATTGTTCGAAATGCTTCAAATCCTCAATATCGAGATAATACTTTTGGTATTGATGTTATTTGTCACTATGATAACTGGGATTTAGGAGATTTTGAATTGCGGCCCTATCGAGTAGCCGGCGAGATTGACGCCATGCTCGATAAGACTCACTTAACCGGTATCGGTGAGCTTGAGTTTGTATCTGCTGTTCCCTATGTGTATAACGAAGAATTTGCGGGAGTGTCCTTGACTTATCTAGCTATTAGAGGTCATGAGGACTTGAAAAATCCGTTAAATGGCTGATTATCGACTTGCTTTAATGGCCGGAATAGATATTCCTATTCCAGAGTTATCATTGGTTGTCCATGTTCCGACCGTTAAAGATATCGCATATATGGGGGAGCAGGAGTTCTTTTTAGCTGTTTAGTATATTTGCTTAGAGAAAGAATCTTTAGTATAGGACGAAACTCTTTTAGCATCTTTGACTAATTTTCAAGTATTGATGAAAGTATTAGAGCAGTCGAAGGATAAAGAAAAAAAGGCTGCTATAACCACTTTACTCTAGTTACTTTTTCCTAACTACACATCTATATTTACCAAGAACAGTATTATTTTAAGACAAGTTGACGGGGATAATACAGTCTTGATAGATACAGAAAATTTTGATAGCTTTTAGGCCGCATTAAAAGAGATTTTATGTGTTAGCAGTCTCTTTTAGGGAGAGAACATTGTTTATAACCCAGCGAATAAAAGAGCTAAAGAAATCGCAGATAAAATCATGCGTGGCCGAAGAAAAGTTGCTGAATTAAAGAGTAAGGAGAGTAACAATAGTGTACTAACTAGATACGTATCCGTTTTGACCGTTGCTGGAGTAGCTTCATTAGAACAATGTTTATAGTGTAATTTATTCTAGCTATTTGATCTAATGGAAAGATACACAAGTTATGTCGAATGGGATGCCGATTTGCGGGTTAGACTAGCAGGCGGCAAACCTGATAAACCCGTCGAATCATGGATGAGAGATTTACACTCAACTAAGTCTAACGCCTTTAATGCAGGCGGTATGTCAGACTTAATTTAGATGTAGTAATCTTTTATTCTCATATAATAAAGGAGGAAATATACTATGCGTTATGGTGTTCGCGAAATTTGCGAAGTAGTTTTCCGCGCTAGAGCTAAAATGCAACTTGGTAGTCGTACCTTCTATAGAAACGATCCAGTCATTTATTTCGATACCCTAAAGACCTCTAGCCTTGAAGGCGCTTCTACCACTGTATATGCCACTGGTGGTCGTGGCAACGCTCGTTTAATTGCATGGGACGGCGAACGTACTCTGACCTTCAATATGGAAGATGCGTTAATCAGCCCAGAGAGCTTATCCATTCTCGCTGCTTCCGGTTTAACTGAGGCCAGCGAGGGTGAGCCAGTTTATGTTCATACTACTTCTACTGTAACTGTAGATGCAAAGAATACTATTAAACTACCTGGTATCTATGCTTGCCACCCCGATGGAACTGGTACTCCAGCGGCTGGAACTAAACTGGCTGATCTTCAGAACAAGAATGCAGACATCTTCTGCATGATTCTTGATGACAATGGTAGAGTAACAACTGAGCCTTGTGTGCCTGCTGTTGTTGCTTATGATTCTAATGGTACTACAATTACCTGCTATGCTGACGGCAAGACCGGTCATACTGATCTTCCTGTCGGATCTATTGTACTGGTTGACTACTATGTCTGCCATACTTCTGGTGTTAAGGTAATCAATATCACACCTGAGATTAAGGGTCAGAACTTCTACATTGAGGCTTCTACTCTGTTCCGTGATGAGGCTAGCGGCCAGGATATGCCTGCGGAGTTCGTAATTCCTAACGGTAAGGTCCAGTCCAACTTCACCTTCTCTATGGCTTCTAGCGGCGATCCTTCTACCTTCAGCTTCGTAGTTGACGCATTCCCTGCTCCTACTAAGTTTGATCCAACTAAGAAGGTTCTCGCAGCTCTCTATGTTGTTGAGGGCGATACAGACGAGGACAATAGCAAGCGTCCCGCCTGCAATGCAACGGGGGAATAAACACTCCGGATGGAAATGACGCGGAGTTAAAAGATACAGAACCAGTCCAGACCCAATCTGCTGCTAAGCGACTGAGCTTTGTAGAGGATGAAGACGAGGACTTAATCTGAGTTTAAGGGAGGACTTTGTGTCCTCCCTTTTTCTTGTTATCTGGAGGTAAAGGAGTATGCCTAAAAAGCATTATCTTGGTGATTAGAGCATGACAATTGATGTCGATGCTTACGTTGATCACTTTTATATACACTATAAAACTGAAACTGCTAAAAGTCTAATTCCAGGAGCAATCGGATATTTTGATGCTAAGAGAAACGAAGCACTTGCTAAAATGCCTGAACAAGCAATAGAGGATTAGCTCAACGCGGCCTTGACTAAGATGGACGGATAGGCTGCATCTGCGCAGTCCGTTAAGAAGATTCTAGATAGCTTAGATCAAGGCTCTTTACTAGATGAAACATTAGAATTAATAGCTTAGAAGATGAATGCATCAATTGAAACGGCTTATGCTAATGCAATCAACGGATAGGATTATACCTCTGCGGTGTCTACTGTTCAATCTAAGTTTAATTCGTCTTTGACCAATGGACCAATGACTAAAGAAGCGGGATTAGAGTTTTTTGACTATATAGAGAAAGCATTAAATCTCATTGGAGAGAATATGTCTTCGGCATAGCTTTCATCATTTAAGGCATTACAGCAAGTATTTACAGGCTAGGCATCTTGGTCTAATGAACTTGTTGCGGTATCTAAGGATTCTGTCTCAATTGCGGCTGATGTACTTAGATATTTAAATTCTGCGGCTGAGAAGTTAACTACTACTGGTGGCGTTAGTAAGGCTTCTTTTTCATCCACTATTTCAAATATTTTTTCTAGAGCTATTGGCGAAGAGCTGGCTCGACAAATGGTATAGACTGCTTTGTGGGATATCGAACAAGAGGCAGATAGAATTATGGATGGACTTGTTACCAGCTCTGGCGGAAAGCTAAAATGGGCTGGTGGGCAAAGCGATGTGCGGGCTTCTGGCACAAATAAGACTTCTCAAAACAGAACGGCTAAAGTTGACTTATTAACTAATAATGTATTTGAGCTGTCTACTACGGTAAATGGTAGTAATATTACCATCGAGGTTGCCGCTAATACATCGGTAAAATGGTAGCAGAAAACATCTAGAGCTATTCACATCGTTAGTAGAATGCCTTTAGCTTCTATTCTCGGAAGTGAGTCTGCTAATGGCTAGCATTATGCATACAATATTATCGCGCACAGATTAAGCCCAAACGGACCTAATGGAAATTTCTATCAAGCCTATAATTCTATTCGAGCTAGTGTCGCAGGCTCTTTCTTTACTCAATGGCTAACAGGCTCTGGTAATGCATTAACTCAAGCTGGTGGCATTGATAGGGCGCAATTTCTAATGTGCAATGGCCGCATCTACTCTGTTATGAGTATTATCCGAAAGGTTTGCGAGAATACCCTTAAAGGTGTAAACGCAGATGTTCGTGGCTTCGCGGTCGATGGCGAAAAGAAGGTTAGCAATAAGTTTATTCAAGCCTTCATAGGTGATAAATGGACATAGGATGCAACCTTAGCCAATATTCGTAGTGAGATGGTTAAGAACGCTATTAATACTCTTACCATTTCTGGTAGTTTAAATCCTAATGTATTAAAGGGATTATAAACTTGACAGAAGATTATTTTTCTAGTATAATAAAAATATAAATGAGTTAAAGGAGTTTATACTTATGGCGAAAGTTACTTTTTCTAAGCTGGGATTGAAGGCCAAGAAGGAAACCACTTCACTCAAGCTTACTGACGATATTACCCTTGAAATCCGCAATTATCTTCCTATTGATGAGAAGTCAGAGTTTATTCAGTTCATTGTAAATCATGCTCTTGATCAGATGACTGGATGCTTTAGTCCAGTTAGAGTAGAGGTTTACTTCTCTATTGCTGTGTGTAAGTGGTATGCGAATATCGCTTTTACTGATAAGCAAATGACGGATATTTCCAAGACTTATGACTTACTGGAAGAGAATGGCGTGATTGATGAAATTATGTCTTATATTCCAAAGGATGAGATCGAGTTCATGCGAGATCTCGCTAATGACACAATCGACGATATTGCTAGATACAACTCCTCTGCCGCAGGCATCATTGAAGCGATGACTGCAAATGCGGGAGGGCTAGACACTCAGATTACTGAAATTTTAGACAAGATTAAAAACGGAGAGAATCTAGAGACTTTAGCCGTAATCAAAGATGTGGTTGGAAAAGATTAAGGAATCTAATTAAATTCTCAGATTAAGTAGAGAATTAAAAGGCTCTTGAGGATACTAATTCTCAAGAGCCTTTATTTTGTTTATATAGGTGTTAAAGGAGGAAAAGGACAATGGCAAAGCGTTTAAATTATACGATTGGCGTAACTGCTGATACTAGTAAGCTAGAAGCTTCTTTATAGTCTGCTTTAACCAGTCTATAGAACCTAGGAACAAAGTCATAGATGGTACCGACTTTATAGCAAGCGTCTGCTACAGCTTTAGACCTTGCTAAAAATCTTTAGTCCGCTGTAAATGTAAATACCGGAAAATTAGATTTATCTGTATTTAATAGAAATTTAGAAGCAAGCGGATAGAGTCTTAAATCTTATTATAATCAGCTATCTTAGCTTGGCCCAGTTGGAACAGATGCTTTTTTAAAAGTCGCTCAATCAATTACCGCGGCCGAACTTCCGTTACGTAGAACCAATACGTTAATGAACGAACTATGGGTAACAATGAAAAATACCATGCGTTGGCAACTTACTTCTAGCGCATTACATGGTTTTGTTGGTTCAATTGAAACTGCATACGGATACGCTAAAGATTTAAATAGATCATTAAATGATATTCGTATTGTTAGTGATAAATCTGCTAATGATATGGCGCGTTTCGCGGAATAGGCAAATAAAGCGGCTAAAGCTTTAAGTACCACGACTACAGATTACACTGATGCATCTTTGATCTACTATCAACAGGGCTTAAGTGACCAAGAAGTTCTTGACCGTACGGAAACTACTATTAAGATGGCTAATGTCGCTGGTACGACTGCTGAGACCGCATCCCAGCAGTTAACCGCAATTTGGAACAACTTCTATGATGGTAGTAAGAGTCTGGAATACTATGCTGACGTAATGGTCAAGCTAGGTGCAGCAACTGCTTCTAGCTCTGACGAAATCTCTGAAGGTATTGAAAAGTTTGCGGCTGTGGCTAATACGGTTGGTTTAAGTTATGACTATGCTGCGACTGCTCTCGCTACAGTAACTGCACAGACTCGTGAAAGCGCGAGTGTTGTCGGTACTGCATTCAGAACCTTATTCTCTCGTATTCAAGGTTTGCAGTTAGGTGAAACCTTAGATGATGGCACTACTTTAAATAAGTATTCTGAGGCTCTTGCTAAAGTTGGTGTAAATATTAAAGACACTGACGGTGAGTTAAAGCAAATGGACGATATCCTTGATGAGCTTGGCGCTAAGTGGAATACTTTAGCGCAAGACCAGAAGATTGCATTGGCTGAGACCGTAGCCGGTGTGCGTCAATGGACTCAGTTAATTGCTTTAATGGATAATTGGGATTTCTTCCAAGAGAATCTTGCTCTTGCTCAAGGTTCTGAAGGAACTCTTGAAAAATAGGCTAATATTTATGCAAGCTCTTGGGAGGCCGCGAGAGATAGAACCAAAGCAGCGGCAGAAGATATTTATGATAGTATTATCAATCCAGATTTCTTTATTGGAGTAGATAATGTAATTACTCCTATTCTTAGCGGAACTGCGGATGTAATCGATGCTATGGGTGGCCTTAAGGGTATATTGCCAGCTATCGTGTTGCTTATGAATAAAGCATTTGGAGACAAGATTGCTTAGAGCTTAAGAGATACTGCAACACAGATTGGATTTTTAACTAATCAAGAGCAATTAAGGGCTCGTGCATTATAGGAACAGGCTTCAGTTTTAGCAAAAAGTATTTCTATTGAAGAAATGGGAGTAGAGGGTCCCGCAAGAGAGGCGCTAAATATCACTCTTCAGCAAGTTGAATTGTAGGGATTGGTAAATTCTAAGATTGATGGATTAAATGAGCGCCAAAAATTAGTATTACAGCAAGATTTAAATCACTTAAAATCTCTGCAAGAGCAATCTGCCGAGTATACCAAATAGATTGAATTATCTGATGAACTTGCTCTTAAGTATAAAAATATGCTTAAGGAAAATATCAATATTGATAAGAAGGGTGAGATTTCTTCAGTAGTCGGTGGCATTAAAGGAAGAGCTAGCCAACAAAGTGATACAACTGTGAAAAATGCCGCAGATAGTGTTCTTAAGCTTGTTTCTAATAGTAAGACTGCTACATAGGCTATTAGTCGTATGGTTTAGCGTTTAGAAGATGTATCTAAGAAATAGGTTGGACTATAGGCGGTTTCTGATAGAATTAAAAAATTAAGTAATGAGAGTGGAGAACTTACTGACGAGTTAAAACAGGTGGCTTATGAGATGGGCGGCCTGGATAAAAATGCTTCTGATGAGAAAATCAAAAAATATTTTGCTGAAGTAGAGTCTTCATTAGAAGATTTAAATGCGCAATCTAGAGTTCTAAGAGAATCATTAGAGAATTTTCTTCCCGAAGATTAGGTAAACTTAGTTATTAGATTTACTGCGGCGATTAAATAGGGAAAGACTGCAACGGAAGCATTAACTTATGCTACTTAGGAATATGAAAAAGCAAATAAGAATGTAACAGACGGATTAAATAATAATGCTTATGCCACTAAAGATTGGGCAGATAAAATAGTAACTGCAGGTAATGTCCTATCTCAATTAGCTATGAGTATCTAGGCGGTAAAGAGTCTTGGTAGTGTATTTGAAGATTCTGACATGACTGCTGGAGAGCGTTTAATTACTATTTTTACAAGTTTAGGAATGTTATTGCCTACTATTATTACTTTAACTAAAACAATGGTGGGTGTTACTTAGCTTGTAACTATTAGTGAGACTAAAGAAGTTACCGTTAAAGGACTTGGTATTACCGCTACTCTTGCCAAAGCCGCGGCGGATAAAATTCTTGCTAAAGCATAGGGTGAGGTAGCGACAGCTACTGCGATGGCTAATGCAGAAATTGTCGCAAGCCTAATTGCTCTTGCTCCTTATATTGCATTAATCGCGGCTCTTGGGGTTGCTATTTATGCCGGCGTAAAAGCCTATAACGCTGATGCCGATGCAGCTAAAGAGGCAGCCGCAGGAGTAGAAGTATTAAGCAAATCTTATGATGAAGCTAGAAATGCGGCTACTGAACTTAAAGACACTATTAATAACTGGGATTCTGCGGTATAGAGTATTGATGATTTAACTGAAGGCACTAAAGAATACGCAGATGCTATTAAAATAGCTAATGATAAAGCCAAGGAGTTAATTGAATCTCAAGGTTTATTTGATCGTTCTAAGTGGTATTATGACGATAAAGGTATTATCCAATTTACTGATGGAGTGCTCGAAGAGTTACAATCTCGAGCAGATGCTCGTGAAAGATAGACTGAAAGTTCTTTATATGCGGGTTAGATTTATTCCAATAATGCCAGTGTTAAAAGCGAAACGACTAATTTAGGACGTTCTTTTGGTTCTAATGGCATTAATGTTCAATATGCTGGTGGTGATGGAGAACAATATTATAGAAATTTAACAAATAGTGAAATTCAAAATGCTGTCAAGCTTCTTAAAGAAACATAGGATGCTGAGCCGATTTCTAATACTGAATTAGTAGATAAATTTAATGAGTTGATTCCAGGATTGAATTTAAGTGTTGATAGTCTTGATGATTTCCGCACTGGACTTGAAACCTTATCTAAATCTATGGATAAGGTTAGTGAAGCCAATGATTATTATTCTAAAGAAATTCTTAAAAATGACTTAGAGGATAATCGTGGAGAACAATTAAAAGATATCGCTGGAGATAATGAAAATTTATATAACGGTCTTCTTGATGCTTATGCTGCTCGAGAAGCTAGAGCCTTAGAGGAAAAAGATTAGGCTTTATCTGATGTAACTGTCGATAAGAGTAATTATTCTTCTAATAATAAGTTAGGTAAATTCATTGGTTAGGATATCGACGGTGACGAAGGACTTGCTAGATTGTATGCTAGTATGGTTTTAGGCCGTACCGATGCTGATCAACTAAATTATAAAGGTGGATGGAATAAAGGTTAGCTCCAAACCTCTAGTGGTGAAAATCTTTTTGATGAAGCTCTAAGTGATGACTATATGCGTAAGATGATTGCGCAAACTTACGCACAATAGCAGTTAATAGATTCTTTAGGTGAAGGATTAGATAATTTTAATCAAGAGACTTATGAAGCGAGTTTAAAGAAATTAATAGATGGAGCTAATTCTCTCGGAGATGCATTTGGCGAAGCTGATTTTGCTACAACAATTCTTAATCAACTGGCGCGAGGGACCGAGTCTATTGATTTAAGTTCTTTATTTGCTCAATTATCTCCTGACGATATTGCTCAGCTTACTGGAATGTCACAAGAAGAGTTATATGCCGCTCTTGGTCTTAATAAAGAGGACTTGACTACTCTTGGTATCACAGATGCAGAAGCATGGTATAATAGTTTTATTGCTAGCTTAAAAAATTATGATTCTACCGCTTATTGGCAGGTACTTTCTGAATCAAGTAAAAAAAATGCTGAAGATATTGGTGGTATTTTAACTTCTTATTAGAACGAGGAAGGTTTATCAGACGAGCAAATTGCTATTCTTAATAAGCTTGGTGAAAGTTATTCTAATTTAAATAGGCTTAGAGAAGAAGGCGGTCATGAATATCTTCAAACTCTTCGAGAAATTCAAGAACAAGAGGAAGAGAATAATGTAATTGCTTTAAGAAATTTATAGCAAGAACAATAGAAAAAAGCAGATGCTTTATAGCAAGAAATTGATAGTTTAAAAACTGTCCAAGAAAGTGTCACTTCTACTGAGGCTAAAGATAGATTACAAGTTTAGATTGACGCAAAAACAGAGGAATTTGATAAAGTAATTAATGATATTTTAGATACTAATTATCAAATTGATATTGCGATAAATGCGGATCTAAAGAGTGACATAGATCAAGCTTTTGGCTTAGCTGATGAACTTGAAAAAATTTAGGGTTATTTAAGTGATGGCCTAGAAATTAGTTTTGATCGTGCTCAAGAAATAATTGAAGCAGGATATGGAGCTATGCTTACTAATGCTCAAGAAACAGCCGATAATACTATTAAATTAAATCAAGATGTAGTAAATGGATTTATTGATGGTAAACAATCAGAAATTGAAGCTGATAGATAGAGCAAAATTGCTCAATTAGAATCTGAACGCGCTTTATTAGTTACTAAATAGCAATCATTATAGGCTGGTATTGACGCATTAAATACAGGACTTGATGCAACAGATAATACTGCGAAAGCTGAAGCTTTAATTCAAGCTTCTAAATATAAGGCATAGGCGGATGCGGCGCAAATCACGGCTGAACAAGAAGCGGATGCCGCAGATTAGTCTAATGATGAAATTGCGACAGACGCAGAGAATCTTGTTAATGCTTTGGGTATCATGCATGATACCAATGCTGAAAACTCTCAGCAAGCTTACAAAGATGCAGAAACTGCGGCGAATGATTCTGCTAGATCTCAAATAAATGCTTTAAATTAGATTTAGAAGGCGGCTGTTGCTTATTCTAATGCTGTTCGAGACGCCGCGAATGGTACAGCTACATATAATCCCGTTACGTTTAGTGGTTCTTCAAATGTGTCTGTCGGAGCTACTGGTTCTAAGAATGCTGACAATACTTATGAAACAACAGAAGCAAATATTGATATTTCTACCGAAGATATTTTAGAAGCAGCAAATAATAATTCGGAAGTTTTAGATCAAGCTTTAGAAAAAGCAAAAGCTGAACTAGAGGCACAAAAAGCTTCCGTGGATGCACAAATCGGTGCAGTGGATGCTGGTATAGCAGCTCTAAAAAGTGCTTAGTTATCTCTTGATAAAGGACAATCAAATCTAGGAAAAAATAAATCTGGTAGTGGATCTAGTAAAACTTATGACAAAGAGGACTTAAAGACTCTTGAAGAAGTTGAAGACCGCTATCACTAGATCAACCGAGAAATCTAGAGACAAGATGACTTGCTTGATGATTTAAGTAATACTACGGATAGAGCTTGGGGAACCGATGCTCTTGATGGTTACGAAAATGAAATCAAAGCTCTTGAGAAGCAACAAGAACTTTATAATCAAAAACTGAAAGAGGCACAAGATTATCTAGTTCAAGATTCTGCTCTAGTTAAGAAGTATTTTGCAGATGCGCAAATCGGCGCAGATGGCGAAATCACTAACTACGAAGATCTATTGCGAGAGAATCTCAATCTCTATAATGCGGCTGTTGAACGATATAATCTTGCTGTTACTGGCAAAACATTAAGTGATGAAGAATACACTGCTCTTAAAAATTAGCTTGATACCGAAAAAGCTCTATTTGAAGCTCGTTAGAAAGCTCTTGAGCAATATGAAAATACACTTGATGTAGTTCGTGATACTACTGATAAAATTCAAGAAAATGTTCGTTCTATTGCTGATGAAAAACTTGAAGAAATCAAGTTCAAGATGGAGATTGTTCTAGATGTAAAATCTATGAAGGATGCCGTCAGAGACTTGTCTAAAGAAATCGCCGAAATGTTTGGTGACGCCTTAACTCATGGACTTGAAAGTGCTAAACTATCTGCGGAAGCCGCGCAGGCTGAAGCTGCGTTACTACCTAGCTATCAAGAAGAGTGGAACTCTCTTAAGGCACTTTATGAGAGCACTACAGATGATGCAGATAGACGGGCTATCATGGATGAAATCTAGAGTCTGCAAGGCAATATCGTTGATTCTGCAAAAGCTATCGCGGAATGGGCAAACTCTATTGAGGATATTGTTCCAGACGCTGTTGATGCCGCTTCCGAGAGATTTGCGGCATTTACTGATTAGCTAGAGCATAATACTTCTGTATTGGATACTATTAAAGAACTTTATACTTTACAAGGTGTAACTTATAAAACTGCGGAAGGATTTAATCGTCTCCAGAAGAATAGCCAAGAAAAACTTAATGCTCAATTGGCATCCGCTAAACTACAAAGAGGTTGGTATGAACAAGCTGCTCAGAGATTAGAAGAAGCGCAAGCAAAACTCGATTCTCTTGGTGGCGATGAAACCGATTTGCGTTACGATGCTTATAAGAAAGCAAGAGATGCGTATCTAGAAGAGTTTAATGAAGCTCAAGAAGCTTATCTATCCTCTGCTCAAGAGGCAATGGAAACAGCACAAGATATGTATCTCCAACAAATCGAGAAAGCAGTCTATGAATTTGGTCAAGCTGTTTCTAATGGCGTTGGTCTTGACTTGCTCCAAGATAAGTACGATCATTATATTGAGCAAAATGAACGTTACTTCGATAAAGTAAATGAAGCATATCAGGTATCTGCTTGGTATAATAAGCTTCAAAAAGATATTGACGATACTACCAATTCTGCGCACAAAGAGAGATTAAAGGCTCTTCAAGAAGAGATTAATCAACGCAGAGAAGGTAATAAGTTATCTTAGTATGATCTTGATATTCTCAACGCTAAATATCAAGTATTACAGGCTCAGATGGCTCTTGAGGATGCTCAAAATGCTAAGAACCAAATTCAATTAGTAAGAGATAGTCAAGGTAACTGGAATTACCAGTATACCGCAGATCAAGACTAGATTGCTAATGCTCAATAGAACTTACTTGATGCAGAGAATGATTGGTATAATATTGCTAAGCAATAGGTTACTGATGTAACTGGCGAAATTGTTTCTACATGGCAAGAGTGCCAGGATAAGATTAAAGACATCTATTCTGATATGACTCTTACTGATGAAGAGCGTGCAGATAGGGCCGCAGAGATTTATCAGTATTACTCTGAGAAGGTTAAATACCTTGAAGAGGAGAAGCAAAATGCAATCTCTGATATGACCGAAGCTGGCAATAAGAATTTAATTGATAATGCAATTATTACTGGTGATACAATCACCGATTTAACAGGAGTAACTGCGGAAGAGATTAAGTAGGTTGTTGAGAACTATACCGGTAACATCACTGATCTTCTCTTAGCAAATAGTGAGCAATTGGAAGAGATTTTTGGAGATAACGCTAAGTTTATTGACTTGTTTGATAATACTTACGCCAAGGATCTCGCGAACATGACTCAAAATGCTACTAACTTTGAGAGTGAATTGCGGAAGTTATTAGACTAGGCTCAAGCAGATTTTGACAGCTATAAAGAGAAAGTTCAAAATGTGGCTTCTGAAACTGGAACCACTCTTGATGATTTAGCTCAAGAAACTGATAAGGTTTCTGATGCTACTGAATAGTTAAGAGATAGAGGTTTAGAAGCAACCGATTCTCTTTGGGATATGATTGATGCTGCTCAAAGTGCTTCTGATTCGTATCTCAATTTAGCAGATTCTATTTGGGAAGCGGTACAAGCTCTGCGAGATCTAGCAGCTGCTCAAGCAAGTTTTGCTGCATCTCAAGGCGGCTCTAGTAGTGGTGGTTCTAAGAAAGGCTATGACCCGAATACCGACTATTCTGGTGTCATCATGGATGGTATTGCAAATGGATGGCTGAAATATGGTAGCGATGCGTATAATGAATTGGTTGGTCAACGTGAGAATAAGATTGACGACATGGGACTAAAAGAGGACTACTACGGAACTCGTGGCGATGCCGCTGATGAACGTTATAAGAACTCTTCTTCTGTTGGTCAATATGACGACCTCGAAGCTTGGAAAAAGAAGATGCATGATCTAGGTGTTCCTGGATATGCTACTGGTGGATATACTGGTATCTTCGATGATGAGAAACTTGCTTTCTTGCATCAAAAGGAACTGGTATTAAATCAGACAGATACCGAGAATATTCTCGCTGCTGTTCGTACAGTTAGAGACTTTGGTTCTGACTTCTTTAGCTCTATCGAAAAAGCTCTGGATAGTAATGCAATCGCGGCAATGACTCTTATGGGCCAAAAGCTTAATCCTATTGTTACTACACCAGTCCAAGATTCTATCGAGCAGACAGTCCATATTGACAAGGTCGAATTCCCGAACGTTACTAGCCGCACGGAGATTGAAGAAGCGTTCGTTAGCCTTACTAATGATGCTGCTCAATGGGCTAGAAGAAAAAGTTAATAAGGAGGGGTTTTATCCCCTCCTTATTAAGGAGTGAAAGGAGATAAACATGAATAATATATCTGAACAGCTATTACAGGCTATGGATATTGTTATGGAGCAAAAACTAACTTAGCTCTAGTTCGATAAAACCATTCAAGCTAAAGTTTATTCTGTAGTAGATATAGATACTGGAGAATATAAAGTTAGATATAACGGAAATATTTTTTCAGCTTTCTCTAATGATACATCTAAGACCTATAAGGTAAATGATGCTGTATACGTATCTGTGCCGGAGGGTAACTTCTCTAACAAGAAACTTATTACCTCGCTTGTTACCGCCGATTCGCTATCAAGTTCGCAGTTATCAGATCTATCTAATTCTGTGATGGAGGTATCTCCTACTTTTGATGTATTGTATAACGGTTTATATGATGCGGAAGAGAGTTATGGGGTAATTGCGGGAACGCCGATTGGCGAGTCTGGGAGTTATACCTATATTTATCAAGGCCCAGATGTCTATGATCCAGATGGATATCATGGATTGTTCCAGCAATATTCAAATAACTATGAATATATCAGAGTAAAGGCTTCATTCTTAACTCAGTTCTATAATATTCACAATCAAGGTAATTATGGCCTAGAGGTTGAGTTCTACACTAAAGATGATAGCAGCGTTAAGTACAAGCTTGATCTGCAAAACTTCAATGGTAATGCCTATGGTTTTTCTGTCTACACGCCGCAAGAGATTATCCTTAAGGCGCAGAAGAACTATTTAATGGGACTTAAATCTATCAAGCTGTTTGAAGAAGACTTTGTCTATGACAAGATTGTGAAGAATGGTATAGTTACAGATGAAGAGAATACAACTGTTGCTAATATTTTTGTGAAGGATATTGTCCTTCAGTATGTCGATAAAAAAGATTTAAGTGATACAACTTATTACTTAACTATCTCTGCTCCCAAAGGCATCGCTTTTACTGACAAGATTAATAGCTTAAATCTAGTAGGTCGTTTGATCTATAAGGGTGAAGATATTATGGATAATAAGAAATGTGTTTGCCAATGGTATGAGAGAGATTTAAGCGTGATGGTTGGCGTCGATGGATATAACAAGTCCGCCGGATTCGGATGGAAGAAAATGGAAGGTGCGACTTCTGACACTCTTACTCTTGATGCCACCGATATTATCTATCAATAGAAGTATAAATTAGTAGTTGTCTATAATGACAATATTACATTAACTGCGGAAACCGAGCTATGGAATCATAACGCATCTTATAATTATGCTATTGAACAAGTTACAGATGGCGCTGATATTAAGTTATAGATTAGGAATAATCTTAATGATGAGTCTTTGGTAGGAGATTGGTACTTATCTTATCCAGACGGCAGTTACAGCTCTGTGCCGGAAGGAAAAAATAAGTCAGAGATTACCGTAAGTTCTTATCTGCAATACAGTTCTGTAGTTTTCTATTGCACTGTATATAATGCTGCTGGCGAGTTTATCGGAACTCTAGAGCATACTATTGTAAACAGTGAGAACGAAGATGACGTTACCATTAGTTATGTCGGTGATGATACATTCAGATATGATGCTAACGGCGACGTATCTATCGAGGACGCAGAAAAAGAAAGAACCCTTCAAGTCAATTTAGCTTGGAAGGAAGGATTTGGTACTTCTTACTTCGTATCCTGGTTAATAAAGGACGCAGACAATAAAGAACACGAATTACCCACTTCTAAAGACCTAGCTTATAACCCGGAGAACTCCATGATTGAGAATCTTTGGGTTGACAATTATAATATTTTACACTACAATATTAAATAGAAGTATAGAGTTAATTTTAATAATAATACTATTATTGTTAGAATTAGAACAATTACTGAGTCTGTTTATTCTTTTAATAAAGAGATTCTTTGTTTGAAAGATGGCGACTAGGGAACTAATGGTACTACTTATATTACCGCGATTCGTCCATGTAATAGCGATGGCGTAAAGCTCAGTGGTCTACAGCCATTGAGATATAACGGCGGATGGGTAGATAATATTAGAGTTCGTTGTTACGTCTATAAAGACGGAGAAATGATTAACGATAACTCAAAATACTCTATCTCTTATAAGTGGTAGGGCACGAATGTTACCGTAGAGAATAAAGAGTATGTTGATGACTCCGTTGACCAAGTTCTAGTGCGCGGTGTACCTACGATTTCCGCAGATACTTCTAGTGCAGAGTTAGCATTTTATGTGAAGGTTTAGGTTACTATTAAAGATGATAATAGCACAGTAGACATCTATGCTTCTTATCCTCTTGATGTAATCGTAGGAACAACTTCTGCCAATGCGATTTCTATTGATAGTATCCCGTCTTACATCAAGTATAATTCTTCTGGTCTTACTCCTTCATTCTATAGTAATGACATTAACTTCTACTATAATGATGTAGCCTATAATGACAATATCACGTCTTTAAATACTAACATTCTCACTATTAAGACGAGTGATGGTAAGAAGTATTTAGAGCCTGCGGCGAGCTTTATTTTTGAGAATATCAAGAATAATAGCGAGAGCAATATAGGTGTGCTAAATCTAGCAATCCCTAATTCCGTGGATAGATTAATCCATCCAATCATTATGTATCTTGATACTTATGGTAATGAAGCTATCAACGGCTGGGATGGAACTGCTCTTGATACCGGTGAAGGGGAATATGTATTTGCTCCATAGGTTGGCGCAGGTACAAAGGACAGTGCTAATAAGTTCACTGGTGTTGTCATGGGTAAAGATAGTGGCCAAGATAAGATTGGCCTATACGGATACCAGAAAGGTGTTAATACCTTTGGTCTAATGGAAGATGGTACTGCCTTCTTCGGGGCCAAGAGTGGTGGTGGCCAGATTATTATTAATGGCAAATCTGGACGCATTGAAGGCGGCGATGGTGGCGATAGCGCTACTGGAATGACCATTACTTTTGCTGACCTTAATCCAGGTAGAAATACTGATGCTATTAAGATCGGCGGAGGAGTATTTAAGGTTAGCTATGATGGTACTTTAAATGCGACTTCTGCTGAGATTGAAGGAACGATTTACGCCAAGTAGGGTAAGATCGGTTGTTCAAGCAAGAGTAGTTCTGATGGATGGACTATCTAGTAGAATAAACTATTTAGTGGAAGTGGAAGTAACCATGTTGAGCTCAATAGTAACGCAGAAGAAGAATTTGCGATGTGGGCTGGTTCAAATGATAGTGCTTCTGCTAAGAATAGTAAATTTGCCGTATCTAAAAAGGGTGAGCTTTATGCCAAAGAAGGCAATATCGGCGGGTGGTAGATGATGAGGTCTTATCTTAAGGCTACCTCTGGTACTGTCGGTATGGCCAGCTCTGGTTCCGCGGCATTCTGGGCTGGTAGTAATTTAAGTCAAGATTCAACTAGTATTCCAAGTAACTCTTCTGAAGCGAGATTCTTAGTAACCCGTAGTGGTAAACTATACTGTGCATCTGCCGATATTTCTGGTAGAATTACCGCGGACAGCGGTACAATTGGCGGATGGACAATTCAGTCTAACTATTTAACCTCTAATAGTGGTGATACTACTTTATGGGCAAATGGAGAAATCGAGTGCGACAACCTACAATGTACGGGCGGTAAAATTGGTGGATGGAATATTACCTCAAGTACGTTATGGGGAGGTAATATGACTCTCAATGGAGCCAATGGCGAGATTTATACGGATATTGGTAAGATTGGGGTTATCACGGGTAAAGATGATGCTGGTACAACATACAACTTTGGTTTATAGGCGACTGGTGGTAGCGGTAGTGTTATTATCTAGGCAACTTCTGGAAACGGAAACGTAGCTTTGCGTGCATCGAACTACATCATTCTCAATGGCACTAGATTAAGTTGCACAGTACCTGCGGAAGCCCAATACGGTATCTATGCAAGATTTGCTTAAGGAGGAATAAATAATGCCAAGTGCTTCTCTTACTTTTGTTAGTGCAAGTCGTTCTAGTGTACGAATTAGGTATGATGGAAGTGGATGGTATATCCCTGCCAATGAACCCGAACAAAGTTCTGGGTGGTCTACTACAACGAGTACAGATACTAGACAAGTTTAGCAAAAGACTGTTACTTAGGTGGTTTATGATGTTGCTGGTTGCACTACTACTTGGCATTGGAGTTTCAGCGGTGGTAGTGGCGGTTCTAGTTCTGAGAAAACTGGAACTATTAGTATCGGTGGAATGAATGCCGGTTCAAAAGGCAGCGTCACAGGAAGACTCTCAGCTACAAGAAGTGCGAAGAAAATTACTAAAAAATATACCAGAAGTAGAACTAGATCAAAAACAACTACTAAAGATGAACAAGGTAATGAACATACTACTTATGGAGAGTGGAGTGATTGGCACGAATCAGGTCCAACCACTTCCACTTCATCTGCTAGCAGTAAAAATTTAGGCTCTGCGTCTGATACTTTGGTATTTTATACTAAGCCAGCTGAGTTTTCATGGGGCAGTGGTGTAGCCACTGATAAAACTATTTAGGTATCTGATGGACTTTCAGCTAGTAAGTGGAATATTTTAGTTACTAGAGTAGAATAGCGGAAAAATTGGGAAAATTAGTCTGACGGAGCTGATTATAGCGATGCGGAGGTTAGTTCTGGAGATTTAGTAACTGCGGCTGTCTATAATATTCTAGCTAGAGCACTAGGGGTAAGTACGGTAACTGCGCATACCAAAAATACTACTGGAACATTGATTACTGCGAGTATATTCATCGCTCTACAAACTGCGGTGAATAGTTGAGTAAAAGGAGAATAATATGTTAAACAAAGACATTCTTACATTATTTAGAGGTCTTTAGGAGCTTTCTGCTGACAGCGAAGTGCGGCTTCCAGCGAAGGTGGCTTTCGCCATCGTCCGCAATCTAAAGTCATTGGCTCCTATTGTTGAAGATATCGAAACGGCGCGTTTCCATATTGCGGAGACTTATGGAGTACCAACAGAGCAAGGCTATAGTATTCCAAATGTTAGCCGAGATGCAGCTAATGAAGAACTTAATGAGCTTGCTAATACTAATGTAGAGGTCTCTATTGTTACAATTAAAATGTCAGATATTGAGAACTTAAGTATCTCTGTAGCTGCTGCGGAAGCGCTAATTTTCATGGTAGAGGAAGAAGCTTAAGCTTCTTCCTCTTTCTTTTTGCTTGGACGGATTTAATTATCTTAACCAAAGCAATTTTCATAATATATAGAGTTAGAGGAAAAGGAGGCGCGAAATATGCCAATTAGTATTTATCCGCCTACTTTATAGAGTACATAGCCGGCATTTCTTGCTACAGAAACTAGCTATGATGTGAAGTATACTCTATAGAAGGTGACAAGCGCAGATAGTATTAAGCACGTATAGATTAGAGTCGTAGAACAACGCTCCAACTCTAGCGTTGTTAATACTTCTAAATATCCAGATAATGTTATCTATAAGAATGTTGATTTAACCAAGGAATCAAGTCCATATACTGCTAAGATTCTAACAAGCGACTTGCGGAAATCTTGGACGCCTGGGATGTGTTACAAGATTCAATTGCGCTTTGGGTCAACAAGTTTTCCAAGTGATTTAAGTTCATTTGCTACTTGGAAGAAAGAACAAGTAAACAATCAGACTTTCTCTGAGTGGTCTACGGTCATGGTCATTAAGGCCATCGCGCAACCAGAAGTATATATCGAAAATGCGGGTACTGTTAGAACAGATGTTATTGCAAGTAAGCAGACTGAATCTAGCTTAACACCGCTATTTACTGGTGGATACATTGATAATGCATCAGATGAGCCACTTGATAAATATAAGTTTGATTTATACGATGAAGATGGGGAGACTTTAATCGAGTCTTCTGACTGGATTCAGGCAACAGGTGGTAAGAATTGCTCTTATAGATTTAAGACTATGCTTACCAATAACGCTTCGTATAAGGTTTACTTCTCTATTGTTACTCGTAATGGATACGAAGCTCGTGCATCATATGACTTCTAGGCAGTCAAGGTTTATCTTGATGCTCTTGAAGGAGTAACTATGCAGGTTGATGATTCGAGTAGCTATTGCACAGAGAATGGTTGCATTAGAGTTTATCTAACTGCAAAGAACTCTCTGACTGGATGCTACGTTCTTACGAGAACTTCAGAAGCGAGCAATTACCAAGTCTATGAAGATTTGCGTTACTTCAATTATTTTGAGGAAGAGTTTAATAATACTTTACTTTATACCGACTTTACCATTGAGAGTGGCATTAAGTATAAGTATGCTTTCCAGTATTAGAACTCACAGGGATTGCGGAGTGCCCCGTTACAAGAATCGGGGATTCCAGCCAGATGCGTAAACTTTGAATATTCTTATCTGTATAGAGATGGCGTATAGCTTAGACTTAAGTTTAATCAGAAGTTAAGTAGTTTTAAGCATACTGTCTTGGCTAGTAAGCAAGATACTCTGGGTGACCAGTTTCCGCACTTATCCAAGAATGGTTATGCCTACTATGCGGAGTTCCCGCTAAGTGGCTTGATTAGTTTCCAGATGGATGAAGACTAGACATTCTTTACTCTTGATACAGATGGTTATTATTATAACAATGAACTTATTATTCCTCAAGATAAGTTCTCGCTATCAACGGCAAAGAGAGGTAGTGCTTTAGCTCCATCTTATTTAGGTATTAACTCCGATATTACGGATGATAATATTTTCGTTGAAAGAAAGTTTAGAGAAAAGGTAGAGCAATTCCTTAATGATTTCTCTTATAAGCTCTATAAATCTCCCACAGAAGGAAACATTATTGTTGGACTAATGAATGTTTCTCTAACCCCAAATGCTTCTCTCGGTCGCATGATTTTTGACTTCTCTGCAACAGCGTATGAGGTTTTAGAGAATACACTTGATAATCTCAATGAGATTGGGATTATCGAGATCGGTGCCTTCAGTAATGAGATTTCTACCGAAAGACAGGACTCCTTTGGACAGATTAGTGGTATCTATTCTGGTTGTCCAGAGGGTGATGATATTTATGCTATTATCAAAGACCAAGAGGAAATCGCGGTTGGTGATGGTAAGTATAAGTTATCATTAGTTAATGTGACGGGCTTCTGGGTAGAGAGATATCCCACTATCGACTTTGACGGCAAGATTTATGAGCTAGAAGCTAAGAGAGCTGAACAAGAGGCCGCTGGTGAAGATACTACCGAAACAGAGGAAGAGCTAAATCGGTATATTGCTTTAAGAGCCGCAGCGACTAATGCTCCAACTTCTGCGATTAGATTATCTGTAAACGGCACAGAAGTGGTCGTTGCTCCTAACCGTATGTATGATATTCATCAAGGTATCAACTCTTTAACGATGCTATCAGTTAAGTATCCAATTATCATCAACTATGTCTGCTCTCTAACAAGAGAAAGAAATGATGAGGTTGGCGAAGTAGAGTCTATTGACACTTCCCGCATTTGGGGCCAGATCTCTGGTATCTTTAGCGGTACTGATAAGGTCTTAAAGAATTATAAATATTACTATGGCCCAGGTGAAACACCTTATCGCATCTATAGTGATTCGACCGCGGAAGAGGATAAATTAGGTCGTATCTTGGTAGATAATACGAACTATAATGTCTACAAAACAATCAACTTGTACGATATTATTGAGGAGGAAACCCGCAAGTAGGTTGAATTTATCTACAATGTTCAAGGTGGCTTTATCCAAGATGCGGACGGTAAATGGACAGATGGAATTATCTTCTACAACTTTTCTGACATTACTGCTTTTGATATTGAGGCAGACCCAAATACCATTCTCTATATCGGTAAAGAGAAAGATGGTAGCGATAAACACGCTGTTATGTTAGGGCCGACAGGACGTTACACTCTCAGCCCTATGGATGGTATGATTAAATATATCGCTTTGCAGAAAGCACAATTCGCGGTTATTAACTACAAATGCTTGACCGCGCAGACAACAATGAAGTATAGTAAAGAAAGGAGCTAATATTCATGTTTGAATATCTTAATGACATGGATTTTCTAACTTAGTTAGATAAACTACATATGCGAGTTTAGTATGCTAAGATTATTCTCCTTTCCTTTAAAGATGAGGAGCCTATCAAAGAGATTCAGGGCTCCATTACGAGTGGTAACTTAAGCGTTAATGGTTCTTCCGCAATCAGAAGAACCATTAACCTTACTATGCTTGCTTCTATGGCTAATAGCAATCTTGAGGATATTGATAATGAGATTTCTATTAACAAGAAGGTTAAAGTGCTTATCGGATATGATAATCCATTATAGTCTTATAAAGACTATGGAGATATTATTTGGTTTCCTTGCGGTTTATTTGTTTTATCTTCTGCGAATATTAGTCGTTCTACTAGCGGATGGAATATATCTATCACCGGTAAAGATAAGATGTGTTTGCTTGACGGAACGGCGGGTGGCACACTACCTGCGTCTGTAACCTTCCATGAAAGCTTAGTATAGCTAGATAATGGTGATATCGAGATTTAGTATCCTACTATCTTTTAGATTATTTACGAAGCAGTAAACCACTGGGGCGGAGAAGCTACCGAGAATATTATCATTACTGACGTTGATGATGAAATTAAGATGTTAGTAAGATACATGGGAGATAGACCCGTCTATTTTAACGAGGACTATAGTAGCGTTGATTACTCTGCCAGTTCTGATTTCCCGCATATGTTTACTTACGGATAGGATGTAGGATACGAGATTACCCCCTTTACTTATCCCGGAGAACTAATCTTAAATGTGGGAGACACCGTAGTTACTCTATTAGACAAGATTGTTAGCACTCTAGGCAACTATGAGTATTTCTACAATATTGATGGTAAATTCGTTTTCCAAGAAATTAAGAACTACTTAAACACTGGAAGTCCGATCTTAGAGCTGGATTCCGCGGATTATGTGCGGTCGTATAACAATGCAAAGTTTTTATATTCATTGACCGATCTTGACACCACGACCGCGATTACCCGCAATCCCAAGTATGATAATGTGAAGAATGATTTCTATGTTTGGGGTAAGAGAAAGACTTCTACCGGAGTTGAGGTAGCTATTCGTTATCATCTTGCTATTGATGACAAGCCAGATATTGACTTAGCTTCTAAATATATGTGGGAGATTAAGGATAAAGATAGTGGCTTTATTGTGCGATATGATTTGACTGATTCCAGTGATTATAGCGTTGACGGTTATGAAGTCACTTTAGTCGGCTCTCCTTGCGATGAGTGGAGAGAAGAATTGTATCGTCGTGCTCTTGATGCTTAGGTATCTAATAGCGTACACGATAACTACTATGACTCAGAGTTAATCGCGGAATGGAGAAATCTGTATAATCCATTAAACACAAATTGGGATTCTACAAATCACTGGAATCCAGATGTTTTTAATGACCCTGGTTCTATTAACTTCTGGCTTGACTTTATAGATACTAGTTCTGCTCTTGGTAAGTATTCTATTAAGAACATCGGTCGTAGGACTAAAGTCGTTAATAATAATGACATAAAAACCGTATATAATAGTGAAGTTCCCGATGTTGTCTTTTATTAGAAATCCTAGTATTCAGAATCAGAGGAGCAAGAATTACGAAACTATTATAATAGTATCGGACAGCCGTTCTTTCCCTCTACTGATTTGTTCTATAATAGCATTTCTATAAGCACCACCGGAGCGAGCTGCTTTGATCAGATTCGAGAGTTGATGTATTAGAACCTATGTTATAATACAACAATCTCTTTAACTTGCTTGCCGAAATACTACATGGAGCCAAATAATATTATAAGAGTTGAGGATAGAGATAGCAATATCTATGGTAATTATCAAATTACTCAATATTCTCTACCACTCACTTATAATGGCACTATGAGTATTACTGCAACGGAAGTTTTAACACGAGTATAAGGAGGATGCGGCGATGTCAGCTATTGGACAAATCTATTATAATGTAATAGATACAAGTAGCACTGGCGATGGTAAACATTACATTTCCTCTGGAACTGACATTTATAATGACATTGTAAATGCTTCTAGTGCTAAGTAGTTTACTAAAGTTGGTATTTAGGCTCCCCCAGGAGCCCAAGTAGTCATGAATACTAGCAAGACAATCATGATTGGTCGAACTGGTATTTATGAATTAGACGAAGATATTGCCATTACTAATATGTATTTTGTCCGTCCTAAGAACTATATTAGAGATGACGAAGAAACAGAAAGTAAGAAGCAAGAAGGCGAAAAGATTATTAAAGATGCGAAAGCTGCTCTTGAGGCCGCAATCGCAGCTTTAGGTACAGAACCCTCAGATCCTAACTCAGATGCTTATAAAACTTACTGGGAAGGATACAATGAAGCAAACGAGACATATATTGCCGCATTTCAAGAGGGTAGTGCAATTTTAAATCAAGGTCTGAATGGTGTTTACAAATTAGACGAAGATAATCCTTACGGAGATTTAGAAAACGTGATTGTAGACTTTATTTACGACCCATCTCAAGGATAAGGAGGTATAAGGTATGCAATCTTTCTATGGTGGCCCTGCTGGACAGAGCTTTGAAATTAAACAAGTATTTTCGTCTTTCTATGGCCCAAATGGTGCGTAGGCAGACTTAGTAAAAGGTTGGGCATCTCCTATCTCCGTGGGCGAATTTGTCATGGTCTCTTATGGCAAACCAACTGATCCAGATTACTTAGAAAACCAGAAGCAAGACCTGGAAAAGGGAGAGAAAAAGAACTTAAACTCTACCCTGTGGCAGAAAGTATATAACGAATCTGCGGGAGAGGGCAGCGGACTTAGCTATAAGTTCATTACTTCTTGCACCGGTAATACTCCAAAAATTAGTATTACTACTCCTGCGACAGTGCTTGATGCGGACCAACAGCCTCAAGTAAATACTGATCTATCTAATCCAGATTTACCAGTAATTAGTTTTGCGTTGCCGCAGTCTCAAGTATTGTCAATGCCAAACGAAGCTACTGTGTTGGATGCCAATTAGAATCCAAGTGTAGAGTACAATGACGATAATATTAATCGCCCAACTCTTCATTTTAACCTCCCTCAGTCTCAAGTGATTGAATAGGCAGAAGTTACTCCAATTGCCGTTGGAGAAACTCCGAAGGTTAAGCTGGACACAACTAATGTTAACCGACCTGTACTTAAATTCCAATTACCTGTAGGTCAAGAATTTTTAGACAGTAATGTCCTCCATGAGATTCTGGATGCGGATAAGGAGCCTACTGTAAGTTTTGCTTATGCTCCAGAAGATACAAATCATGAACATCCGATTCTAACATTCTCCCTTCCCCGCAGTCAAGTAATGGCTGCACCGGAAAGAGTTGTCCAAGATCCGGTAGTCGAACCGAGCGTAGAGGACGTTGGTACAGTAAATGCGCCAAAACTACGTTTTAAGCTACCGAGAGCCGTGGCATTCTACTATGGGACTTTCCTAGGCGAACGCTCTAGTGGAACTTATACTTTAAGCAATCCGCTATTTAGTTCTTATGGCGTAGGAGATTATTATGTTAATGCTCCTACTGGATTTATTTATAAAGTAACTAGTAAGACTGATGATACAACTTGCGTATTTGAGTATTAGGCTTGTATTTAGTCTCCACTTCCTTCTGTGGAATCTAGTTCCATTGCACCTTACGTGCAAGGCGAGACGGGATATGTACCTGCGGCCCCGCAAGTTAATAGGTATCTAACAAACAATGAAGGTACCGAATGGAAGCTTGAGTTTGAGCTCCCAGAGGCTCCGAAGCCCGCAGTTTCTTCTTCTTTCGTTGGTTCAACAGAACAGGGCTCTGTTACTTCCGCAATTACTAGTGAAGATACAATTACTTTTACCTTTAAGATTCCGACAGGTAGTAAGCTATTTGCGGGTCTTGAGATTACTGCGGACGGAGCAACCACTACTATTGATGGGGCAAGACTTGGAGACGTTTATCTCAATAGCGAAACTGGTGTGTTGTATACTTTAACCTCTGCTGGTTGGAAGGCTAGCGAGAAGAGTATTAAAGGTCCAGTTGGAGATGCGCTAAATATTGAGGCAGACTATCAACTAACTGAGACTGCGAGTTATGCAGCGTCCTTAGAGAATGGTGTTGCTTATATTGAAGAACACTATACTGGGACTATTGATTCTCACAAAATCTTTGCTATTACTTGGACCTTACTTGATAATGGCGGAGATGTTTCTTATTGGTACTTTAAGACTAACGCTGGTGAGTGGGCACGTGCTTAGTTAACTGGTGGTGTATCCAGCTTAATTGAGAACGCCTATAAAGCGAATGTTGATAATAAGACTTATTCAATCAACTATCTTAACTCTCTTATTGAGGGCAAAGATGGTGAGACTGGCAAGCTAACTACGTATTCTAAAGCTAAGATTGACGAACTGCTAGCTGCCTTGGATGATACACTAAATACATGGGGATCATTTGCGGACTTGCCGCAATAATACCTCAATCATACTTAGAGAGTATAAAGGAGGAGCTTAATAATGGCTTTATTTAAGATTTATAGTGGAACTGCGGATGAATTTCCCTCTAATTACGCTTTACATCCTGGCTACGCATACTTCTTTGAAGACAGTGGTGAGCTTGTAATTGATACTAATAATGGACGTATTGATGTAAAGGTGTCTCAGCTAATCAAGACAGTCAACGGAGAAGTTACTTTCGTAGATGTTGATGATGTGCTGACTGCCGCGGATGATAACGGACTAACTAAGAACGCTATCTTAGTTGGTGGCGAGAATAATACCGTAAGAGCTATCGCAATTGCCGCAGGTAGCGTGGTAATTGGAGATGCTACTAACGGCGTCAAGGGTATCAATGGTACTGGTGCTTTGTATGCCACCACTTCTGGCGCGCCATCTTTCGGTACTCTGCCTATTTCCGCAGGTGGTACTGGCGCTACTACGGCAGCGGCCGCGAGAACCAACTTAGATGTATATAGTAAGGGCGAGACTAATAATAAGATTGACGAGGTAACAACCTTGGCTTATTCTGCTACTCTTGCTCAAGCAAGTTGGGTACAGTCTGGTGATACTTATACCTACACTTATAGTAACACAAATCTAAAGTGCGGTAAGAACGGTAATGTTCCACCTATTATCACTTGGACAAGTAACCAAGACGATTATAACAAGATCGATGATGCTCAGGCTACTGTCGGCACTGGAATTATTTTCACAGCTAACAAAGCTATTGAGGGAGACATTGGCATCATCATTGTCGATGTAAAGTAAACAATAAAAAAATGGGGAGAACCTTTTAATTAAGGTTCTCCCCATTTTTCTGTTTTACTGGCAAACTTTGTCTTTGAGGTGGTAGTGCGGAATTTCCTCGCCAAACCATTTCCAACGGAGATAGTCATCGAGGAAGATAGCTACGAGAGCTAATCCAAACCACGCAAGTGAGAAAGGAAGACAAACTTGTCCCAATATATTGAAAGGTAAGTTTGAATAGTCCCAAATTCCTAGCTTTAGGACTATATTCAAAATTACGCCGAATATAAATTCAAGTGAGGTAACTATTGCGGCTCCAATAATTCCTTGTTTAATGATAGACATTTCCCAAGGTATAACCTCGTTTATTTCTCCGATAAGAATGAAACAAAGCCCGCCTAGGAGAAACATTGACCAATGTATCATACCACCACTAATAAAGGTCTTAAATAAGAACTCTATAATGAAATAGAGAGAACCTCCAACAGTGAATAAGGTAAGAAACTTATTCAGCTTCGCTTTCATTGTAATTTAATTCAATAGCATCTACTTCATCTATGGTAGCTGCCGCATAGATAGCAGTTTTATATTTCTGCATTAAGTGATACTTAGGATAAACTGCATTAGAGATAGCAAGACTTAGAGCTGCCAATTGCTCTAACGTCCAAGGCTGGCACTCTTCCTTTTTAGCGTGCCACTCTAGTGTTGGATTTTCTACACCTGCTTGGACAGCCACTTGGTACTGATTTAAGTTAAGACTAATTTCAGCCTGGTCTTGCTCAGTAACGCCATACTCTTTACCATCAACCCAGGTCAAAGGGTGAGAAGCTAAATAAGCTGCGAACGCGAGTTTATTTTTCTCCTGCTTCATCGCTTGAGTCTCTTCTAAAGTATAGCGAGGCTCAAATTCGTTGGTCTCGGTATTGTAAACCGCTTTATCAACGACGGCCGCAGATGGTACTTCTTCTAATGACATAATGCGGACAGCATTTACATCATTCTATGCATCAGCTCTGATTAAAGTATAATGAGTATTACTGTCAGAACCGATGACCCCAGTTGCCTCTTTTTCCTCGCAGGCAACGACAATACCATTAGAGGATTGTAGTTTAATATATCTAATAGATTCTTCAATAATGTCTACCACAACATTTTGACGATTAAGTAAGATATACTTCATATAATGTCAACTCCTTTAAACAATGAATGGAAGTAATTATCCATATCTTGCAAGATATAGAATGTTGTTCCTTTTGCTATATGGGCACGCCAACCTTGGTAATGCTGCTAGATGTCAGCAGTTGGAATGCGGCCTTGTTGCCATAGCGCCTGCATTTTTCTAAGTTTGCGGCGTTCTTTAACAAGTTTTATCTTAAAAGGAATCTAGATAATTGCATTAGTTTCGGTAAGATAGAAGTCCCATTTAAGATATTTAAAGGGTGCCTTCTTCTTTTTATCAGCTTTTATTGGCTCGATTTTAGTGATACTCGTTTTCTTACGATTCATCTTAAGACCAATCTCTTGGAGTTTCTTTTCTATCTCATTAAGACAATAAGCTAAATACTAAGAATCATTATGCAAGAGATATAGATCATCCATGTATCTACCATAGAATTTAATATGTAGTTGCTCTTTGATAAAATGGTCAATCTCATTAAGAGCTAATAATGCTAGAAGCTAAGAAGTTTGACTTCCTAATCCGAGACTCTTTTCATTATATTCATAATATTTTACATTAGGTTTAAATCTTTTGGGATGAACCTTTATGTATTTCTTATTCTTGGTAATATAATAATCTTTCTCTGGCAGAGGCGCTTTATCTTTCGTTAAGGCGAAAGAAAACGTGCCGATGAAGTACGAAACTAACTCGTAGATGTCATCTTCTTTAATCAGTTTTCTAGCGGTTTTTCGCAAAGATTCATGGTCGATAGAATCAAAATATTTACTAATATCAATTCTCGCTCCATAGAACGGCTTTCCAAAGCCATAAATTCTATGCGCGGCTTGTAAATGCTGTTTTGCCCGTTTTAATGCAAAATCAATACCTTTACCTTTCAATGTCGCACAATTATCATAAATAAATTTGGGAGTTAACTACGGTAATAGAACCTGCTCACATAGAGAGTTCTATACCAATCTGTCGTTGATATGACACGCTCTTATATCCCGTTGTTTGCCTCTTTCAATTACTGAGAAGCAACTAAAAGCTAACTATAAATATTCACTATTTCGTAAGTCTTCTTCTGTCCGCAAGATAATATCAATCCTGTTTTCTTCAAAATTGATTACACTATCTTTCCATCGGACATTTCTGCAAACCTTATACGAGGCGTCATACATAGCGTCAAAACTACAAAAACGCTCGAAAGAGCTTTGTGACTCCAAAGCTTTTCCTCCTTATCGTGCGGTTCTAGGTTGACCGCTCGGGTCGCCCATCCGCAGTCTTGATTAATTTAGCTCTTGTTTAAGCTAAAAAGGCCAAGCCTTCCTTAGATGAAAAGGCATATCTACCTGTAATATATTATATTTCATTTATGGTATTCACCATAAACTACTCTTTCGTCTTAACTTATCCTTCCCTTCTCGTTTATAAAAACGATGCATCCAGAATAAGCCACTTAGATGGATATAATATACTCTGGGGCTACTTTAGGTTGTTGCTCGTCTGCGCGGCTACGCCGCTTGACTTGCAACGCGAAAGTTCCATCTAATCGGGCGCGAACCCATTGCTGTTGTTGTAGTTGTTGTTGTTCGGCTTACCATCATTATTGACATTGCACGCATTGTTCGTGTTGTTGTAGTTGAGCGAACGCTGGATATTTAAGACTTGACCTAGCCATATACAAGAAAATTACCAGAACTACAACTTAACCGGCTCGCTTCATTTTCTTTTCTTGTATATGTTGAAGAATCATGTTATCAAGATTCATTCTTTCATAAATACTATCTTTGATAGACTTAGTAAGTTCAGCTACATATAAAAATGAACGCATCTTTCTCTTACTAGTCTATCCGTATTGAAAGATACATAAGTCAAGTAATCTAAGGATACTATTACAATAGCTTAACGCTTTCTTAAAGAACTCATTACGGGAATTTAGAGTTTCTTGGTCTTTAATATAAATATCCACAGCCTGATAACAATTAGCGTGGATGGCTTTTGCGCTATTAAACAAGTCTATTCCAAACGCATAGTATGGCTAGCCAGAACCAAGAATTCCAGCCTTAGTGATACTACCATCATCGTTTGTAATAGCAGGTCTTGTTAAAATTAAAGTCTACTGAACTAGTTTTCTAGCTTTATTCAGACACTCGGAACGAGATAGGTGTCTATCTTTTTTCTTTACTGACATTATGTTATAAATCTCCTTTTTCACGAATCGTTCTAATAATATAGATTTTCTTCTAGGAGATTTGTCTTATATTGCCCAAAAAGAGATTGTCGCCACTACTATCTTGAATAATAGTGGCGACGATTCTCCAATCCCGCAGTCCGAATTGTTATTTTACTTTCTCAAATGACGAAAGCGGGCGCGAACCCATAGCTGTTGCTGTAGCTGCTGCCGAGCGGCTTACCACCCGTATAGACAACGCACGCACGGTTCGTGTCGTTGTAGCGGAGCGAACGCTCCCAATAATACTATGCAGAGCTACTAGAATCATTTGCATATTTAATACGACTACTATTAGAAGTATAATATTGATAGGCAGTCTTAGAAGTATTCTACTGACAGAACTCGTCATAAGATGCTGCGTAACCCTTACCATTAGAATAGTCTGCTCCTTTAGGGAATCCCATCTCACAGTCAGAAGGTAAGAATACTGTTTCGTCCTGATAGGTCGGTGTAGCAGCCTAAGAACTATTTGTTGTCGTTGCAGTTCCTTTGGAGACGGTCACTACGGATGCCTTGCCAGGGAAAGCATTGTAGTAGCTAGTGCATAAGCTACGAACTGTAGAGCCGTTCCATAAGCCGTTCGAATTACCGAATACAGTGGTATTAGCGAGACAGTTCTTAGTGTGGAAGGTCAGAGTGTTTCTACTGGTATTACTCTTATCTCTGTCGCAGTTATAACCGATACATCTTACTAAGTGAGTAGTTGTACCTTGAACCGCAGAGGTAAGTGTAACACTCTTAGTCTTACCAACACACGCAGCTAATTCACTTGTACTCGCACCAGCGATCCAGTTCTTTAGACCAGCCCACCAAGCGGCATCACCAGTGGCTGTTTCAGAACCCCAAGACCAATATTCTGCGCTAACAGTAATTGTCTTATTAGAAGGCGCAGTATAGTTAGTGCCAGCCGCTACTTTAATCGTAATGGTAGTAGCAGAAACTGGAGTAGAACCATTACCCTTAATAGTAAGAGTATTACCACTAAGAGATAGAATCAAACCAGAAATACTAGTAGGACTATAGCTAATAGCACCATCGCCCGCGCGAGTAATAGTAACAGCTACGCCGGAACTATAGTTATTACCATTAATGGCTACTGTTGTTGGGCTTACACTCAAACTACCTGTTGCTTTGTTGATTGTCCAGTTGACATTGATTGCGGTGGTCGTTCCGTCCGCCCAGCGATAATTGCTTCTCGGTGTGAAGGTAGCAATATAAGTGCTGGCATTAGTTGCAGATGTTGTGCCACCAATAGTCATGTAACTGGTGTTGTAGTTATTCCAATAGCTGGTGCTACTAACTGACTGTGCGCTTCCAGTATATGTAAGATTACTCTTCCACGTAGGTTTGGTTACAGACTTACGATTGACTGTGACATTAAAAGTCGCAGTTTGAGTAACTCCATTTTCTGTGCAGCTAACTGTAACTACTTGATTTCCAATAGTTGAGAAAGTTGTTGGAGAACAAGAGTAACCAGTTACAGCCTTAGTTTGAGAATCGGAATAACTAGCCGTAACGACCATACCCGCAGTAGCAAGAGTATCTCCATACTCATAGGTTAGCTTATTGGGTTTAGTAGTTACAGCAATCGCGGAAAGCCTATGCGTGACCGTGACTGCCAGAGTCGTAGTGCAAGTTTCTCCGCCCTCAGAGTAGGTGATGGTTACGGAAGTAGTACCATCAGTTAAGACGCTAGGGGATACAGAATATCCACTAACTTCTGCGGTTGCTAGAACCGCTTGCCCAGTACCGTAAGATGCGGTAACGACCATACCGGCGCTATTGAAGCTGTCGCCCGCAAGATAGCTGGTCTTATTAGGCTTGGTGGTGACTTCGATCTTCATAAGAACGATGCCGCTTCCTCCACCTTTTCCACCTTGCTCAGCTAAAATACACTTAGGCAAGATTATAACCTCCTTTGTATCTAGCTCTTTTAAAAATGCCAAAAGAATTTCCGAGAAAAAGTACACTTAACTGGGCTTTGGTCAATCATAGATAATTTTCTTAGCTTGTT
>ERZ808286.12-NODE-12-length-157753-cov-10.793992_pt1 | contig 157753 bp, 141 predicted proteins | sample MGYA00521276_ERZ808286 | MGnify/ENA primary metagenome ERZ808286 (study PRJEB31516, sample SAMN03275607) | gut metagenome | biome: mammalia-associated habitat; material: feces | host: Papio cynocephalus | place: Kenya | collected 2012-08-01 ... | reverse complement strand
AACACCGAACCCGTAATGGTGAACATACAAGGTTCGGATACAAATCAGATGGCGGAGCAGAAGAGATTCGAACTCTTGCTCGGTTATAAGCCGACTGACGGTTTTCAAGACCGTTCCCTTGAACCGCTTGGGTACTGCTCCATCGCTTTGGTAAGAAAAAAAGCCACCTGCTGGGATGGCCTTCTTTGCTTTAATGGTGGGCGCTATAGGGTTTGAACCTATGACCTTCCGCACGTCAAGCGGATGCTCTCCCAGCTGAGCTAAACGCCCAAAGCGTAAGTAATTCTAATTGTTTGACCGATAAATGTCAATCACTTTCTTTTTCTTTTTTCATTCTTTCCCTTTGCCTGCTTTCATCTGTTATTATGTTTCCATCATGAAAACAGAAATAAAATATTCTCTTTTCTTCCTTTTCCCTTTCTTTTTCATCCTTCTATTGATATCTTCCATCCTTATTGGAAGGAAGCTCTATCCCTACGGCGTCAGGATCCTTTTTCCCATACCTTTCCTTTTTCCTATCTGGATGACTTTCGCCAAAGGAATCAGCTACGGAGGGACAAGAAAGAGCGTTTTCTTTCTGCTTCTAATGCTTCGTTACTTCCTTGTCGCAATGGCAATTATTCTTCCCGCCCTATGCTTTGCCTATATCCCCTGGTTTTCTTCCCGGCTAAAAGGGTTTTCACTACTCATTCCTCCTGCAGAAGTGCTAACCTTATATAGGTTATTGATACCAGAAACTCTTTGGGCAGAAAAGAAGAGGAAAAAGAAATAAACACAATGGATTTCAGTCGAATCAGCGATACAAACTTCGCACGGAATATCTCCACCGAATTCATTGCCAGCAGGATCACAAGGCTCCTGATTATCATCTTTTCCTTTGTCGTCTACTTTAAACAGAAAAAGTACTCCTATAAGGACAAGCCAAAGGGAATCGTCAATCTTGCCGAAATCATCATCAGTTTCGGTGACAAGCAGGTGAACGAGCTAAGGGGGAAGCCTAAGTACTTCTCTAACTTCGGAGGATACATCATTCCTCTTGCCGCCTACATCTTCCTTGGGTTTATCGTTGGAATGGTCGGATTCCCTAATCTTATCGTCCTAGGTCCGGAAAGCGAAGGCTATATCAGGAACGAAAAGAATCTCTTCAGCCAGATATCCCCGCCCTTCACCAATCTTACCTTCACTAGGGCGATTGGCCTACTCACCGTCATTCTAATTGAGTTTACCAAAATTCGCAGTGATAAATGGAACTATTATAAACAGTTCATTTTCACCTTCCCTCCTCTTCTTCCACTCGCCACCAACTTCGTCCCGATGCTTTCCTTAGGAAGGCGTCTATTCGGAAACGCCTTTGCCGGATTCTGCATTGAAACCCTTCTTTACTATTTATTCGATGGCATCGGAAATTCCTTCGGTTTGGTTCTAGCGCCTGTCGTAAGGCCTTTTATACATGCCTATTTCGACCTGTGGGGCGGAATCATCCAGACGAGGGTGTTTGTCAGGATTACCAGGATGAACATCGCCCAGCAGGCTCCGGAAAACGAAGCCGTGGAAGCGCAGGCCAAAGCCATCACGCTTAAGGCACACAGGTAGAACAGATATCGCCAATATAAGGAGGCAATTTATGAATTTCTTATCCAATCTCAGTTTCTTAGCCGATCAGAGTGCAGAGGCAGCCAAATTTGCCAGTTTAGGACAGAGGTATATTGCTATTGGCATCATCAGGATCGCCATGGGCTTCTCCTCTTTGGCCGAAGGCTTAGTGGTCACTAATGCCGTCAAAGGAAGGTCACGGAATCCGGAAGCTGCGGGAAAGCTTCGTTCTTCGATGATTCTCGGCTGCTCAATCTGCGAATCCGTCGCCATCTACGGCCTTGTCCTTGCCATTCTTTTAATCTTCGTCGCCAATCCGATTGCCTTAGCCAAGTAAAAAGGAAGTCAGGACCGGACATGAAGAAGAAGCTATTTGCGGCTTCCCTGTTATCGGTTTCCTTGCTAAGGCTGACATCCTGCGATACGGAAGGGAGGTCGGGATCAATTTCCGACAAAGTAACAGATGCCCTTCCTAATCTCTGGATTTCCCTGGCTCAGCTAGCCGCCTTCTTAGTCATGGTGGTTATCTTCTTTGTGTTCGCCTATAAACCCATCAAGAAGAAGAGGAAGGAAAGAGCAGAATATATCGAAAAGAACATCAAGGATTCCCAGCAGGCGAAGGAGGAAGTGAAAAACAGCGAGCAAATCTGCAAAGACAACATCCTTCATGGCAAAAACGAGGCGGTAAGAATTATTGATAAAGCCAATAAGAATGCCAAGGAATCTGCTGAAAGCATCATCAACCAGGCAAATAAGCAGGCTGAAGCCATCCGTGAACAGGCTAAGAAAGATGCGGAAAAGATCAAGAAGGACTATCAGAAGCAGACTTATGATGAAATCGTAAACGGTGCCATTTCTGCGTCAAAGGAAATCCTTAAGCGTGAGCTGAACAAAGAAGACAACGATAAAGTCTTAGAGGAGTTCCTCGCTGAGAGGAAGAAGGATAAGAAGAATGGATAAGTCCCTTTTTGAGCATTATGCCTATGCCTTGTTTTCCCTTTCAAAAGACGAAAACAAGGTCGAGGAGTATAGCAAGGAAAGGAGATTCCTCGCCCTCCTCTTTGAAAAGAATCCGGACTTTCTGACTTTTCTTTCTTCGCCAAGGGTTTCGTCTTTTGAGAAGGAAAAAGTCAGGAAGGATGCCCTTGATCCGAATCTTTCCAAGGCAGTTAGCGGATTTATCCGCATCAGGGGGAAAAGAAACGCCTTAAAGCATTTTGCACAGATTGAAGCTGCCTACCAGCATCTCTACAACGAAGAAAAGGGAATCCTGGAAGGCAGAATCTACTCTGCCTATCTTCTTGACGATACGCAAAGGAAAGAGCTGGAAAGCGCGTTTTCCGACCAGTACAGAAAAACCGTCGTCTTCCGCCAGTTTGTCGACAAATCCTTAATCGGCGGAAGGAAGATCTATGTCGGAGATACCCTCTATGACAATTCCATCGACTCTCGGCTAGAAGCCGTACGCCAGACTCTACTCAAGCAGAAAGCATAGGAAGGAGAAGAACATGACCGATAGGGACCAAATCAGCAATCTCATCAAGAAAGAGATTCAAAGCTACGAAAAAAAGATTGAAACCGATGATGTCGGATCAGTGATTTCCGTCGGTGACGGAATTGCCACCATCTATGGACTAGACAAGGCAAGGTATGGGGAGCTGCTTTCCTTCCCGCATGAGGTCTATGGAAGGGTAAGGAACCTCAATGAAGACAGTATCGGATGTGTACTACTAGGAAAGGATACCCTGATTGACGAAGGCGACAGGGTTAAGCGGACAGGAAAGGTCGTCTCCGTTCCTTGCGGAGAAGCCCTGTTAGGAAGAACAGTCAATGCCCTAGGAAGGCCGATCGACGGCAAAGGGGAAATCAAGGCAGCCGAGTATAATCCTATCGAGGCACCTGCCCCTAGCATCAGGAGGCGGAAATCGGTCGATGAGCCGTTAAGGACGGGAATTAAGGCAATCGATTCAAGGATTCCTATCGGAAAAGGCCAGCGTGAACTAATCATCGGAGACCGGCAGACTGGGAAGACGGCTCTTGCCATCGATACCATCATTAACCAAAAAGGAAAGAATGTCATCTGCATCTATTGTGCAATAGGGCAAAAGAACTCCACGATTGCCCAGATTGAAAATAAGCTGAATACCTTCGATGCCAGGAAGTACACGATTATCGTCAATGCTTCGGCAAGTGAGTCTGCCCCAAGGCTTTATGTCGCCCCGTATGCCGCCACAACCATGGCGGAATATTTCAGGAAACAGGGGAAGGATGTTTTGATTGTCTACGATGACTTATCAAAACATGCGGTCAGCTACCGTGCACTTTCCTTGCTTCTTAAGCGTTCTCCGGGCCGTGAAGCCTATCCTGGCGATATTTTCTATCTCCACTCCCGGCTTCTCGAGCGGGCATGCAAGCTTTCGGATAAATACGGAGGCGGCTCAATTACCGCACTTCCGATTGTGGAAACCCAGGCCGGGGATATTTCCGCCTACATTCCGACTAACGTCATCTCCATCACCGATGGACAGATCTTCCTGACTACCGACTTGTTCAATCAGGGACAGCGTCCTGCAGTCGATTCCGGTCTTTCCGTTTCCCGTGTCGGTTCCTCGGCCCAGTGGAAGGCAAGGAAATCCGTTGCTTCTTCCCTGAAAATCGAGCTTGCCAACTATAACGAAAGGCTCGATTTCTCCCGGTTCGGTTCCGATCTCGACTCCGTCACCCAGAACGTTCTCAAGCATGGATCCATCTTAAGGGAGGTTCTTAAGCAGAAGCAATATTCTCCGCTCTCTAGGCCGGAGGAAATCATCGATATTTTTGTCGCCCAGACAAAACTTCTCGATTCTCTTCCTCTTAGCAAGGTCCCTTCCGCCCTTGAACAGATCCGGACATTGATTCTCTCCTCCCATAGGGAAGTCATCAAAGAGAGGGAGAAGCAGAAGGTCCTTACTCCGGAGAGGAAGAGTACGATTGAAAGCGTGGCAAAGGAAGTCCTTTCCTCTGCTTTGGCAATCTAAAGGAGACAAATGGCAGAATCCTTAATCAATACCAAGCGACGGATTAACACCATCCGGTCTACCGAAAAAATCACCAAGGCAAGGAAGCTTGTCGCTTCGGTCAAGTACCAGCGCTATAAGAAAAGGTATACCTCAAACCTGGACTATGAAAAGGCCAGGGAGGAAATAAGGTATACGGCTTTTTCCTGGAAAGACAAAAAGGATCCGATTCCTCCTTTAAGGCAAAGTTATCCTCATGCAGAGAAGCGGCTTTTCATCATCAGGACAAGTACGTTAGGACTCTGCGGTTCCTACAACTACGCCGTATTCAAAAGGGTGGATCCGATGTTAGATGACAAGGACGAACTCCTCCTCATCGGCGGAAAAGGGGTAAGCCATTATAAGTCCTTTAAAGGGAAGACCTATCTAGAATATGAAAACCTAAGGAACGGATTCTCTTTCGGTCAGATCAAGCACCTGCGACACGAAATCGTCAGTCTATATAAGACGGGAAGGTATAAAGAAATTCACTTTGTCTACACCGCCTATAAGAACTCCCTGACTTTCCTTCCCCGGGATGAAGTCATTCTCCCTCTGACTCTGGATAGGGAAAAACTAAAAGAGAAGAAGGATATCTACCCACCTCTTTTCGAACCTGACAAAAACGAAGTCCTCTTGAAAACAGCCGCCCATTACCTAGACTCCTTTTTGTATAACCGCCTACTAGAGAGTGAGCTATCAGAGCTTAGCTCCCGCCGGAATGCGATGGAGAATGCAACCGATAACGCAGAAGAAATCGAGAACGAACTCAGAATCAGGTACAACAAGAGGCGTCAAGGTGCGATTACGCAGGAAATAACAGAAATAGTTGCCGGTGCAAATGCCGGAAAGAAAAAAGAAGACTAGGAGGAACAACCTATGGATAATAAGCAGTATGGAACATTGGTTCAGGCCATCGGACCTGTCTTGGACGTCTCTTTCCCTCAGCAGGCACTCCCTCCGCTTCTCACCGCATTGAAGGTGAAAACCGCACAGGGGAAGGAACTGACTCTGGAAGTCCTTCAGCACATCGGAGACGACACTGTCCGGTGTATTTCCATGGGCTCGACGGAAGGTATTCAGCGGGGGCTGAAGGTGGAAAACACCGGAAAGCCGATTCAGGCCCCTGTCGGAGACGAAGTCTTGGGAAGAAGGTTCAATGTCCTTGGGGAAACCATCGACGATGGTCCGGCTTTCCAGGCCAAAGAGACCCATTCCATCTACAACGACCCACCGAAGTTCCAGGACCAGTCCACCAAGGCGGAGATTTTTGAGACCGGAATCAAGGTAATTGATTTACTCTGCCCTTATATCAAGGGTGGGAAAGTCGGCCTCTTTGGCGGGGCAGGAGTAGGCAAGACCGTTCTAATTCAGGAGCTAAGGCATAATATCGCCACCGAAAAGCATGGCATTTCCATCTTTGCCGGCGTCGGAGAAAGAAGCCGGGAAGGAAATGACCTTTACTACGAAAGGAAGGAGACCGGAGTCCTTCCGAATACCGCCTTGGTGTTCGGACAGAGGAACGAGACTCCTGGCGTCCGTAGGCGGGTAGGGCTCTGCGGCCTGACCATGGCCGAATATTTCCGTGATGTCAAACATCAGGATGTCCTTCTCTTTATTGATAACATTTATCGTTTCACGCAGGCAGGAAGCGAGGTTTCCGCCCTTCTAGGGCGAAGGCCTTCCGCCGTCGGATATCAGCCGACCTTGGCTACGGAAATGGGCCAGCTTCAGGAGCGAATCGCATCGACGAAGAATGGTTCAATCACATCCATCCAGGCGGTTTATGTTCCGGCAGATGATTTGACCGATCCCGCCCCGGCAACGACTTTCTCCCACCTTGACGCCAAAACCGTGCTTGACCGGAAAATCGCCTCCCTTGGTCTTTATCCGGCCGTCGATCCTCTTGCCTCTTCCTCGAATTTCCTTGATCCCAATGTCGTAGGGCAGGAGCATTATGATGTGGCAAGAAGAGTCCAGGCCATCCTTCAGCGATATAAGGACCTTCAGGACATTATTGCCATTTTGGGCATCGACGAACTCTCAGACGAGGATAAGCTAGTCGTCAACCGTGCCCGAAGAATCCGTAATTTCCTTTCACAGCCTTTCTTTGTGGCGGCAAAGTTCAACGGATTCGATGGAAAGTTCGTTTCGATAAAAGACACGATTTCTTCCTTTAAGCGGATTCTTGACGGAGAAGGCGATAGTCTTCCCGAGGCTGCCTTTACCTATGTAGGAACCTTTGACGATGCCTTGGAAAAGGCAAAGAAGCTTCAGGAAGAAGCGGACGCAAAGAAGGCAGCTTAATATGGATACGTTCACCCTTGTCTTGCTTGATCCTAAACGGAAGGCCGTCCTTGAGAATATCGAGGAACTCATTGTCACTACTTCGGATGGGGAACTTGGTCTTTTAAGCCGGCATATCGACAGGATTGCAGAACTTGTCATCTCCGAAAGGAAAATCAAGACCTCTCTCGCCTGGCATCGATATGCAATCGGCGGAGGCTCCCTTCTTTTCGACCAAAAGAAAAACAGGGCCACTCTTTGCCTTGAATCTTTTGAGGAAGACAAGGACATCGACTTAGTCCGGGCAGAAAAAGCAAAAGAGGAAGCAAGGGATAGGCTGAAAAACAAACTCAGCTTTGCCCAGGAACAGAAATTCCAGATCCGTCTTCAGCGTGCCATCAACCGGATTAAGGTCAAGAACAGGAAATAAGAAAGATAGTCTCCCTTCCATCATTAAACCGCTTCTTTTGTGTTGCCCATAAGTAGGAAAAAAGCAGAAAGATGCTTATAATGAATAGGATAGGGAGGATCGTGAGTTGAAAAAATTTGACAATATCTCCTGGGATGAATATTTTAGGTCGATTGCCTTCCTCTCTTCCTTACGGAGCAAGGATCCCCATACCAAGGTAGGGGCCTGCATCGTGTCCAAGGAACATAAGGTTCTCTCTCTTGGATACAACGGAAGGCCGACTGGGATTGATGACGAAAAGATTCCTTGGTCGAGAAGGGATGCCCGCCATCCTTTACTTGATTCCAAATATCCCTATGTCTGCCATGCAGAACTTAACGCCATCCTGAATTCTTCCCATAATCTTGAAGGGTCGACGATTTATGTCACCCTCTTCCCCTGCAATGAATGCACAAAGGCAATCATCCAGTCCGGAATCAAGAAAGTCATCTATCTTGATGACAAGTACCATGACTCCGATAGCGGCATCGCTGCCCGGAAAAGGCTTGACAGGGCAAAGATTCCTTATGAGAAATACGAAGGAAGAGTTCCGGAAATATCCTTTTCCAAATCAAAATGAAAGCCGATAAGTCCTATCATACCCATTTTCCCCTGAAGCGTTGTCTGATCGCGTCAAGGGTCATTCTTCTCTGCGCCGTAATGGTTCTCGGCCTGCTTTATTCGGTCATCAAGAGGGAAAACATCTCCTCCAAGGCTTGGATTTTTGTCCTTGTCTGGGCTGTAATCTTCTTCCTGATGCTTGCCGTCTACTGGATCAGACAGATAAGGAAATTCATTCAAACCCGCCATGATGAGAAGCAAAAATAAGACCAGGGAGCTATTAAAAAGAGATAGTTCCATTCCTCTAGACTATGCCATTTCCCTCCGCCACCTGACTTTTGGCTACGATGATACTTCCTTGGCCCTCAAGGATGTATCTTTTGATATTAAAAAAGGAGAATATGTCTCCATTATCGGCCACAATGGTTCAGGGAAATCCACTCTTTCGAAGCTGATTGACGGAATCCTGATCCAGAACAGCGGAGACATTTATATCGATGGAATCAAAAGGGATGACGACAACGCCCTGCTTCTAAGAAAGAAAATCGCCCTTGTCTTCCAGAATCCGGATAGCCAGTTCATCGGAGCGACAGTCCGTGACGACATTGCCTTCGGACTGGAAAACGAATGTGTCGACCCGAAAATGAGGAATGCCATCATCGAAAAGTCAGCACGGGAAGTCGGAAGGGAAGACTATCTGGATAAGGAGCCGAGCAATCTTTCCGGAGGACAAAAGCAGAGAGTCGCTATTGCCGACTGCATTGCCCGGCATCCTGAGATTTTAATCAGGGATGAAGCAGGGGCCATGCTCGATCCGAAAGGAAAGCATGAAATCCGAAACATCATCTTTGAACGGAAGAAGAACAATCCAGATTTAACCATCCTAAATATTACGCACGAAATTGACGAAGCGTACGACTCTGACCGGGTCTTGGTGAGGAATAAGGGTGAGCTCGTCCTGGACGGCAAACCGGAGGAGGTCTTCAAAGACGATAAGTTCCTCTCTTCCATCCATCTTGACATTCCTTTTGCCCATAAGCTGAACAAAAAGCTTAAAGAACTCGGACTTGATTTAGGAGACGTAAGAAGCGATAAGGAGCTCTTAGCCAAGATATGCCAATCTCGTTAAAGAACGTCTATTACACCTATGATAAAGGCACACCGGCGGAAAAAGAGGCTCTTAAGGATAGGAACCTGTTTTTTGCCGACCATTGTTTCACTGCCTTAATCGGACGCACCGGAAGCGGAAAGTCGACTCTGATTCAACATCTGAACGGACTTCTTCTTCCGGACAGCGGAATTATCGATGCGAACGGATATGTCATCGACAGGACGCTGCAGTACAAGAAAAACGGAAAAACAGACGTCCGGGCAAGGAAAAAGAAGCACAGAAAGAAAAGGAAGGACATCAAGTCCCTACGGAAAAAAGTAGGGCTTGTCTTCCAGTTTCCGGAATACCAGATTTTTGAAGATACCGTTTTAAAAGACGTCTCCTATGGTCCGAAGAACTTCGGTAGGAGTGAGGAAGAGGCCATCAAGGAGGCAAAGGAAGCCCTGAGGATGGTCGGTCTTGATCCGTCATTTGAAGAGCGCTCTCCCTTTGAGCTCTCAGGAGGAGAGAAGCGGAGAGTCGCCATTGCCGGGATCTTAGCCCTTAAACCAGACGTCCTTGTCCTAGATGAGCCGACTGTCGGCCTAGACGCCAAGGGGGAAAGAGATCTTAGGTCCCTTCTTGTCCATCTCCATCAAAATGGGACAAGCATCATCCTAGCCACCCACAACAGGGATGTCGTCCTTTCCTATTGCGACCGGGCTATTGTCCTAAATGAAGGGAAAGTCATCAAAGACTGCACTCCCTTAGAACTGTTCCGGGACGAGGACTTCAGGAAGAGCTCCTTTCTCGAACCTCCCAAAGTCTTTTCCTTTGCCAGGGAGCTTAAGAAAAACAACATGCCAATCGATTTAAACAAAATAAAGGACGTTTCTTCCTTAGCCGAAGAGATTGTCTCGATGAGAAGAGGGCAAAAATGAAACTACCATTAGGAAAATATAATTCCTACGATACCTTCCTTCATCGGATGGATCCGAGAATCAAGCTGGTTGGAATGGTCATCAGGATGGTGTGCGTCTTCCTCGACTATGGAAACCAGTACAGGGGGCTTGTCATCAGGGCAGGGCTCTTTCTTATCCTTCTGACTCTTTCCCTTTTCGGGAAGGCTAGTTTCGGACGTCTCTTTTCCTCCCTGAAAAGGCTTTGGATGAGGATTCTTATCCTAGTCGTCATTAATCTTTTCCTCCCAAAGTATAGTCTAGAGGAAATTCAGAAACGTGGTATTGCTATCGCCTTTTTTATTAAAAGCATCCCTGTTACCTATGCTTCCATTGTCAATGTCTGCTACATCATCGTCCGTCTGATTCTTGTCCTCATGCTAACCAATATCTTCACGGCAACGACAAAGCCTAGGGACAGGACAAATGCCAGGGAATGGCTTCTTGCCCCGCTTAAGCTTCTTTTTGTCCCCGTTCATAAGATTGCAAGGTCGATATCCCTCGCTTTGCGCTTCATTCCCACTCTGACCGAAGAGACGGAGCGGATAAGGAAGGCGCAGGCAAGCCGGGGCGTAGACTTCCACCAAGGCAAGTTCAAAGACAAAAGGAAGTCCCTGATTTCCTTGATCATCCCTTTGTTCATGTCAGCATTCTCCATTTCCGGGGAGCTTGCCGATGCAAGGGAATCAAGAGGCTATGACCCGAATGGAAAGCGGACCAGATACAAGACTTATTCCTGGTCGCTGAGAGATACAAGGGGAGTCGTCTTCCTCTGCCTCTTCCTTGCTTCCTCTATCTATCTTGCCGTCAGGAAGTACGACAGGTTCGTCTACTTAGGGATTACTCTTCCGAAAATAAAATGAACGTCTTTATCCAGATTTCTTTTAACGGAAGTTCCTTCTATGGGACACAGAAGCAAAAAGACAGGCCGACTATTCAGGGTCTTTTCGAAGACCTTCTTTCCCGAATCTATAACCAGCCCGTCAAAGTGACAATTTCTTCCCGCCTAGACCGTTTCGTCTCCGCTCTGGATTTTGGAATGAACTTCTTCCCTCCCTCTGACCGATATTCCCTGTCTTATCTATCCTACTATCTAACCCGCATGGTTCCTTCCTCTATCGTCATTCTATCCGTAGAAGAGAGAGACAGGGATTTCTCTAGCCGCTATTCGGTAAAGGAAAAGACGTATTGCTATCTGATTCAAAATGGAGAGAGGGTCAATCCTCTCTTCACTCCCTTCTCCTATGTCCCCGAAAGAATATTGGATCTAGGGAAAAGGAAAGAGGCTCTCTCCCTGTTTCCAGGGATTCATGACTTTTCTTCTTTTTCCGTCCCCGAAGAAAGAGGGGAAGGGGTACTAAAGCTCAATTCTGCCCAAAGGAAGAAGAAAGGAGAAAGGACAGTCCTCACCTTCAAGGGAAAGTCCTTCCTGCGCTACCAGATTCGCTGCAGGGTAGGGGCATGCATCCAGTATCAGGCAGGAAAAGTCACTCTCTCCCGCCTGGAAAGAAGGCTCTGCGGTGAAGAGAGGGACTACCAAAAAAGGAAGGCGGAGGCAAAAGGACTCCTTCTCATCAAGACCTCCTATGGAAGAAAATGGGGAAATTCCTCGAAATGATGGCCTGACTTGATATAATAATCATTACGATGAAAACAAGAGAACAGAGTAAGCAGAACTTCAAAGACGTCTGGTTCGACTACTTCCGCAAGGAAGACGTCTTTCTGGTTCCGAATATTCTTTGCTACTTTCGGATTGCCTTAATCGGCGTCTTCCTGACCTTCTATTTCCATCCCATCACAATCGCTGGAAACGCTTTAGCGAACATCTACCTTTCCGCAGGCGTCATCGCCCTTGCCGCCTATACAGACTTCATCGACGGCTTCATTGCCCGAACCTACAACAGGAAGTCAAAGCTAGGGTCTCTTCTTGATCCAAGGGCGGATAAGCTGCTTCAGGCCGCCATCGCCATCGCCCTTGTCATCAAGCTCTACTCGTTCGTGGCAGTCGATCTTAGGCTTGGCGTCTTCATCTTAAAGGAACTGACCCTGAGGGGACAGGACATCCACAGGGCACTAAAGAAGAAATCGTTCGGAAAGGCCCGCTGGTACGGAAAGGTATCGACTTTTGTCTTCTATCTCAGGCTAGGCGCTCTTCTTTTCGCCGGCCCAAGGTTGCAGAAAAGTTCTCTCTATCAGCGGCATCTCGTCTTCGATTCCCTCTCCAGCGTCGCCATCATGTTCCTCACCCTTGCACTTGTCGGTTATATCCAACTAGAATATAAGAGGCTGAAGAAGCCTGTACACGAAGACAAAGGAGAGAAGAATGATTAAGATTTATATATCGCCCAGCTGCTCAAGCTGCCGGAAAGTCAAGGCATGGTTTGAAGAACACCAGATCCCCTATGAGGAAATCAACATTCTGAAGCATGAACTGACGGAAGATGAGCTAAAGGAAAGGCTGAATAAGTCCCTAGACGGAACCGATGAGATTATCTCCACAAGAAGCAAAGTCATCCAGGACAACAAGGTCGACATCGACTCGATGTCCTTTAAGGAACTGCTCGACTTCATCAAAAAGAACCCGACCATTCTTAAGCGCCCGATCATCGTGAACGATTCCTCCATCCAGGTCGGATACAATGCGGATGAAATCGAGATCTTCGAGCGGGATAAAAGAGCCTACAAAAAAGCACGTCATATCGCCAAGGAGACCTGTACGGAGGAAAACTGTCCGGAGTACAAGAATTGCGTCCACCGCTTCTCCGACCGGATGGTCAAACACCCGAGGGAAACCTGCTCAGGCGACTGCGGAAAGTAGTCCCTGCGGAAGGATTACCTTTCCTTTCTGATTTCCAAGGCATAAGAAAAGACCGATCCCTGTTCCGGACCGGTCTTTTTTGTTTACTTGGCTAACGCTGCGTTGATGGCGCGGGTTTCCTTAGAAAGGGTATTCAGCTTAAAGGTGATATCGAAATTCGAGCAGATTTCCTGCAGGGTGTTCTGGCTCTTGACTGCAGAGTCGGAATCGCACTCCAGTTCATAATCGACATGCTTTCCGTATTCGTTCTTGGAAATATCCAGTTCCGTATCCTTATAGGTGGCTTCGCGGCGGTTAGTCGTCAGCTCGGCGAGAACGGATAGATTGGAAGCCGGAAGATGAAGGGTGTTAAGGAAGTCGGCAATGTCACCGCGGGGGAAGACATTGTGCTCGATTAGGCTCTTCGCTTCCTTGGCCGTCAACGATTGGTTCTTTTCGAGAAGTCCTTCGCTAAGAGGGGCCTTCCTGGTCAGGACATACTGCTCGCCGGTCTTGCGGAGACGCAGGACCATTCCGTATTTCTTGAGCCTGCGATCTTTGCTATCCCTATAATAATTAGTCTGGACGATTTCCTTTTCACCGAAGCCGAGCTTCCCGACTAAACGTTCATAGTCCTTTTTGGATAAGAGAATCTTCGCTTCAATTTCAATTTTGTTACTTGCCATAATTTGCCTCTGAACTCGCACCTATATGATACAATAAACACGGGAAAATAAAAAGTAAGCAAACGATGAAACCGACAAGTTTTGCCATATATTCCAAGAAATACGAACATCACGAGGGTTTAATCAAAAAGTTTACTTCCTTGCTTCAGGGCAAGGGCTTTGTCCGTGACGATGATAAGGGGGATCTGGTCATTGTCATCGGAGGAGACGGAACCTTTCTTCGTGCCATCCACACGCGGAACTTCAACGGAAGATTCGTTCTCCTCAATACCGGACATCTCGGCTTCTTTTCCGATTATGACAGGAACTCGGCCTTTCGAAGGATCAACGACATCCTAGACAAAGACCCATCTGAAGAAGTCCTTCCTCTTGGCATAGTCAAGGATTCCCTCGGAAACCAAGATTATTTCCTTAATGATGTCTGTATCGAAGGATTAAAGACCTGCTGGGTCACCGCCAAGATTGACGGCGAAGTCTTAACGAACATCCGAGGAAACGGAATCGTTGTCTCCACACCGATAGGATCATCGGGGTACGCCGCAAGTCTAGGCTCACCATTTAGGATAGGGACTCCGGATGTCTATGAATTCGCCACCATCGCACCCTGCTACAACCGTCTCTCCCTTAACCCCATCAATAAAGCAGTCATCAACAACAAGAAAACCCTTTCCATCGAGCTAAAAGCAAAAAGGATTCCTGTCCTAGACGGAATCCCTAGCAAAAGGAGAGACAATCAGTTTGTCTTCTCTCCAAAATCCGATAAAAGCCTTGTGCTTCTCCATTTCCGTCCGAAAAGCGAAATCAGCCGTCTGAAAGAAAGGATATCCGGTGAATAATGATGACACAAACCACAAATAACTCTCTATTCCCTCTCCTTTACATCATTCTTGGCTCCGTGGCGGGAGTCCTTATTCTCATTGCCTTAATTATTCTCATTGTCTTGCTTGCCAGCAAGAAAAAGAAAGTCCGCCTATCAAACGAAGCCGCCAACCGAAGAGTCGAGGAAAGTGCAAAAGAGGTCTCCTCCTGCTTCGGAGGGAAAGAAAACATTCTCTCCGTCACCCAGCAGGGTTCTAGAGTGACCCTTGTCAGGAAAGACCCTTCGTTGGCTGACAAGAAAAAAATCAACGCCTGCTTCAAAGACTGCAGGTACAGGGGGAATAAAATCGTCTTTATCATCGGAAGTAAATCCGAAGAATTCAAAAAACTGCTCGAAGAGAACAGGAAATAGTCTCGTCTATTCTATAATCCTTATCTACTTGTAACAATCCTTTGGATTGCCAAAAGCTTTCCCTGTCTGAAGAAAAATTTCTGTCAACCATCTTCATGGTAAAAGCCGAAGCTATCATCTTCATCTCCCTAATCATGGAAGATTCTCCTTCTCCTCGTTTTGATAGAATACTTTGGAAATAGGATAAGAAGAATATATAAGACAGGGGCATCTGCCGAAAATCAGACCTCTCACCAATGCAAGAGAGATTTTTACCTACCTTCAAAACAGGAAACCAAAAAAGGGCATAAAAGCCCTTCTCCGTCCAAGAATTATTTATTGTATGATGCCAAGGGCGATAAGATCATCCCGGAGATCCTCAACCGGAAGTCCCCTGATGGTAGAGTACTCCCCTTCCACGATTTTGGCATTGATGAAATCTTTGTCCTGGATTCCATAGGCACCTGCCTTATCCCTAGGGGAACCAGTCTCGATATATTCCTCAATTTCCCTGTCTGCCCTCTTTTCCCTGAAAAGCTTGCTGATGCAGATACGATGCTTCAGTTCCTTCCCGCCCTGATAGATGGAATAGGCAGTAACCACCTCATGCGTGTGCCCGGAAAGAAGTCTGAGCCTATTCAGCGCGTCCTGTTCGTCTTTCGGTTTGCCAAGTTGTTTTCCATGAAAGAAGACCATCGTATCAGCAGAAATAACGACATCATCGGGATGTTCAAGGGAAACCTTATATCCCTTTCCCTGTGCTTCCCTCAGGCAGAGAAGACGAACATCCTTAGACTGGATTGCCCGCTCCTGAAAAGAAGAGGGGACAACAGCAAAAGGAACATCGCCAAGGATTTCCTTAAGCAATTCCTTTCGGCGGGGAGACTGGCTGGCTAAGATGACCATTTTCTATTCTTTTCCTACAGGAGAGTAGTTTAGGATGACCGGAATGATGACAGGACGCCGCTTGCTTTCCCGGTAGAGGAAATGGGAAGTAACGTTACGGATGGCATTCTTAATTTCCGGATAGTTGACCTTTGCCTGCCCGTGCCTTACCCGGCTTACCTCAATTCCGATAATCTCACTGGCCTTTTTCTGCCTAGACTTCTTGTTGGAAGAAATGAATCCCTTGGATTCGACAACCGGAGAAGAAACAAGCCTGTTCCGTTTAGGATCAATGACAACGAATACGGAAACCCTGCCCTCGTTAATCAGCGTGGTCCGTTCCTTAATGACAGCATTCGTAATGCCGACAGGATTGGTTCCATCGATATAAATGTTTTCTCCCGGATAAGTGATATCGCTTTTCACCACCTTGTGGTTGACAAGCCTTAAGACGTCTCCGTTATTGCAGACAAAGGTATGGTCCTTAGGAAGGCCGCATTCCCTTCCGATTCTCGCATGGAGCTTAAGCCTACGGTATTCGCCATGGATAGGCATAAAGTATTTCGGACGGGCAAGTTTCTGCAAAAGCCGCCTTTCCTGACGCGAGGCATGTCCGGAAGCATGAAGGTTGTTTAAGACGGAATTAGTGACAACCGAGGCGCCAAGACGTTCAAGACCGTTGATTAAAGCATTGATGGCAGCCGTGTTACCAGGAATGACGGAAGAAGAAAAGACGACAGTATCACCGGGAAGGACATGGATGAAGCGATGTTCGCCACGGGAAATACGGGAAAGGACAGCCATCGGTTCGCCTTGGTTACCGGTGCAAAGAATCGTTACCTCATTAGGAGGGAGGGTACGGAGTTGGTCAGGTCCGGCAAGATATTCATCCGGCACCTTGATGTAACCGAACTGGCGGGCGGCATCGACGTTTGCTTCCATTGAACGGCCGAAGATGACAATCTTACGGCGGAATTTCCTGCTTGTCTCGATAATCTGCTGGATACGGCAGATATTCGAGGAGAAGGTGGAAATCAGAAGACGGCCGGGTGCTTCGGAGAAAACATCCTCGATACCCTGAATAACCGTCTTTTCCGAACGGGTATAGCCTTCTTTTTCGGCATTGGTGGAATCAGCCATCAGAAGATCGATTCCCTGATCACCGAAATGAACAAGCTTAGATAAGTCAAAATCTTCATCGACGGGGGTCAAGTCAATCTTAAAGTCGCCAGTCTCGACAATCGTCCCCTGCGGAGTAGTGATATAAAGACCATAGGCATCCGGGATAGAGTGGGTGACATGGAAGAATTCGACTTTGAAATCACCAAGGTGAAGGACCGAATCGCCATCAAACTCCTTTAAGGCAGTCTTCGTCCGCCTCTTGTTGTCCTCAAGCTTATGCCGGATGAGGGCAGCGGCAAGCTTCGGGGCATAGATTACCGGAATATCCCTCTGCTGAAGAAGGAAGGGAATCCCGCCGATATGATCCTCATGTCCGTGGGTGATGACCCTGCCCCGGATCTTGGTTTTGTTCTGGACCAAATGGGTAAAATCCGGAATGATATAGTCGATTCCCGGCCTTGTGGCATCAGGAAACCTGACACCGCAGTCGATAATCAGAATATTATTCTCGTCCTCGATACAATAAAGGTTTTTTCCGACCTCACCAAGACCGCCAAGGGCATAGACCTCGACAGGATAGGCACTGTTTTTTTTGACTGAAACCATGATAAATCAATAACCTCTGCAATGGGAAAAACCTGAAAATAAAGGAATTCAGTTTTTCCGACAATTTTTCGTTTATTATTCTAGACAACTTAAAAATATTAAACAAGGGGCGAAAAAGAAAAAAACGCTTTACTGAAGAAAAACTAAGGCAGACACTAGGATTTTACAGGGCAATGGCATCCTCGTCTTTATGGAAAGGATCCTTCCTGTCGATTTTATCCGTGTAGAGGATTCCCTCAAGATGGTCATATTCATGCTGGAAGACAATGGCGGGATAACCGGTGAGACGGAGAGTGACTCTTTTTTGGGAAACAACATCATAGCCGGTCCTAGTCACCTTATAGTACCGGTAAACATAGCCTGGGACATCCTTAGGAACGGAAAGACAGCCCTCACCGGATGTGAGATAGGCGCGCTTAACGGAAGTAGAGAGGATTTTCGGATTGACAAGACCGTATTCATAGTGTTTTCCGTTTGAATCATCAAAATAAATGGCGAACCTTCGCTTGGAGACACCAATCTGCGGAGCGGCTATGCCGACTCCGGAGCGGATGTGGTGTTCCTTGGAGAATTCCTCGTCCTGGCTTAGCCGAAGGTACTCCACCCTATCTAGCAGCCTCTGCTTATCTTCCTCTTTAATGGGTTCTTCGACCAAAGATGCCTTTTCATGGAGGACGGCATCCTGATTTGTAAATATCTTAAACAATTTCATTTCGGAAAGATTATAGCATTAACAAAGATAATCTAGCGGGAAATGCTATAATCTAGCTGTGAAAAGAGAAGAATTCGAGGCAGAAGAGTTTGATTTCATCCAGGCGGTGAAATCTTCTGCCCTTTACCAAAAAATCAAAGCCCTGTCTGAGGAAATCGACAAGGACGGGGAACTGAAAAACCTAAGCAGGAAAAGAAACGATCTTTTCGGCAAGGCGGTAAATAGGGAGGATGGGGTAGAAAAGGAAAAAATAAGGAAGGAAGCAAAACAGGCAGACGAAGCCCTTCTTTCTTCGCCGAAAAGGAAGGAATACCTCTTCTATTATGAAAAAAGGCAGAAGATTCTGAACCATCTAACTGCAAAAATCACCGAGGAAATTCTTTTATGATCCGAATCATACAAGGAATCTATAAAGGACGTTTTTTGAAGATTCCGGATAGTAAAGTGACCCGACCGACAAGGGACAAGGTCAGACAGGCCATCTTCAATGCCGTTTATGACAAAGTGCTTTCTTCTACCTGTCTTGACCTTTTTGCCGGAAGCGGAGCAAGGGGTCTTGAAGCCCTCTCCCGGGGAGCAAAGACTGTTTACTTCAATGACAAGAATTTCCAGACATTCAAAATCCTAAAGGAAAACATCTTCTCTCTTAGCCCGGAAAAGGACAGTGTATTCCTTTCCTTAAGGGACTATCGCCTTTTTCTCAAGAAAAACCAGAATGTCCAGTTTGATCTCGTCTTCCTTGATCCTCCTTATAAAAGGATAATCAACGCTTCCGTTATCCAGGAAAGGAAGAAGAGAAACAGGCTAAAAGATGGAGCCATTGTCGTTTCGGAGCAGGAAACAAAGAACGAAGAAATTGATGGCTTTACCCTTAAAGAATACCATTACGGACAGAAAAGCGTCGGAATCTATCGTAGGGAGGAAAAGAAATGAAAATCGCAGTCTATCCTGGATCCTTTGATCCTTTAACCAACGGCCATGTCGATGTCGCCCTCCGGGCAGCAAAGATTTTCGATAAAATCATCATCAGGGTGGCCGATAACCCGGAAAAGGAAGGACACTACCTTTTCAACGCAGACGAGAGAGTGAAACTAGCCAAGGAAGTCTTTCAGAACTATCCAGACATCTCCGTCGTCTGTTGCACCGGCCTTGTCGTCAAGGAGGCCAAGAAGCTCAAGGCACAGGCCTTAATCCGAGGACTAAGAGCCGTGACCGACTATGAGGCAGAATACCAGATGCACGAGGTAAACGAATTCATCGAGCCGGAGATTGATAGGGTATATCTCATGGCACACAAGGATCAGGCCTTTGTCTCCTCGAGCAACATCAAGGAAATCTTCTTCCATGGAGAGGACATCTCCCGGCTTGTTCCTAAACCGGTTCTACAGGCAAGGGAGAAAAAGAAAGGAAGCAGAAAATGAGCGAAGAAGAAAAAATCATTTCCGTCAAGGAAAATGTATTAGCCAAGAATGAAGAAGAGGCAGAGAAAGTCAGACAGGAAATAAAGAAAAACAATGTCTATTTCATTAACGTCAGGTCTTCTCCGGGATCCGGAAAGACAACTCTTTTGACAAAGCTTATTCCGTTATTGGAAAAGAAGGGACTGAGAATCGGTGTTTTAGAAGCGGATATCGACGGAAAGGAAGACAGGGAAACCATCAAAAAGGAAACCAAGGCAAAAGTCCTCCAGGTCCACACCTGTGGAGCCTGCCACAGGACCGCCCAAAGGACAAAGGAGGCCCTAGAAGCCCTCGGACTTAAGGGCCTGGATGTGGTATTTCTCGAAAACATCGGAAATCTCGTCTGCCCTGCCGAATTTGACACAGGTGCCAACCAGAATAGGGTTCTTCTCTCCGTTCCCGAAGGCGTTGATAAGCCTCTGAAGTATCCGCTTAGGTTCAAAGTCGCACCGCTGGTCGTTGTCAGTAAAAGGGATACACTCCCTGCCTTCGATTTCTCCTTTGACAGGTTCAACCTGAATGTCCGTAAACGGAATAAAGATGCCATCCTCTTTGCTCTCTCGGCCAAGCAGGACAAGGGTGTTACCGAACTAGCCGAATATCTCTATAAAAATATTGAAAAGACCATCCGCTAAACAAGCGGATGGTTTTTTGGAAAAGAAAATGGCTGCCTTACGGCAGCCTGTTCTTACTTGACGTAACGCTGGAATCCGTAGATGTCAAGCCTCATGGAGGCGACATCAGTGGACGAAGTGACGGAGAGAGAAGCGAAGGGAGCAGCTAAGGCACGGCTAGGAGTAGAACGGGTGAAGGCAGTATTCTTCTTTCCGGCAGCCTTATCCGCCTCATATCCTTCGGTGTCAGTAATGTAGTTTGTAGCAGTCTTATCCTTCCTGAAAGTGACGAAGAAAGGAGTAGGGAGTGTTCCACCGTCTTTCTCGGCAGTCAGATCGGCTTTCAGTTTTTCTTCCGTGACTTCGGAATTCTTATGGGTATCGTCTTCATTCAGATAGACAGGACGGATCGTGTTCTGGACGTCCCTCTGTTCTTCCAGAGTGATGTTCTTGTTTTCATAAAGGGCAGCCTGTCCCTGATTCTGATTGGATTCATCGCTGTCGCCAGGAGTCCAGGCAACATTGACGGCAAAGAAATCGATTCCCTCATATTTCTTGTTGAAGTTGTTATACCAGGTTTCTACATGAGACTGCCTGGAGTCACACGCTTCGCAGTTATCCTTATAAAAGAGAACGACGAATCCGTCCTTCTTATCACTGACAGAGAAAGAAGTCTTATCTTCTCCGACAGTCTTGCCGGCTTTTTCAGTCCCATCAAGCTTCTTGTTCAGCTGTTCATAGGTGATGGCATGGGAAGAAAAGAAGGTTGATTTGCTGCTGTTGACCATACTGGAGATTCCCTTGACGGCATAAGGAATGGCAACAACGACACCGACAACGATTCCGACAATAAGCAAAACCTGGAGCCAAGCAGCTTCCTTGAACCATTCCCAGGCAGCAACGGCATGAGCTCTGCCGGCGCCTTTTTTCTTATCCTTAGAACTCATTGAAGGTCCTCCCGTAGATAACACACAGATTGAACGAACTATATACGGCAAGTATTGAACTAAATGGTGCCCCGAGCCAGAATCGAACTAGCAATTGATCCTTACCAAGGATCCGTTATACCACTTAACTAAGGGGGCAGAAAGAACAGCGACAATTACTATACTGAATTAATGGGGGAAAGTCAATAAAAGAGGCAGATTTTCTTCTCCTCATTCTCTCTTTCCTCTTGTCACGGATTTACTTTTCCTTGCCTTTTCCATTTTTCAGGGCGAAAAAGAGCGCCCCAATCAGTCCAAGGGCAGAAGCAAAGATTCCGATGGTGAAAATACCTGTTTTCCTGCCGTCGTTATAGGATAGAGAATAGCCAAACACCCACCTAAAGACACCGCAGACCATGAGAACCAAAGAAAGAATAAAAAGTTTTGTATTCCGATTCATTTTTCATTTCCCCTTTACAAAGATTCATTTATCCTTTGATATTGTTTGTATAAAGCAAGGGAGAGCATTACCCCTTACTCAATTTACCTTATTTGATTTTCTAAGATGCTTTCTTTCAATACTCCACGTTTAACGTCATATGAGCGGACAATCATTAAATTATATCTTTTATAGATTGTAGCTTTTTTTAAATCTTATTTTGTAACTTTTCGTCTAAGATAATCACTATATTTAGGTTTCGCAGATAAGATTGATTTCCACTTATTGGATGGCCGACTCCTGTTTGGTCTTAGTTATTTTAAAGAAATATACTTCATCTGAACTATTGCTTCGGCTAATCTTAATATCGCATTTATTTTGTCTGCCGCATAATTCCCATCATGATTTGTAGCTTAAGTATCCGATGCAATGAGCGACTTATCTTTAATTATCACCTCGCCTTCTTCAGTGCCTTTTTGAACAAGTCGAGTGATTCCGGACGGATGAACTTCACTTCCCTGGTTTTGTATTTCAGAATATTGACCAGTCCGATATGGCTAGGATTCTTCTTTACGTCCTTCTTTCTGGCAACCCTGACTGTTCCGCTGGAAAGATGGGAAAGATAAAGGCAGAGTTCCCCTGCCACATGGAGGATTTCCTCTCCCTGCCCTTCCAGAATAACGACATGAGCACCTGGATAGTCCTTTACATGGAGGAAAACATCGTCCTTCTGTGCCTTGTGGAAGGTCAGTTCCTCGTTCTGAAGTCCATTCCTTCCAAATCCGATTTTTCCTTCTGGAAGAATAAGGTAATGCGGGTCATAGGAATGTTTCTTTGAAACCTTATAGACCGTATTCCGTCCCTGTTTTTCCTTAATATAGCCTTCTTCAAGAAGTTCGCTCTTTAATTCCATGATATCCCGGGGAGTGCCGTCATTCACTTCCCAAAGCTTCTTCTCCAGATAGACTTCATCATCCTTGCATTTATCGATTAGTTCTTTCAGGATAGTCAAGGCTGCCTTGGCCTTCTGGTACTTCTTAAAATAATAATTGGCATTATGCGGAGCATCAAGGCGGGGATTCAAGGGTATCGTCTCTCCGTCTTTCACAAGCTCTTTATCCCCCTTATGGATTTCCGCCTGGTATTGATAGATCCTTTGACCATAAGTCCTATATTTCCTTCTGTCCTCGGCAGTAGAGAGATCCTGTTCTAGATTGATGATCTTCTTCTTGCTGTTTTTTATCGCCTTATTAATTAAGGATAAGAGTTCTTTTACCTTCTCCCGTTTGGCAACTTCCTTCTGGTCAAGGACAAAGCAAGAATAAATATCTTCCACTTTTACCTTCTTTGCCTCAGGAAGGCCAAAAGGGAAAGAAAGAATATCTTTTTTGTAGACATAGATATCCTTCGAACTCTTCCTTTCCTTCAAAGTAGAAGAGAGATCGTTTCCTTTGGCAACATATTGTTTAAGGTAGCGAAGAGTGGCATTTGGAAGATAAGGGCGCGCCTCCTCTGGATCATTCCTTGTCTCCGGCCTAGGTTTTCTTGTCAAAGGATAGTTATAAATGGCATTACGGGTAAGATAGATTCCTTTTTCTATGTCTGTATGCTCGTGATAAAGAGAGACAATCCGCCCATAGGGATAGGCAATGATATAGCAATTCGGCCGATTCGGGAACAGTTCCAGGATCAGGTCGTACCCTGTATTGACATTACTGATGTCGCTCCTATCCGCTTTGATCTTAAAAGTAATAATCCGCTCACCCTGATGTTTGACGACATCATAGATAGTCCCGGCATAAAGCTTTTTCAGGGAATTATAGAATGGAGAGGTATCTTCAATCTTGCTGAATCTTCCCAGCGAGTAACAGACAAAGGGATTTGTCGGATCAAGAGAAAAAATCAATGATCCATGGTGGAGAGAGGTTTCCTCTTCCCGGACATAGGGAAGAGCGTAGTCCTTCGTGTTTAAAGCAAGAGCCCGTCCGATTCTCGAGCCGACCATCTCTTTTTTCAAGGAATCAGCAATAATCTGTAAAGATAAATTATCCACTGGCATAGTGTGTTTATTATATATCGGAAGAAAGGAATCAAGAAAAAGTTCTGTTTAGGAAAGAAGGCAGAGGAAGCCTCCTACACTCCGATTAGAAAGGAAATGTCTTTTCTAGTCCACTCAGAGTTTAATGACCGGAAAAGACTAAGATATAAGAAAAAGGCGGGTTATCGTGCCCGCCCGTTTTTAGAAGTCAAGTGCGTTTCCGCTAAACAGAGCTTCAATGTGTGCATAGAGAAGAGACCTGAATAAAGCTTTCTTGCTTTCCTTCTTGATGTTCTTTTCAGTCATCTTGTTGAATCCTCCTTGTTGGTGTGCCATTCGTCTACGGATACAGAAAAAAGACGTCATCGTATCTTCTTTTTGGTCGTCCACGAAGAATGGAAAATAATGATAGTGGAATTTCTTCCCGGTTTCAACAGGGCTTTAAAGAAAGCGGTTTCTTTTTTCTTTCCCTTTCTCGGAATGAACGTGGTATAGTTAAACATATGGAATCATTTATCTCTGACTATCTTCACGATGAACTCATTAAGCACAAGGATTACGAAGAAACTCTTTTTCAGAAAAGGAATCTTTTCTATCAAAAAAGATATTCTTCCTATTTAAGCATGGGCAGGGAGGAAGAAGAAGCCAAAAGCCAAATCAGAAAAGAAATTAAAGCGGAGAGAAGAAAGAGGGACACACCGGATTTAAGTTCCTTGAAAACCTTGTCCAACGTTTCCCTCTCTGGTCTTCTTAGGGGAAGGATAGAAGTACTGACCCTCTATTTTACAAAAAACCTCTCTTCTCTTTCCGTGTTCGTTTCTCTTTTCTTCTTTGTCTATCTTTTCTGCCTTATTCTCCTTATCTTACGCAAAATCCAATTTAGCATTCCAAATCTAGTTTCCCTTATTCTAATGACTCTCTCAACCCTTGTTACCGTCATAGAGTCCATCCCCTTTATCACGGTCTACAGAGACAAGATTTTCATTCCTTCCTATGTCTTCCCTGGCTATGTCATCGGAAAGGAATGGAGGCAGGATGGGAGTGAAGGAAGGACTAAGTCCATTTTTCTTACTGATTTCCTCATCGCCTTCTTTCTTTTCCTCTTTTTTCTTTTCCTTTGCCTAGAGAAGAAACGGCAGAAAAAGAACGATATCCACAGAAAACTCCTCCGCTTTGAAGAAGACTGATTGGTTTTCATCAAAAGCCAAAAACTTCTTGTAATAAGGCAAGAAAAAGAATATCTTTTTTCTGTTATTTTTTGATGCAGGAAAAGGGAGGACGCCAAATGAGCGAGAAGAAATTCGACGTAGTATCCAATTACGGCATCGATGTCTTCAACGATAAGGCAAGGAAGGACTACCTCTCCCCGAACATCTACAAGGAACTAAAGAAAACCATCGAACAGGGCTATGCTTTAGATTCCAAGTTAGCAGATGATGTGGCAGAAGGAAGGAAAAACTGGGCACTAAGCAAAGGAGCCACCCACTATACCCACTGGTTTGAACCGTTAAACGGTCTGACCGCCGGAAAGCACGACTCCTTCATTTCCGTTCCGGACAAAGACGGAAAAGTCATCAGGGAATTCTCCGGCAAAGAGTTGATTAAAGGAGAACCGGATGCCTCCTCTTTCCCGTCCGGAGGATTACGGGCAACCTTCGAAGCACGGGGATACACAGCCTGGGACTGCACTTCCCCTGCCTTTGTCATCCATGACGAATATGGAGCCGTTTTATATATCCCTACCGCCTTCTGTTCCTACACCGGAGAGGCACTGGATGAAAAGACTCCCCTTCTTCGCTCCATGGACTATCTCAGCGAAGAAGCCATCCGGGCATTACGTCTTCTCGGAGACGACAAGACTACCCGTGTCTTCACTTCAGAAGGGCCTGAGCAGGAATACTTCATCCTAGATGCCGATGCCTACGAAAAGCGCAAGGATCTTGTCTATACTGGACGGACGCTCTTCGGTGCAGTCTCTCCTAAAGGACAGGAAAGGGAGGACCATTATTTCGGGCCGATTCGGCAGAAGATCATCTCCTTCAGGCAGGAAGTCAACGAAAACCTATGGGTGCTTGGAATTCCTGCAAAGACAGAGCATAACGAAGTCGCACCTAGCCAGCATGAGCTCGCCACTGTCTTTGCACAGACCAACATCGCCGCAGACCAGAACGAAAGGGTTAGGCTAGTCCTAAAGAAGATTGCCAAAAAACACGGCTTTATCTGCCTGCTTGGGGAGAAACCGTTTAACGGAGTCAATGGTTCAGGTAAGCATAATAACTGGTCAATCAACACCGATACCGGAGTAAATCTCTTCCGTCCGGGAGACAATCCGAAAGAAAACAAAATGTTCCTTGTCTTCCTTACGGCAGTCATTAAGGCGGTTGATGAATTCGGAGGCTTACTCCGTTGCTCAGTAGCGACTTACGGAAACGACTTCCGTCTTGGTGCCAATGAGGCGCCTCCGGCCATTCTCTCCATCTTCCTCGGCGATGAACTTGAGGAAGTAGTAGAAAGCATTGTCGCCGATAAGAAAGATAAAAAAGGGAAGGAAACGAGTAAGCTCCTCACCGGTGCCAAATCCCTCCCCGTACTCAGCAAAGATACCACGGACCGAAACCGGACTTCTCCCTTTGCCTATACCGGCAACCGCTTTGAATTCCGTATGGTCGGTTCAGAGCAGAATATCGCCACTCCGAACACAGTCTTAAATACCATAACCGGTTTTGCCTTAAAGGACTTTGCAGATACAGTCGGGAAAGCCAAGGACAAGGAAAAGGCCATCAATGACTGGATCCGGGAAAATCTCAAGAAGCATCAACGCATCATCTTTAACGGAGATGGCTATTCCGCTTCTTGGGTCAAGGAAGCGGAAAAGCGGGGATTGCCGAATTTGAAGACCACAGTCGAAGCAACCGATGTTCTTTCCGATAAGAAGGTCATTGATTTATTCACCTCTTCAAAGGTCCTAAGCAAAACCGAGATTTCCTCCCGTGCCAACATCAAATATGATAGGTATGCAAACCAGGCCCTAATCGATGCAAAGACAAGGTCCCATAGGGCACACAAACAGTATCTTCCTAGTGTTAATTCCTTCCTTGCAAAGATGGCAAGAGAGGTCAAAGATAGGAAGGAAAGCGGACTTTCCGTTCCTAAGACAACTCTTAACACAATCAATGAGGTTTCTGTTCTCCTCGATCAGGCAGGCGAAGTGCTGAAAAAACTCGATTCCCTGATTGAAAAGGCTAAGGCATACCATGGCCGCGAACTGGCTGTCTACTGCCGTGATAATCTCCTTGACACAAGGAAGTCGCTAAGAGAGCCAATCGACGCCTTAGAGCTGTCGGTCGGCAAAAACGACTGGCCGGTCCCTTCCTACGGCGATCTGCTCTTCCACATTATCTAAAAAAGACGGAGCACGTAAATCGTGCTCCGTTTTTTCAGTCAAGGACTTTAATCGGCATAAAGTCGAGATAGTCTCCGGAAACTAGGGAATAAAGAATTCCGTTATGCCTTCCCATAATTGAATCATGGAAGCGATCTTCCCCGTGGCAGTGGGAATAGATAACCTGAGAGACATGATAATCCTCGGCAATCTTAGTAAAGACGGAATCCTTCTGCCTGATGTTGGTCGGAGGATAATGGAGAAAGACGATGAACTTTTCATATCCCGCTTTTACTGCCCTGTCAAGTGACCTTTTCAGTCGCATTGCCTCACGGTTAATCAGTTTCTGGCTATGGGCTTCCTGTGCCTTATCGAAGCCGACAATCCGGTTGTTTTTCTTGTCAACATAGAAAGGACCTTCAAAGGTAAAGCCTTTCGTGCCGCAAAGCGCATAGTCCTTATAGGTATAAAAATTATTCTGAAGAAAGAAAAGCTTACCGGCAAACAGTTCGTTAAGTCTGTTCGTCTGATGGGAATCCCAGAACCGGTCATGGTTGCCTCTTAGCAGAATCTTCTTCCCCGGCAGGGACTGGATGAATTCAAGGTCCTTTTCGGCTTCCTTGACATCTTTCGCCCAGGAATGGTCACCGGTCAGGACCAAAGTGTCTTCGTCCTTGACGACTGCGGTAATGTTTTTCCGTGCCTTCTCTTCGTGATTGATCCAGACAGGTCCGAACTTATCCCTTGACTTCTCCGGATTAGAGAAACTGAGATGAAGGTCTCCTAGTGCATAAAGTGCCATGACTTACCTCAAATATTTTTTCTTTAAAATCAGTTTGATTCACACGCCGTGCCTGACGGCAAGAGGGATTAGGCAATCGGCAAATCAGACTTCCTCGTCGTCATCAGAAGAAGGGCTCTTCTTTTCCTCTTGGCCGTTTTTTTCCTGCACTGAATGATTTAGCGGTGGGACAGACGGCTTATCCGACGAGGAAACAGAGACAGGCTTATTTTCTTTTTTTCTTTTTGACGTCTTCCAGAAAGAGAACCCGATAAGGCACAAAAAGACAAGGCCGGTAACGGTATAAAGCACCCATGGACTTAAAGCATTGTCATTCTTTATCGTGATGGTAACCGGAGCGCTGACATAATAGGTCACGTCTCCGTTTATCTCCGTTTTATAGGCAACATAGATGGCCGTCTGCGATTCTTTCTTGCTTGACTGAACCTGGACATTATTGCTAACCGCTACAGTAGGATCATTCATGCTGTCCGTCACATAAAAGTGATTTTCATCTTTATTTACTCCCTCATCCTGATAAGTCAGAGTAAGGGAATCGAAGGTGACCTTCAAAGTGGAGAAATCGATACTCTCTCCGTCCGTATATTCCTTCTTAAATCCGCTCACATCGACAACAAGATGACTTGAGAAGGAGATGATATTCGCTTTTGTTCCTTCTTCCTTTGCGGAGCATCCGACTAAGGAAAAAGCACTCAGACAAAGAAGGAAGGAAAAGGCAGATAAAGATTTATTTTTCATGCTAATATTATAGAAGATTGGATTAGGAAAAAAAGCAGTCATATCCTGCTTAAGGAGAGAATAATGAACCGGATTTTAATGGATCTAACGGACTTAAAAGATGAAGAGCAGCAACAGGCAGGCTTGGGCATCAAGCTTTTCAGGAACAAGAAAAAAGAAGTCGGGCTCTATCTTCTTGGAAAAGAAGAAAATCTGTTGACCATAAATTCCTTAGAGGGAATAAACATCATCAAGGCAAAAGAGGAAGAGAAAGAAGAGGCTTTAGACCGTCTGTTCTCTCTTTCAAAGGAAAAGGAATGCCAAAGCATTGTCTCTTTCCGAAACAAGACACAGGTGGCTTTGGCGGCAGAAAAGCGGCTTACCCGCGTAGTCTCTTCTCCATTGATTGTCTCCTCCTACCCCAATGCCTACACAGGGAAATTCACCCTTCTTGGCGACCTTGGATATAAAGTCAATCCATCCAAAGAAGACTTTTTAAACTATCTATCAGAAAGGAAGAGGCTTTTAGAGAAGATTAACGGAAAGAAAGATCCGACCTCTAAACTTCTGCTTCCTTCCGGGCTTGGGAAAAACAGTCTTGCCAAGGAAGTCATTGAAGAAAGGAAGAAGGATGCTTCCTTCGAAGGGGAAATCGGATCCGTAAAGAGGCTAGAGGCAGACTGCGATATTCTAATCGGAGATCCGATGGTCATTCAGTCGACAATCTCAGGAATCAATCAAGGCGTTACTGTGTATAACGAATACCTGGAAAAAGGAAGGGAGACGTCTTTCCAATTTAAATTCGGAGGGCTTTTTATCCGAAAGCTCAGGGATAACTTCAATGCCTCTATAGATAAGAAAATCACTTCCGGAGGAAGGCTGCTCTATGGCTTTGAAAAGAATATCGTCCTTGTCAGAAAAGATACGACCCCAAACGGAGTTGCCGCATGCCTTAATCTAGCTTTAAACACGGCTGAGAAACTCTAAGGCAACACTTAATTACATACTAGAACAAATTTCATAGGTCAAAAAAAGATTGCCCTCCTGGGGCAATCTTTTTTCGTTTTAGAATCTGTGTTTACTTCTTCTTCAGGTACTTAATGCTATCTAAGCAGACGGCAGCCATGATGATGGCACCCTTGAAGATGTATTGCCTGTTCGTATCGATTTGGCAGACCGTGAGGCAGTAGGTGAGAGCGGTGAAGATTAAGGTACCGATAACAGCACCTTTGACCTTTCCGATACCGCCACTGAAGGAGATACCGCCGACGACGCAGGCTGCAATAGCGTCAAGTTCGGTTCCGGAACCGGTAGAGGGGTTGCCTAAGCCGATACGGGTTGCTTCGAAGAAGCCACCGAAACCATAGAGAACACCGGCCATAATGAAGATGCCCATTGTGACCCAGAAGACGTTGATGCCGGAGACATTGGCCGCTTCGGCATTGCCACCGACAGCATACCTATACTTTCCGAATTTCGTCTTATTCCAGATAAACCAGACAATGGCAATGGCAATAGCAGCATAGATAATCAAATACACGGAATTAGATCCCTGAATGCCTTTAGCCCAGGAGGATTTCCTGTTGAAGGCGGGGGTTTCAGAGAAGAGGACCATCATTAGACCGAAAGAGACAAGCTGGGTGGCAAGCGTCGTAATGAAGGGGTGCCTCTTGAACTTAGCCGTGAAGAAGCCGGCAATGGCAGTAAAGAACACGCAGGTAACAATAGAAACTAACCTCGCCAAGATGAATGCACTGGGGAGACTCCTATTGGAGAAGTTCAATGCTCCTCCACCGACAGTTTTGTTGAAGCTGTAAGACTGCTTCGACCTGATCCTGCAGACCAAGGAGACTGACATACCCGTCAAACGTCCGATGGATAAGTCTGTTCCGGCAATAAGAATCAGACCGGCGACACCGAGAGAATAGAAGACCTTTGTGGAAGACTGGCCAAGGATACCAATCAGATGGTTCCTCGAGAGAAGGCCAGGCTGCCTACCGACGCAGACAATGAAGAAGAAGAGAAGAACAAAGTAGATGGCGTTGCGGAGGAAGTACTCACTCGGCTTGAAGGTATAAAGATAATGGCGATACTTGAATTCAAGGGTTTCCAGAGGAGTGTGCTTATCGAAACGAACCTTTCCTTCGTATCCATATTTTTCCCTATAGGCCTGGAAGCGTGCATCCTTTACTTTGGAGATGGCATCATTGCGGGCACTCTTCAGTTCAAGGAGCTTAGAAGAGAAAGCGACCTTCTGGGCTTTCAGCTCGACTTGTTTCTTTTCCTGAAGGTCCTTAGGACTCTGTCCCTGACTGGCAGTCCTAGCCTTAATTACGGCAACCTTCTTTTCATTCTCACCGCGGAGAGCGGTATACTTCTGACTGAATTCTGCCTTGGCCTTATCAATTTCCCTCTTGGCCTGTACAGACACAGAGGTATAGTATTTTTTGAAACTTGCCGAAGATTCAGCGATAGCCTTCTGCTTGATTTTATTGACCAGAACCTGATTCTTTGTCTGGATACCGGCAGCCATCTTCAACATTTTGTTGTTCTGGGCAATCCTTTTTTCTTTGGTTTTCTGGTCAATCTGCTTATTCAGTTTCAGTTGCTGATTTTCATTCCGAATCGCACGCCTTTTTGCCTCTCCCTCTTTTCTCAGTTCAGTCAGCTCATCCAGATATTTCTGGAAATTCGCGTTTGTCGAATATGGACTATTGTCCATCGCCGACAATAGATTTTCGTTTGCCATTTTCTTTCTCCTTTTCTTTACAGATTCTTGGCACAAAGCTTCATCAGTTCCGTCTGGTTGGTTTCCTTCGTGTTGACTATACCGGCCATCTTGTAGTTAGACCTGACAAGAATCCGGTTCGTGACGCCAAGGATCTCCGGCCTTTCGGAAGAAACCATGATGATGGACTTTCCCTGCTCGGCAAGCTTAATCATCAGTTCATAAATCTGATATTTGGCCCTGATATCGATGCCGCGGGTAGGCTCGTCAAGAAGGAAGACATCCGGGCTTCTCTCCATCCAACGCCCGATGATGACTTTCTGTTGGTTGCCGCCGGAAAGGGAAGAAATCTTATCGTTCTCATCATTGCACTTGGTATGCCTAAGAGCAATTTCCCGCTTAGCCGCATCCTTCCTCATTCCATTAGAAAGCCTTCCGAATTTCTTGTATTTATCCAAATCCGCAATACAAGTATTAAAAGTCAAATCATCCCTAGGAAAGAGACCCTGAACTTTTCGTTCCTCGGAGACAAAAGCAAAATTTGCTTCCCTTGCCTCAACCGGACTCTTAAAGAAGACACGCTTACCGTTATAGAAGATTTCACCTGTAGCAATCGTGCGTATTCCAAACAGAGATTCAAGAAGCTCCGTACGGCCTGCGCCGACAAGGCCATAGACGCCTAGGATTTCCCCTTTCTTCAGACTGAAGGAAATATCTTTAAGATACGGTTTGTATTTTGTCGACAAATTATGAACAAGCAATACATCCTCTCCAGGCGTATTGGTCCTAGGCGGAAAACGGTTATCAAGCGAACGGCCGACCATTGCCTTAACCAGTATGTTCAAATCGGTGTTCTTTACGGCGTCCTGAAGGGTGACTTCACCATCACGGAGAATCGTGATATCATCGCAGATTTCATAAATCTCATCCATTTTATGGGAGATGAAAACAAATGAAATATGCTTTTCGTTCTTTAAACGGTTGATAATCTCAAAGAGTTTCTTCACCTCACGTTCGGAAAGGGAAGAAGTAGGTTCATCGAGGACAATGACTTTTGCGTTATAGGAAACAGCCTTTGCGATTTCGACCATCTGACGCTGGGAAACGGACCTAGTCCGCCTAATCGTCTTTGGATTATAATTCCTTCCTAGATCGCTGAATAATTGCAGGCACTTATAATACCTGGCGTTCTCATTGATGATTCCGCCTCTCGTCCTATATCGCCCTAAATAAACATTATCGATAATCGAACGATCAAGACATTGGTTGAGTTCCTGGTGAACCATGGCAATACCATTTTCCAAAGCTTCCTTCGGCGAATGGAAACTGACATTGACCCCATCAAGTCTGATTTCGCCGGAATCCATCGAATAAATACCAAAGAGGCACTTCCTCCTGGTGGATTTTCCGGCACCGTTCTCTCCCATCAGTCCCATAACGGTCCCCGGACGGACTTTTAAGGAGACATCTCTCAGAACATGGTTTTTGCCGAAACTTTTGGAAAGTCCCGTCATTTCGAGAACATATTTTTCCTGTTCCATTGATTTTCCTCCGTTTTCATCAAAATAAGGATTGGGGGCGAAAGCCCCCAAATCCTTTCTACTCGCTTAAATAGGTCAGCGGTTAGGCAGCCTTGGCAGCCTTGACAGCCTTTTCCTGAGCGGTGAGATAGTCGACGATCATCTGGCCCTGGACTTCTCCGCCCTGGACAGCATCGAATCCGACATAGTAGATATGCGTGAAGCGTTCATCCTTCCTAACAGCAGTATCGAGAGTGTTATCTTTTTTCGTCGCCTGACGATTGTAGAAGACAACCGGCTTTGCGCAAGGTTTTTCTTTCGTAGCGCCTTCGACCTCGGCAAGCTTATCGAGGTAAGAAGAGGCAGCGGTGGTCTTGACGGTGTTGAGGATATAGGCATCGTACTTTGTGACAATTTTATCAAGAACGGAAGAATCCTGGTTTCCGTCACCGGCAAAGGTATCCACGACGTCCCTATTGAAGGTGTCTTCATAGGCGGCAACAAGAGGTTTGACCGTTGCATTCAGGAAGGTATCACTGGAATTGTAGTAGTTCATGAAGACCTTGGCCTTCGTTGTGACACCGGCTTTCTTTTTAACACCGGCATCCACAAGGTCCGCAGCCGCCTTTCCTGCATACTTGTCAACATTTTCCTTGGTAATGGCAAAGTTATCGACAAGGTAGGCATGGCTATCTTCGTTGTAAGTGAATTTGGAGGAAATCTTTCCGTAGTCTCCCTCAGCGGTGAAGCCGGTGGCAATCGGATCAGCGACATTGTCAAGGACATTACGGGCAAGCCTCAAGATACCGGCGACCTGAGCAGGAGCATTCTGGTTGACCGTTCCCCTGACGCGTCCTTCCTTGATGGCCTCTAAAGTCGTGGAATTAGAATCATAGCCGAAGATCGGAGTTCCTTCAATGTAGTTGGAAGCGGCGACAGCGCCTTCAGCCCTACCATCGTTGTTGGAAACGATGAAATCAATCTTATCGCCATAGCTGTTGAACCAGCCCTGAGCGAGAGAGGTAGCAGTCTGGGCATCCCAGGTGGCCCCTGAAGTATTCTTCGATTCCTGATGGGCAATTTCCTTGACCTTATATTCGGTTCCGTCTAAGGTGAGTTTTCCCTCGACCGGAGTTTCGGTATTGGCATTGCTTGTCGCAGTCGGACGGGTATGAAGAGCAGAACGGATACCGCCAGTACGGGCAGCAGAATCGTTATGATCAATCTGGCCGATTAGTAAGCAATAGTTGAGTTCCTTATCTTCGAAGGCTTTGGCTGCATCCCACTTTTTTGCACCACCGCAAGAGCAGCAGAGCAAGCTAACTAAAGAAAGAATAGAAACCGATACTTTTTTCATTCAATTATCCTCCTGTTTGGTTTTGATGAAAAGCCCAGCAAATCGAAGAACGATTTTGTTAAGCGGTTACATTCTATTTCATTTCACTGAGAAGACAAATGCAAAATAATCTACATTATTGAAATTTTCTCTACTTGTTAGCGGTTTATTCGTGTTTTTGCACAGCCGTGTAAGATTGTAAGCGGATATCATTTATTTTCTTACTATTCCATGTTTTTCTTCTTCGTAATGCCTTCTCCTTCGACATAAACCGTGTATTCGTTCTGCCTGGAATAAGGAAAATCAGAAGAAATATGTCCTTCTTGGAAAATATCCTTCACAATCTCGATACAGGCTTTTGCCTGCTCTGTCCCTTCATTCTTTACGGTTCCGGAAAGATATCCTTCATCAATATATTTTAGGCCGACTTGTGTCCCATCCACGCCGAAAATCGGGAAAGGAAGCTCACCTGTCGAACTGTCTAAGTATCCGTTTTCCAAAAGATAGTCGATTGCCCCGACAGCCCTGTCATCGTTATTGGAAAGAACGACTTCGATCTTATCTTTATATTGTTCCCTGATTTCCCGCCTCGTTTCCTTCGCCCTTTTCCGGCTCCAGTTACAGTACACTGAACTTAGTGTTTCCGTCCGGAACCCATCATTTGCTAAGACCGAGAGAGCCGAGCTGCTCCGCTTTTCCGAATCCTGATGTCCGATTTCTCCCTTAATTAAAACAAGCTGGATGATTCCGTCGCCATTTTTGTCGTATTTGGAATTAAGACCGTTTTCGCCCTTAAACCTCTCTTCCGCCCTTTTTGCCTGCTCTTCGCCTTCAAAGACGGGATCGGTTCCGACATAGAAGATTTTTTTGTTCGTCTGCCGCCCTCGTATCCTGTCCTCGTCAAGCGGCTGCCGGTTAAAGAAGACAACCGGAATATCCTTTTTCGATACTTTGTCGATAACAGCAGAGGAAGACATCCGGTCCACCCTGTTAATGAACAGCCTATCCGGATTACCGTAATCCATCCTCTCCACGATATCCTCATTCTGCTTAATCTGGGAATTTGACGCATAGGAAAGAGAATAATCGTATCCGATATTCTTCCTTTCTTCCTGCAAGGCGACATCTAAGGAATGGATGAAGGTATCCGCTTCATCATAGATAAAAACACCCGCAGAAAGTTTTTCCTTTCCGCAGGAAGAAAGGAGAAGGCAATGCAGAAGCAATAGCCCGATTTTATTCTTCATTGTGTTTCACCTCCGAAAGAGGGATAAGGATTTCTATCTTTGTACCCTTGTCCGGCTCCGATACGATGCGGATATCCGCCTTTTCTCCGTAAAAGAGGCGAATTCGCTGATAGACATTGGAAAGTCCAACGCCCTGAGGAATCGTTTTGTCTTTAAACGAGTTCTGAATCTCCAAAATCCGTTCCTTAACCCTTCCCCTGCCGTTGTCTTCTATGGCAAAACAGAGATAGCCCTTATCAAGAAAGGAGCGGACAAGGATCTTCGCTCCCTCTCTGGCGTTTTCGCCAAAGCCGTGGACGATGCAGTTTTCGACAATCGGCTGAAGAATCAATTTGATAATCGGAAGATTAAGGGTATCATCCTCGGCTTGGATGTCATAGCCGAAGGATTCGCCGAACCGGACTTTCTGAATCTGAAGATAGTATTTGACATGGTCAAGCTCGTTTCTGACCGGAATGATGTTCTTCCCCCGGGAAATGGAGATACGGAAGAAGCGGGACAGGGCGACAATCCTTTCCTGTGCCTTGACATTTTCCTTTTGGTCAATCCTATAGATAATGGAATCTAAGGTATTGTAAAGGAAGTGAGGGTTAATCTGATTCTGCAGAGCCTTGAGCTCGGATTTTGTCCTTTCCTTCTGCTCATTGACGACCTCCTCGGCAAGGCGGTGGATCTTGTTCCTCATCCGATCAAACGAATGGCTGAGGGAGACGATTTCCTTCGTCCCTCCCTTTGCCGTATCCGGGCGAAGCTGGAAGTCGAGGTTTTCCACTTCCTCCCTCTGTTTCTGCAGCCGGACAAGAGGATTGGAAATCTGTGCGGAAATCAGATAGAACAGGACAAGGAAGGCGACAAGGGCAATTAAAGAGAAGATAAGACAGTTGACGACGAATTTGTTCTTTGCCCTGTAAAGTCCATTGATATTCGTGGCAATGGCAACTCTCCATCTCGTTTTCGGAATCGTGGAAAGATAAAGAAAGAAGGAGTTTCCGTTTTCGGAATAAATCCTATTTCCGATGACCTTTTCGCTGATTGCCTTTTTTTCGTCTTCGCCGATTTCACCTGAAGAATAAACAAGGTTAGAGTCATTGTCGAAGATATAGACATGCCCTCCTTCCCCAAGCTGGGCATCGTCAATCCTTGAGGCAATCCCGGAAAAGTCGTAGGCAATCTTAATGACAGCCTCTTTTTTTCCGTCCGCATAATTAAAGAGTTTGGAAAGAGTAAAAAGGGAAGCCGAGTCGACGCGGGAAAAGACATTGACCAGAGGACTATTGAGTGCGGAGGAAAACCAGCTCTCGGCCACGACTTCATTTGGCGTATGATCATCCTGGTAGTTTGTATTTCCGGCAATCAGTTCACCCCGTCCACTATAGAGGGAGATGGACTCGATGGCAGGTGACACAATTTTTATTTCGTCAAAAAAGTCAGCCGCCTGTCTTTTTATCGTATTTTCCGATTCATTGACCAAGCGTTTCTGAATCGCATCAGAGACATTTACGACATCACTCGCATAGGTGGCATAATTGGAAAGAGCCTGCTCAGAGGTCGAAATGACCTGCTGGATATAGGTTTTTTCGATGTTGGCAGAATAGGTCGTACTGACAATGACAAACCTGCCAATGATAAACAAAAGAAAGCCCAAAAAGAAGGAAGTAAAAAGCTCCGCTTTCAGAGACAGACGCTTACGCAAGTTTTTTCTTTCGGTATTCATCCGGCGACCTGCCTGTATATTTCTTGAAGCAGTGAGAGAAATAATACGGGTCGGCATAGCCGACATCCCGTGCGATATTGATAATCCGGTTATTGGAATCAGAAAGCAGCTTTAGTGCCTTCTTCCTACGCAAGTCCGTTGTCACCTTAGTAAACGTCGTACCGTTCTTTTTCAGTATCGCCGAGATATAGCTTACGGAGTAAGCAAGTTCGTTAGCGACATCTTCGATGGAAAGATTAGGATTTGTATAGTTGACTTCCAGAAACTGAAGAATGCGGTCATAGGAAGACTGAAGGCCGGATAAACGCTTGGATTCATTGACCTGCACCACACGGTCGATGATCTGACAGAAAAACTCGACAAGGGAAGACTGCGTCTTAATCTGGAATAGACTCTCAAGAATCTCCACATGGGAATCAAAGGACCGATAGAAATCGGAAAGAGATATGCAGGCCTTAAGAATGGCGTCAAGGATATTGGATAGGATATAGTTGTAGTTTTCCCGGTACTGAGGTGTACTAATCTGAGAAATCATTTTTTTGATTTTCCTTTTTGCCTCTTCTTTTTCGCCATAGGAGATGACATAGGTAAGGTTCTTAAATTCGTTTTCATCGATTTTGCCGTTAGTTAGCTTCTCTTCTCCGTTATCTTCCTCTAAGTCACGGAAGGAAAATACGGCGTTTGTCCCTAGGACAGTCCGATATTCAAGCGACCGCTTTGCATGGCGATAGATTTTCCGATAGTTAATCGGCTGGCTCCTGACATCGCTCACCCCACAGGATACCGATATTTTCGTCCCCCGCTTAATCCTAGCGAGTGTCTCGTTAAGTTTCAGCATCAGCCACTCTTCATCCGGTTTTCCATCAAATTCGAGAAGCCTGACAAGCTGATTGTCATTGAGGAAGAGATAATAGACATAGGAATCACTAAGTTCGTTCTGAATGGTATTCTTCAGGGAAAAATACAGGACTTCCTGTTGCTCAAAGCCAAGGTTTTCCTTATCGGCATCGAACACAACCATCAGCTGATAGGGATGGCTTAAATCGATTCCGTCGTTCTTTAGTTTTCCGTTTAGGTTCTCCGTAAGCTCTTTGACGGTGATAAGCCTTTTCAGGTCTTCCGACTGAAGAAAGCGGACGGAACTCTGTGCCTTTTCCTCTAGGCTCTTCCTGTTCCTGTCCTTTTGGTACTGATTATCGAGAATCTCCTTTGCCTTGTTCATCGTTGCATCAAACTCATCAGAGGAAACCGGCTTTGTCAGATAGCCGATAACACCAAGCGATATGGCTTCCTTAGCATAGTCAAAAGAATCAAAGCCGGAGACGATAATCGTCTGAACAAGAGGCAGATCCCTTTTAAACTGACGGATCAGCTCAATCCCATCAATATAGGGCCTGCGGATATCCGTAATCAGAACATCCGGAGAAAGAGAGATGCCTCCTTCAAGAGCATCGAAGCCGTTTTCAAAGCAACCGACAATTTCAAAAACGCCAGCTTGCTTTTCAAGCCTCGTCTTCAATCTATTCCGGACAGATAATTCATCATCCACTATGATTACGCGATACATTTTTTCTAGTCAGGCTTTGATAAGAAATGAATGCCCTACCAATCTTTATTATAATCTATCCTTAATTAGTAGACAAAAGATACATTCCGGAAAAAGAAAAGGCTTACTGCCTTTTGCTCTTTCTCCTACCTATCCAAAAAATTCTAACGTATAATAAATTTGAGGATTCGGAGGAACAATCTCATGGATATTCAGGCAAGGAAGAAGGCATTTGTTGCACTATTTTCTCCCAAAAAAGAGAGGAGAGTCTATAGGGCCCCAGGCCGTGTGAATCTTATCGGCGAACACATCGACTACAACGGAGGGCATGTTTTCCCCTGTGCACTAAGTGTTGGCAATTATGCAGTCGTAGAAGACAGAAACGACAGGGAACTACATTTCTTCAGTCAGAATTTTCCTAAAGACGGAGTCATCGTTGTCGACTTGAATCACCTCGTCTACGACAAAAAGGACGGATGGACGAACTATGCCAAGGGCGTCTTTAAGGCATTCTTAGATCATGGGTACAAAATCCCCCATGGTTTCAATATCTATGTCTACGGAAACATTCCCGGCTCCGGCCTTTCCTCTTCCGCGGCAAGGGAAGTCTTAATTTCCGTCATCCTTAACGATACTTTCTCCTTCCATGTCGATGGTGTGACCATCGCCAAATATTCCCAGGAAGCCGAAAATAAATTCTGCGGACTAAACTGTGGAATCAGGGACCAATTCGCTTCAGCAAACGGAAAGAAAGACAGGGCACTATTCCTCGACTGTGCCACCCTGGATTTCACCTATGTTCCTCTCATTCTCGGAGACTATAAGATCATCGTAACGAATTCCAACAAGCCGCATTCCTTAGTCACCTCCCACTATAATGACCGGAGAAAGGAATGTGAAGAGGCACTAAAGGACCTTCAATCCGAGGTGAAAATCAACAATCTTTGTGAGCTGACACCGGAAGAATTTGAAAAGTACAGTCATCTAATCAAAAACGAAACCTGCAAAAGGCGGGCGAAGTTCGCCGTCGAGGAGGAAGACCGGACAAAGAAGGCAGTCGATGCTTTAAAGAAAAACGATCTTGTCACCTTCGGCAGACTCCTTGACGCCTCCGGAGACGGACTGCATTATCTCTATGATGCAACCTGCAAGGAAATTGATGTCCTTGTCGAAGAGGCAAGAAAACAGGAAGGATGCCTTGGAGCACGGGAGACCGGAGGAGGATGGGGAGGAAACACGATTTCCATCGTTCGTTCGGACTGTGTCGATGCGTTCAAGAAGAATGTCGGAGATGTTTATCTAAAGAAAACCGGTCTTAAAGCTGATTTCAACATTCTGGAAGTCGGTGACGGTGGGAAGAGAATCGACTAACGATGAATATCCAGAGTGAAATCAAGAAACTGGCTTGCTACGCAAGAGAAAAGCAACTGATCAGCCAGGAAGAGTATTCTTATAGCATTAATCTTCTTCTCGACGTTCTTGACCTAGACGAGTTTGTTGACGACGGGAAGGAATACCATGGAGTCCAGTTAGAGAAGACATTAGATAACCTTCTCGACTATGCCTATGAGAAACATATCCTCAAGGAAAACAGCATTGTTTACCGTGATCTTCTCTCTTCTAAGATCAGGAACTGCTTTACTCCCCGCCCGGACTTAGTCATCCGTAATTTCCGGGAACTCGAAAAGAGCGATGTCAAAAAGGCAACCGATTATTTTTATCACCTCTCTTTAGATAGCGACTATATCAAATCCTATCGTATCTGCAAAGATTTAAGTTGGAAGACCCCTTCTCCCTATGGAGACATTGATATCACCATAAACCTTTCCAAGCCGGAGAAGGATCCGAAAGCCATTGCCGCAGCCAAGCTAAGGAAACAGTCTTCCTATCCAAAATGCCTGCTTTGTAAGGAAAACAGGGGATATCGGGGCACACTAAGCCGCCCTTCCCGTCAGACTATCCGTTACATTCCTCTCTCCTTGGCCGGAGATGATTATTATCTTCAGTATTCCCCCTATTCCTATTATCCTGAACACTGCATCGTTTTTAATAAGAACCACATTCCTAGGGTAATCAACAGAAAGACCTTCGAGCATCTAGTTGAATTCGTCAGTCAGTTCCCCCATTATAGGCTAGGGAGCAATGCCGATTTGCCCATCGTAGGCGGAAGTATCCTTACCCATGACCATTATCAGGGAGGAAGCTATGTCTTCCCGATGTTCAAGGCAAAGGATTCCTTCTCTTTCTCCTTCAAAGGATACGAAAAGGTAAAGGCAAGCTATCTTTACTGGCCGCTGTCTGTCATCCGTCTCCGGAGTAAGGATAAACAGGAAATCCTTGATCTTTCCGAAAAAATCCTCGACTGCTGGCGTGGATACACCGACGAAGAATCCTTTATCTATGCAAACACGGATAATACGCCCCATAACACCATTACTCCGATCCTCCACAGGGAAAAAGATGAACTCGTCAGGGATTTAGCCCTGAGAAACAACATCACTACGGAAGAATATCCCTTAGGTGTTTATCATCCTCACCAGGAATACTGGAATATCAAAAAGGAGAACATCGGCCTAATCGAAGTCATGGGCAGAGCCATCCTCCCTTCCCGTCTTAAAAAGGAAAGGAAGACTATCTCTTGTAGGGTCCTCGCCAAGAAAGATATTTCAGAAAACGAGGAAGTCAGTAAGCATGCCTCGTGGCTTAATTCCTTCAAAGAAAGACTGGCCAATGTCAAAGACGAAAAAGAAGTCGACTCCATCCTTGAAGAGGAAATCGGACATACCTTCCAGCATGTCCTTGAATGCGCAGGCGTATATAAGCAGAACGAAAAAGGAAACAAGGGAGTGAAAAAATTCATTTCCTTTGTCAATTCCAAGTAAAGGAAGAATCAAAAAGCCTTGCCGGATCTGGCAAGGCTTTTTTTCTTGTTCAAAGCAAATTATTTTTCCTTTACAGAAAGAAAGTCCCATCGAACGGCTTTTTCAAGTTTAAAAAGATGGATAAGCTCCAACCTATTTTCGTCCGTAATGGTATTAAGGATTTTCCGGTTGCCAATCAGATTATAAATCTGTGCCGCCTTTTCCACGGTTTCAATTAAACCGAAGGTTTCATCAAGCGTTTTTCCTGCGCCGTAGATACCGTGTCCGGCCCAAAGAACAATGCGGTATTTTTTCCTCTTCTCCGCGGTGGCATACCCGATCGTGTCCGTTCCACATAGCCTCCAAGGAAGAACACCCACTCCTTCCGGATAGACAACAATGCATTCCGTTGACCTTTCCCATAAGGTATGGGAGAACTTTGCCTCATCTAGCGGATGGACATAAGTCATCGCGAGAAGATTTGTCGGATGGCAGTGCCTGACAACACGGTTTTCTTTATCTACGTTAAGTCGGGCCATATGGGACATCAGATGGGCAGGAAGTTCTGATGTGAATCTACCGCCGTCTTTATACCCCCATAAAAGTTCTGCATTCTGTCCATCCTTGGCAATCCGAATAATGCCTAGGTTTGTTTCCGGATCATCTTCCACGTTCTTCAGATACTTTCCTGTTCCTGTGACGAGAAAGATCTTTCCCGAAAGAGGGCGTGCATCCAAGGAGGAACGATTCACTCCGGCAAAAGGAATCACACGGAGAACATGATTTAGATCAAGATATTCCGCAACTTCCTCCTCTTTGAGCAGGTAGGAAACATTTCCTCCGTTTCTCTCATCCCATCCAAGACGGTACCTATTCGAGGTCCTCTTCTCTAATTCGACTAAAAACGGTGCTTCAGCAATGTCTTTCATTTTATTTTCGTTTCCTTAGTACTTCTTTCTCATACCGGATTGCTTCGTCATAGTAGTTTTCCTCTAACCCCTGGCGGAAAAGATATTCCTGCCATATGGCAGAAAAAGGAAGCCTCTTTACTCTTTCCTGAAGGAACATCAGCTTGGTAAAATCGGCTTTGTCCTGGAGTTCCTTCCTTTCCTCGTTAGGAAGAACCGCCGCAAAAAGAAGGGCTTTTTCCCTTGAACGCTGTCCGGTTACAAAGGCCACGATGCGGTTAATCGAAGCATCAAAATAATCCAGACCGATGAGGACACGCTTTTCGGCATGGTTCCGGATAATTTCCTTAGCCACCTCTTTCAGCTCATCATCGAAAAGAACGACATGGTCTGAATCCCAGCGGACCGGGCGGGAAACATGGAGGGCTACTTTGTCATGGAAGACAAGGAGGGAAGAAATCTTATCGGAAACGTATTCCCTAGGATGGTAATGGCCCCTGTCCATCAGACAGGAAATACCCTTCCTTGCCGCATAGTTCTGGTAGAATTCGTTGCTTCCAACCGTAAATGACTCAAGTCCGATGCCGAAAGTCTTCGATTCGACCGCCGGAAGGACAAAGCGGCTATCATAAGGGAACGAAAGAATCTCATCCAAGGACTTCTTTAATCTCATCCGGGGGCCTAGGCGGTCGGCAGGAACATCCTTATAGCCATCCGGAATCCAGATATCCATTAAAGACTGCGTGCCGAAAGCCTTTCCTAGTTCCTCCGTGATTTTCAGACAGGAAACACCATGCCGGACCCAAAACTGACGGACATTCTCATCAGGCGATGAAAGAGTGAGATTGTCTTTCACCATCGGATGGGAAAAGAAGGTCGGATTAAAATCAATTCCCTGGGCGCCGACTTCCTTGGCAAAATCAATCCACGGCCGGAAATAATCAATTTTATAAGAATCGCGGTCGCACTTTCCTTTATCGGATCCAAGAAAGGCATAGGAGGCATGGAGATTAAGACGTTTTTTCCCTGGCATCAGGGAGAAGGCTTCCTTGATATCATCCCTCAGTTCCTGTGGGCAACGTGCTCTTCCTAAATAGTTGCCAGTGGTCTGGATTCCTCCTTCCAGGGAGGATGTTCCATCAAATCCAAGTACATCATCCCCCTGCCAGCAGTGGACGGATATAGGAATGTCCCTGACAAGTTCAAGGGCTTTTTCCGTATCTACCCCAAAAGAAGAAAACTCTTTCTTCGCTTCCTGGTAATTCTTCTCAATCTGTTCTCTGTTCATTCTGTTTTTCCTTTCTGTACGATTTTCCTATAGGACCAATATTTCTTTTCCCATTTCCAGGTATCCTTAGGAGCAAAAGTCTGACCTCTAAATGATCTGCTAATTGCTTTCCGCCCATCCTCCTTTCCATCGAATGTGCCAAGGCGGATGAACTGGCAGAGGGCGTTTCCTAAGGCAGTCGCCTCGCTTGATCCCGTCCTCACCTTGGCTTTGGTGGCATCTGCCGTATATTGATTCAGAATCGACGCCCTGTTCCCGCCTCCGACAACAAGCAAAGAATCCAGAGGGATTCCGGTCAAAGACACAAGCTGAGAAAAGACTCGCTTATAGGTAAGAGCCATAGAGACATAAAGAGTCTTCCTCCTCTCTCCTGGCGACGATGGCCTTATCTGATTCGTCTTTGTAAGATAGGACTTGATTTTGCTTAGCCTGTTTCCCGGCGTCTCAAACAAAGGATCATCCACATCCAGATAGGTATCAAGATCTTTCGATGCAGAAACGAGGCCGGCAATCTTCCCAAGAGGGATCGTGACTCCTCTTCGCTCATAGTCCTTTCTGACTTCGTTGATTAGAAACCTTCCCATCCTATTCTTCAAAAACCGGATATTTGAGCCATATCCAACTTCATTCGTAAAGTTTTCTTTATAGGACTCTCTTGTTATCATTGGCTCATCAATCTCCGTCCCCATCAAAGACCACGTTCCTGAAGAAAGGAAGGCAAAGGGCTTTTCCCCGTTAGAGGCAAGCACCGCACTTGCGGTGTCATGGCTTGCAATAGCCACAACGGGAAGAGGTTGACGGCGAGGAGAAGGCAAAAATTCCTTTTTCCTTCCTCCGTAGACTTCTCCAGGAAAAATCCTAGGAGGGAAGAGAGAACATGGCACATCAATCTGTTCTAGAAGGTAAGGAGAAATCCTTTTCTTCCGTTTGTCATAGAGACCAGTCGTGGAAGCATTCGTTTCTTCCCTTCTCCTTACGCCGGTCAAATAGTAGGCAATCAAATCCGGAATCAGCAGCCTTGTGGACACTCCCTTCCTCGCTTTTCTCTGACGGTGAAGCTGGTAAATGGTATTGAAGTGCCTATTCTGGATTCCCGTAATCGAATAGATTTCTTCATAGGGAATCTTAGAAAGAAGTTCCTTCCTGCTTTCAAATGTTCCTTCGTCCCGATAGCAAATCGGGTCTTCCATCAGCTCCCCCTTTTCATTGAGAAGGCCATAGTCGACACCCCAGGTATCAATCCCGATGGAAGCAATGTCCGTGTGCCTTTCAAGCGCCCTCTTCCTTCCTTTTCTGATTTCGGAAAGAAGAAAGGAAAAGTCCCACCGAAGCACCCCGTCTAGGTCACGATAGGTCCGGTTAGGAAATCGATGGATTTCCTCATAAGAAAGAAAACCATCCTGTTCCTTAACAACCCTTATCCGTCCTGAAGTGGCACCGAGATCAATCGTGGCGACCTTCATTCTGTTTCTTCCTTCTGTGCCCTAGTCTGTTCAACCTGGAACTCATGTCTTCCAGGGCCGAGTTCTCTTTTTTCCTCCCTGTAGACAAATTCAGCGCTGGTGTTGGAAGGAATGGTAATGGTAAACGTGATTCCATTTTGTTCTTTCTTCCAGGAAGAGACAATCTTTCCATAGATGCTTTCATAGCTTGCAGAGGCAAAGTCAATGCCAGGGCCGACTATCGGACAGACAGAGAAACGGTTCTCTCCCTTTAGATGGATTCCACACCTTCCTTTGAATAGCCATTCAACCCTCGCACCCTTGGAATAATGGTTCAGAGAGGCAATGCCTTTCGCTGCCTTCTCTCCTTCCCAGCTTTCCCAGATGGTCGTCGTATCATTTTTCGCCCTGAAGAGCCATCCTGGCCTTTCCTCATTCAGAAGCAGCCGATAGCAGCAAGGGATGTCATACCGGGAAAGGACTTCAAGGATAAACGGAGTAGAAAGGAAACCTGTTCCGAGGCGATAGCCATAATTTCTAAGAGCCTTAATAAGTCTTTCTTTGGCGTATTTCGTGTCTTCTTCACCGAGCAAATCAAAATAGAGAGGGCGGACTAGCCTCGCCTGACGGTCAGTGTCGAGAGAATATTCCTTTGTATGCCGAAGGGCCTGATAGGAACGCCGTACCTTTATGGAAATTTCCTGATAGTAATCAGACTTATCCTTGTCACCGAGAAGAGAAGCGATTTCACTCCTCAGCTTCCTCCTAGCGGATGTATAGGCGGTAGAGACTTCCGGGTGGGGAGAGGCAAAGTCATACCAATGGAATTCGCAGACATCTTTCGGCTCTGTCCACTCGCCATAGGACTGTCCTCTCGCCACTGCCCACTTTCTATCCTTATGGGAAAGATGCAAGGGCTTTTGATAGATTCCTCCCCATTTTCCGATTCGGGAAATCATAAAGGAAGCATAGTTCTTCCTTTGCGAATAAAAGTCCTCTAAGATGCGTTTATCCCCATACCTCTTATAGAACCGATATGGAATGAGGATTCCGGCATCCGCCCATCCGACAGAGCCGTTCCTTGGGAACCTATACCAGTCTTCGTTAGCAAAAGGAACAATCTGGCGTAGTTTCCCGTTTTTGCTCTGTTCGTCAAAGAGATCACGAAGATGCTTCCGGGCAAAGGAGGCATAGTTTGTCCTATATCCAGCCGTGTTAAAGAAAATCTGGCTGTCACCCGTCCATCCCCTCCGCTCACGGGTTGGACAGTCGGTAGGGATGTCAATCGTATTTCCTCGCCTTGAGCGTAAGGTATTCCGGAAGAATATGTTCAGAAGCTCGTTCGAGGAAGAAAAATCACCGACCTTTTTGCAGTCAGAATAGAGGGAAATGGCCCGAATGTCTTCTTTCTTAGGAAGGACATCCCCCGAGATAGAAGCAAAGCGGAACCCACCAAAAAAGAAGGAACTGTGATAGTGATTCACCCCATCTTTCAGAATTAAATGGATTTCCTGTAGTGGGGTCGGCTTGCCTTTGTATTGACACTGAATGTTCTTCAAGGTAAGCTCGCCGTCTTCTCCGATAACTTCGCCAAGAGCGATGTCTACTTTCTGGTTTTTCTTCCCGACAATGGTCAGATCAAGATAACCGGCCAGATTCACCGGGAATTCGATAAGCCTTTTGCCTGATTTTGTCCTTGAGACATTCTTCGGCAAGAAAACTTCCTGCTCCTTAACCACAACGTTATCGGAAAAGGAAAGAGTTGTCTTATCAGCTTTAACGATTTTGCTTTTCCCTGTAAAGCTTGCCGTTTTATTAAAGTCATATCGTTCTCCGTCTCTTAGGTCTGCAAAGAGGAGCGGACCATCGTTGCTCCATTTCTCTCCTCCGTCACTTTGGATAGTGATTTGTTTTCCCTCGCGGCAGGTAACCTCGAGCTGATAATAAAGCTTCGTCACTTTTCCATAGGTGTTCCTTCTTCCTTTTGCCCCATTATGGCCTCTGTACCAACCAGAGGCCAAGGAGGCGGTCAGGATGTTTCTCCCCTCTTTTAAAAGCGAACCCACATCATAGACCTGAACCTGCAAACGGCGGGAATAGTCCGTAGAGCCCGGTGCTAAGACAAAGTCTCCCACCTTACTGCCATTAAGGAAAACCTGGTAAAGGCCATGGCTTGTCACATAAAGACGTGCCGAGAGGATACTTGGCAAATCAAACTCTTTCCGGAAGTAATCAACAGGGTAGTCTTTTCCTTTTTTCGGGGAATAGTCACCAGCAATAAAGGAACCGGTAAAGTCTTCCTTATTCAAAAGCCCCCTCTCGAAATAGTTCTCACCGCCATAGCCTTCACTCAGCCCGTTTTCGTCAAACAATCGGATTTTGAATTTTATCTTCTCACGGCTATGAAGAGGGAAGGGGACATCATAATGCCTGGAAGAAGACACAACCTTTCCGGATGAATACTCCCTCCCAAAAGAAGAGGACCTGAGGATTTCAAAAGCACTCTGTTTGATTCCGCCTTCGGCATTCCAGAAAATACGCGGATGAACGATAGATAACCCTATCGGATTATAAAGATACTCAGTCCTGACATTAATTGCTTTCATTTTTTATATCCCCCAGGAATCAAGATGATAGAGTTCTTCCCTGTTCTGCCGATGCCTCTTCGCCTGTTCCTGTTCTTTCATCCAGTCTTTTTCTTCCTTCCTTGCCTTAGCCTTCTTCTTTAGAAGGTAAGCAGTTTTCTTTCCGTCCGTCCTTTTGTTGAGCCGTTCTTCTTCCTTCTTTTTCTTTTTCCTTTCTTTCATCCTCGTCTTATCCTCAATCGCCTTTTTCTTCTTCCCCTCTTTTTCTTTTTTAGCCGCCTTTTTGGCAACATGCTTTTCCCATTCGACAGAGAACTCTTTTCCGATTTTTTCACATTTTGCCTTTATGGTGCGCCTTAGATTCTCTTCGACTTCCTCCTCGAACTTTTCATTCTCTAACTTGGCCCGCACCTCGGGATCCACATATTCCTCTCCCTTAGAGACACAGGCTGCTTTGTTGAATTGCTTAATCTGCTCCTGTTTCTTTTCAATTCGCTTTTCCACGGTCAATAGGGCAATACAAAGGGCACAAAGAAGACCGGTAATCGCCTCTACTCCGACAAAGAAGAAAGTAAACACGTTCTTGACGGCATCTGGTTGATTGAAAATCAACGACCCGCTTCCCGTTTCTGCGGCAAAAGTATATTTCTGTATGCCAACACCCTGATAAGAGCCAAGGGTCCTATATCCTTTCCTAACCGCTTCCGTAGTATTCTGGAACTTTACCGGTGCGACATAGCCCGCCTTGGAAGTGGCAAGATTGAAGATTCCTTGTGCCACACCGAAGGATGCCGTTGTGATGACGGAGTAAACGGAGGTGGCAAAGCCATCCACACGGAAACCATTTTTCCATTCTTCGTGATCAAGAATATCTGCAAACAGGGCCATGAAAATGTAGGCGCAGGGTAAACCACCGATATTTTTAATGAATTGGCCGATTAGGACAATTGCCCTGTTATAGGGAAACACCCAACAGATTAAAGAGCCAAGGGAGTAAAGAAGGAAACCGGCCACTGTCACGTTTTTCTTCCCGAACTTCCGGGCCAATGGCCAGATGGCAAAGATGCCAATGCCCATCGGAATACCGCCAAGGACGGAGATCCTCCTCTGAGTCGTTCCGTCCTGATAGGTTCCAAGGACATAGTTGCAGTAATAGACAAGAGCCTGGTTCTTTAGCTGGGAAGCGACAAAATAGATGAAAGAATAAAGAAGAAGGAAAATCCTGTACCGATCGGTAAAGACCGCACGCCTTTGTGCACGGAAAGGAATCTTCTTTACGTTTTCGGAAACATTGGAACGTTCTTCGGTTATGCGTTCTTTTGTAAAGTAGTACTCAAGAAGGGTAAGAGGAAGGGCAAGGGCAGAGACGATTCCCCTAATCAAAAGCCAGCGGGAGGGTTCGGCTCCTGCCCAAGGCCTAATCGCCATAGGGAAGATCAGGGCAACGATAATGCCGGTTGCCCTGACATTGGAAATCTGGGTAAAGACAGACAGTCCTCCGCGCTCAATGGTGTTCCGGGTAGAAAGAGGAACCATCCTAGTATGCGCCCTGTTGTAGATGGTATAGGAGAAGCTGTAGTAAAGGTTATAGCTGATGACAACCCAGATAATCTTAGCCCTTTCGTTGGCAGGCGAGAGGAAGAGAAGAAGACCGGAAAGAGGAACAAGAAGAGCGGAAAGAAGAATCCATGGCCGTGCCTTGCCGTTCTTTGACTTTGTCCGGTCAATCAGCCACCCCATCCTAAGGTTAGTCAATGCGTCAATACATTTAGAGATGATGGGGAAGAGCATCAGGAAAAGACCGCCTCCTACAGAGAGCAGATTCAAAACATCTGTGTAATAGACATTCAGATAGGTGCCCAAAACAGCGTTTAGAACCAATGCACCCCTAGGGCCAAGCAGATACCCGAGCCATTTTTCTTTTCCAGTTACATGATTTGAATGTACCCGTGACTGGAACAGCTTACTTCCCGTACGCTTTCTTATTTCTCCGTTTTCCATCATTGTTTCTCCTTTATTTTTTTGAACCATCAGGATAAGGATATGGCTTGTCTTTCTTCAAGAAATAATAGATTGCTTTAAATATATTTCCTCGTGCAAGATAGAGTAGTCCGTACATACTATGCTCTTGCCTTATGCCACCAGATGACATACATAGCGAGCGAATGGAACTATTTTCCCTCACATGGAAGATAAACCATCCGTCCATCAGGAGTAGTTCATCTTTTTCCTTCCTTGCCTTTTTGATTTTTCCTTTTGCCGATGCCCTCCTGCAAAAGCGGACGAATTTACCCCTACAGCCATGAAACTCATCTATTCTTGTATCTAAGGTAATCTTGTCTTTCTTTGTATAATGTTTTACTTTCGGAATCGGTCTTCCAATTAACATTTCGAATTCTTCATCCGTGATTTTCTTAATATCCCGGCTAATAAATGACTTAATGATTAACGGATTATCACACGTCTCGCCATGCACAGCAATTTCCGCTTCCAGTCGGATATCCCTTGAGGAGCATCCGACCAAGACTTTGTAGCCTCCATCCTCAAGCAGATAACTATGTAAGGAGGTCTCATAATATTTCCTCATTTCTTTTTCGATCGCCATATCCACCGTTTCTTCTTCCCCCGGCATCAGAAGTCTTGTCTTCTTATAGCTTTTGAGTTCACGGAGAGGGCGGTAGGTCTTTGAGGCAATTTTGGATAGATAGACCTGGATAACCTCCTTTCCTGGTACAGAGCCTGTGTTCTTCACTTTAACGGAGACATGGATTCTTTCCTTCTCTTCCGTCACGATGAGATCCGAGTAGGCAAAAGATGTGTAACTCAATCCAAAACCAAAGGGATAAGCCCTCTCCTCAGGATGGGAAAGATAATACCGGTAGCCGACAAAGATTCCTTCTTTATAGAGTTCCTGCCGGGAACGGGAATATCCGGAAACAAACGGAATATCATTCCTTGTCTTGGGCCAGGTCTGGGAAAGTCGTCCGCTCGGGTTATCTTCTCCGAAAAGAAGACGATAGACCGCTTCACCACCCCTTTCTCCGGGAAGTTGCCTGTCGAGAATGCTAGTGATAAGCGGGTGTTGGATGAGTTCCACTGGACTGCCGGTAAAGAGAATAATGTTGACTTTCTTGCCTAACCTTATTAGCTCCTTTAGGAGCTCTCTTTCTTCTAAAGGAAGCTTCCTATCCGTCCGGTCGTTCGCCTCCCTTTCGGATATTTCATCTAGTCCAAGGAAGAGAAGAACGGAGTCATACGCTTTGGCAAGCTGCAAAGCCTGTTCTCTCAACCTGTCATTCTTTTTCGGATAAAGGCAGGAAAACCCTTTTGCATAAACATACGAAATGTTCTCCTGATCAAACGCCTGCTTAGGCGTTACCCTTTTTATCGGATTAAGCAAGGAAGAACCACTTCCCTGGTATCTCCTCTTTTCAAAAAATTCACCGATGATGCAGTATTTTCCGTTTTTCTTCAAGGGTAAGGCACCATTATCATTTTTCAAAAGCACCGCCCCTTCCAAGGCAATCTGCAAGGCAATAGAAGCATGACCTAAAACATCGATTTTATCCCTTGGGGTAATATCCTGGTACTTTTCATGAAGACGCTTAATCCGTTCAAAAGAAACATCAATGGCCTTTTCTAGGTCCGGATCCTTTCTTGACTGATCAATCAGACTGTTTCGGTTTGCCGTATAGTCACCCGGCCTTTCTAGGTCCGTCCCTGCCTTAAGAGACTCAACACGGTTATGATTAGCGCCCCAGTCCGTCCTGATCACCCCGTCAAAGCCCCACTTTTTTCTTAGGACATCCGTAAGCAGATACTTGTTTTCAGCCAGGAAGACACCATTGACAGCATTATAGGAACACATAACCGTGGCAGGCTTCCCTTCCTTGATGGCAATCTCAAAGTTCCGAAAATAAAGTTCATGGAGGGCACGCTCATCAACAACAGAATCAGACCTGAAGCGGTAATTTTCTTCATTATTGCAGATAAAATGTTTAACCGAGGTTCCGATTCCCTCGTCCTCAACGCCGCGGATCCAGGCAGCCCCAAGCTTCCCAGAAAGAATCGGGTCTTCACTGAGATACTCAAAATTCCGCCCGCAAAGCGGATTCTTATCTAGGCAGATCGCCGGGCCAAGAAGGATGTTAACTTTATAGAAACGGCATTCCTCAGCAATGCATTTTCCTTCTAAATAGGCAAGTTCAGGATTAAAGGTGTTTCCTAAGCAGCTTCCTGTCGGAAAAGCCGTCGAAGGCTCAGCGCCTCTAAGGCCGATCGACTGACCGGAAGCGGCCGCTTTTCTAAGACCATGAGGTCCGTCGGTCAGGAACCTAGCCTTAATCCCCTTGTCAGGGATAGAATGGGTCGTCCAGTTTTGATGTCCGCCAAGCAGGCTTGTCTTTTCGAGAATGTCCATATCTTCGCCCCCGTTTTGATATGGATATTATAGGAAACGGTGTAAGCGCTTATATTGTAATTCCGTTATCTTTTGTGTATTTTTGTTTTGTCTTTATCAAAGGGAACTGATGATATTTGGTTCCGCGTTCATCCAAAGAAGAACAATTAGTCTGCTGCCTTCAATCCGTTCTCCCGGAACTGACGAGGGGTAAGACCAAATTTCTTTTTAAAGACGTTCTGAAAATAGGAAGGAGAGGAGAAGCAAAGATAAATGGAAATTTCCTCGATTGTCTGACGGGTACTCAGAAGAAGCCGCTTGGCTTCCTCCCTCTTCTTTTCTCTCCTGAAATCATGAAGAGTGATTCCCGTTTCTTCCTTAAAGCGGATTTCCAGTCGGTTCGGAGATAAATAGACTTCTTCGGCGACTTCCCGTGCAGTAATTTTCTTGTTCACGTTATGCTGGACAAAGGCTATGGCCTTCCGGATAGTCGCACTATACTTGTCCGTTCCTTTGATTTCGCTCCTCTTCTGGGCATAATCCATAATCCTATGGTAGTTTAGGTTCTGTAATTCGGGAATGGAATTCCTCCTTTCGCACTGCTGGAGATAACTATCGGAGAGAGACCTTGCTTCTTCCACACCCATTCCCCCCTCTATGCAGGCACGGGAAACAAGAGAGATCGTTACAATGATTGTGTTCTTCCTCTGTCGGATAGGGGACTGTGCCATCGTCCCTGCGCGTACAGGCCTTTCAGACTGAAATAAGCGGTGCAATGCGGCAATATCTCCATCTTTAATATAGGAAAGAAGTTTTCTTTCCCTAAAATAGGTATTATGCGGAAACACACTTTTCTCTACTTTTTCTTCCTTCTGCTTTACTAAGTCATCAAGAATCCGGTTCTGATTCTCTTCTTTTATCAAAACATCCGAAAGAGTAAGTTTCTCCCCTGACCAGATATAATTCACCCTAAGAAGGATTCTTCCCCTGGCAAGAAGTGGATAAGTCGGCAGAGCAGAAAAGCCTTGGATAAAGCCTGGAATGTCATTGTTAGAAACACCGGATCGGAACAAAACATCTCTAAGACGGGAAGGAGAATAAGGAACCTGAGAAACAGGGCCGATGACAATCGCCTCTCTTCCCTTTTTCAGGATTCCGTAATAGAAAGAATCCTTAGTAAAGAAAAAAGAAACCGAAGCAGAAGCATCTGTCATCGCCTTATCCATGTGAAGAGAAAAAGGGTCGAAGGGAAAAGAAACGACAGAGTACCTCGTATTCAAAAGATACCCGTCTTCCCTTTTTCTGACAGGAAGGCCGGTCAATGATGCAAGATTGGCCAGAACATAAGGAAGATCCATAACAAATCCTCAGCTTTCATTACTATTTTACAGGCCGTGGACGACATCAGCAAGAAGAATTGCATTCTTAGGAATTTCGTGTAAAAATGGTGTCAGTATGGGTCAATCTAAGTAAAACGATTACTTGCTACATACAGAAAAGAAAGGAAAAAAGTGAGTCTCATCTATGGAATAAATCCTCTGGCAAGAAAGAGGAAGAATGATTATATTTTCCAGAAAAAGAAGGAAAATTATCTTTCCTTAGTCAGAAACCATCTCTCTGGGAAGAAAGAAAGGAAGCTTCTTATTCAGTACGTTTCCTCTTGCTATCTCAAGACTCTCTATATCCTTTCAGACGACAAGGAAAGTCTTGAACTAAAACAGAAGAGGAGGGAAGAGGATTCTCCGTTCCTCCTCTTTTCTTTTTTTCCTGATCCAAATCTTGAAAAAGAAAGGAAAAAATATTTCTCGTCTTCTGCTTCTTCATTTTCCCTCGACGAAGCAAAAAAGGAAATCCGAATGTATAACTCCTTCCTAGCCCGCATAGAGAAGAAAAACTGCATTCTTTCTACCGAAGACAGAATCGACGAAGACATCACCTTCTACGATAGCCACAGGCGGGACATTGATTCCCACCAGTTAAGGATGGATAAACCGACTTGCTTTCTAAAGGATGAAAGACATCAAATCAAAATCGTCATTGAAAAGAAAACGATAATCCCTAAATCCTTTTATGACAACATCCACCAAGTCGTCTCATTTTCTCTTTCTGTCGTCCCTCTTAAGGTAGAAGCACCTTATAAAATTCGAGTTCGAATCTTTTCATTGAAAAAAGTACTTCTTGACGAGGTCTACTTTCCTAATGATTTCCTTCATTGCAGGATCCTCGCAGTCGAAGCCACTGACGAAAGGAAGAAAATGGAACTGTCTTTTACACTTCTAACCAAAGAAAGAACCAGTGAAGCAGTAAAAATCGATCAATATTTAGACTAAAAAATGCCAGTCACAGGACTGGCATTTTTCTTCCTATTTAATCTCGATAGAGATAGAAAACAGATTGTTGCTCTTACCCGGATCAAGGAAATCAATAGTATCTTTTTCAGTGATGTCTTTTGATGCATCAATCGCATCCGGAAGTCCATTCCATGGCTCAACAGCCACAAAGTTTCCCCACTCCTTATCGCTCCAAATGGCAAGATAGGAGATTCCTTCTTTATAAACACGGACAGCGGTCCCATCCTTTTTGATAAGGTCGACATACGGAATATTGTCGGCCTTGAAAATCAAAGTAGGATAAGACCGGAAGAGAGACTTAGAAAGAGGAAGCCTATTTGCTTTTCCTAATTCCTTCTCCCCGGTAATAAAGTGTCCGTCTTTATCCCTAGTTACCCTGGTTAATTTCCTTTTCTTCGGAAAATAGATGGAATTCCCGGAAATATCGAATTCTTTTTCCGTCTTTGTTCCTGGGACAAGAAACGCAGGATGTGCCCCTTGCCTGTACGGCCTAGGTTCCGAAGAGAGATTCGTAACAGTACGGGAAATCGATAGTCTCTTTCCCCTCAGACGGTAGTTTACCGTCAGAGAGAAGTCAAAAGGAAATCTCTTCTTTGTTTCTTCATCAGAATGAAACTCAACAGATCCTTCACTCTCACTTATCTGGATTTCTTTTCCTGTCCTATAACGGATAAGGCCATGGTTTTTCCTTTCATAGGTCTTTCCCTTATAGAGATAGGTTCCTTCTTTCCTTCTTCCCACGAAGGGGAAGATGACAATATCCTGGCTCTGCCAGGATTCCGGAATCGGCTGATAAAGATATTCCTGTTTTCGGCGAAGATTATAAATGGAGGACAGAGCACCGCCTTGTGGATTGACTGTTACGAGCAATTCTTTGTCTTGAATTTTCATATAAGCACCTCGTAACTTAATAAAATACCACATTTTAATAGAAACAGATGCATTAACGGGCAATATTTGGATTGAAAAAGGAAGAAGGAAGAAATTCTGCCTTGCCTAACTTCATTTGTATCTAAGAGGTTGCTTTTAAATATCTAATATCTCCTTTATTATGTTTTCTTCTGCTATTAGTCTGTGTTTTAGATTAGTATTTATTGTCCATTATCGTATAGTGCTAACTATCTTTGCCATAGATTCTGATGAAGGTCAACAATTTAATACACTTGTGTCCATTTAAAAACATTCGTGCATTTTTCACTACAGAATGCATTAAGGAAGTTTTTCGCCATTCATTCCTCAAAGATAATCAAAATTTACCTTTCCTCACTATGGCACGGAAGCACAAAAACAGTGGTGGCCTCTCTATTTTCCCTCCTTTTTCAGAAAGAGTCTTCTTAAGCAAAATCCAAAGTCCCATCGTTTTAATAGACCGAAAGAAACAAGGTTTTTTTCTCTTTGAAGAATATTTTTTTTGTATTATACTAAAAATGAATAAAGGGGTGAGGAGAAAGCTATGGAAAAAACCATTTTAGTTACTGGTGGAGCAGGCTTCATCGGTGCACAGACCTGTCTGGAACTATTAAAGAAAGGTTTTGAAGTCGTTGTCGTAGACAACCTCTGCAACGCAAGCAAAGAAAGCCTTCATCGGGTAGAGAAACTATCCGGACGTTCCTTAAAATTCTACGACATCGACATCCGTGACAGAGAAGGAAGGGATAAGATCTTTACCGAAAACAAAATCGATTCCATCATTCATTTCGCTGCCTTAAAGGCCGTCGGAGAATCCTGCCATAGGCCGATTGAATACTATGACAACAACCTTGTCGGCACATTGGTTCTTCTCGAAGTCAGGAGAGCCCATAACGTAAAAAGCATCATCTTCTCTTCCTCCGCAACTGTCTATGGACTTCCTAAGAAGCTTCCGTTAGACGAAACCTGTGCAGGGACCACTTCTCCCTCCCCTTATGGCGAAACCAAAGTCATCATTGAGAGAAGGCTTAGGGACATCGAGAAGGCAGACCCTTCCTGGAACATCGTGCTTCTTCGTTATTTCAATCCGATTGGCGCCGATCCAAGCGGTGAAATCGGTGAAAACCCCCATGGCATTCCGAACAATCTCAGGCCGTATATTGGTGATGTCGCCATTGGAAAGCTTGATCATCTCAATGTCTTCGGTGATGACTATCCGACCAAAGACGGAACCTGTATCCGTGATTATATCCATGTCGTTGACTTAGCCCTTGGCCATATTGCCGCCATCGAACATTGCACTAAGCCGGGCGTCCACATCTATAACTTAGGAACGGGCGTAGGTTATTCAGTCCTTGATATCGTCCATGCGTTTGAGGAAGCAACCGGAGTAAAAGTCCCGTATGTCATCGCTCCCCGCCGTGACGGAGACGTTCCTGTCTGCTATGCCTCTGCCGAAAAGGCAAAGAAAGAACTTGGCTGGGTTGCCAAATACAATCTTACCGACAGGTGCAAGGACGAATGGAACTGGATGCAGAAGAATCCGAACGGATACGAAGAAAAGTAAGAATTTGACTAATGCCTCTTGCCTCTTATAATAAAGGCAAGAGGTTTTTTATTATGAAAACAACATTAGTGGTTATGGCTGCCGGAAGGGGCTCCCGTTTCGGAGGGCTTAAACAGGCGGCTGCCATCACCGATGACGGGCGTGGCATTTTAGACTTTTCCTGCTATGATGCCAAGAAAGCAGGATTCGAAGACGTTGTCTTCATTCTCCGTGAGGACATCTTAGAAGAATTCAAGGAGCGGATCGGAAACCGGATTGGAAAAGCAAGGAAGGTTACCTATGTCATCCAGGACAGGAAGGATAAACCTGCCGAGCGGAAAAAGCCCTTTGGAACAGGACAGGCCATCCTTTGCTGCAAAGACGTAGTCAAAAACCCATTCTGCATCATTAATGCCGATGACTATTATGGCGTCCATGCCTTTAGGCAGATTCAGAAGCACCTTGCCAAGGCAAAGAAGGGTGAATACGCAAGGGTATGCTATGAATTAAAGAATACTCTAAGCGATAACGGAGTCGTGAACCGTGGCATCTGTACTCTCAAAGACGGTTTCCTCATAAAGACAAAAGAAGGAAGGAACATCGATAAAGACGGAAACGGATTTATCGACGGAGAGAAAGTCAGACTTGCCCTTGATACTCCGGTAAGCAGGAACCTTTGGGGATTAACCGAAGATGTCTTCTCCTATTTAGATAAAGGGTATAAGCATTTCCTTGCTAGCGCAAACCTAAGGAAAGACGAGTACTTGGTCCAGGACGGAATCAATGACGGCATTAAAGAGGGAGCCACAGTAAAAGTCTATAACAACGCAGACCGTTGGTACGGAAGGACGTACAAGGAAGATCTTCCTTTTGTCCATGATGCGATTGAGAAGAGGATCAAAGAGGGTCTTTATCCAAAAGATTAGAATCGGGGCGCAAGGCCGCCCCTTTTTCTTTTTCCCCAGACTAAGATAAAATAAGCTAAGGCAGGAAGATAGGATGGACCAAAACGAACTACCCGCAAAGAGAAGCGGTGTCATAGAGGCGAAAGCGGAAAAGGAGCCACCGACAAGGATCGATGTCTCTTATCAGGACATCAGCTCAATCGATGATGACGTAGAAAGGTCGTTTAAGGAATACCAGGACTATCACGTCAAATCCAGTCAGGAGAAAAGAAGCCGGGCTATTCTTATTTTATTGACCTTGATGGGCTACTTAGTCGGTATCGGACTATTTGCCTCCATCACCCGGAACATCTATGAGAGGAATAAGATAGCCGGCTATTGTGTGGGCGGCCTTCTTACACTCTTTTATACTATTATCTTTATTCTTATCCTTGTCGACATCTATTCCCGTCACTCTTTTGACCTGGATTTTTCCAAGCAGAATCAGAATAAGAGAAATGCGGAAAACAAGAATAACCGCATCCGTTGGAAGAGGGCAGAGAACATTGTCAGCCAGAGCGAAAGCATAAAGGAACTCTACACCAAGAAAAAGGAAGACAGTCTGGCGTTAGATAAGCTGACAAAACAAATCCGGCATTACGGAAAAAGCATTCCCTCCTACAAAAGCAAAGACTCAACAGAATTGGCGGAAAATCTATCCATCAGGAGGAAGAAAAACGGAGTCATCTATAAAAAGGCGAAAGGAAGGATATGGAAAAAAGCAGTTCTCTGCGGAACCCTGACCGCAGTAAGCCCGGACACCCTTGTCGATGCCGGCATTATTGTCATCAAAAACAGGGAAAGGATCAAAGATATCGTCTGGCTCTATGGTTTCCGTCCTTCCAACAAGGAAAGGAACCGCATTAGGATTAAAGTCGTCACTTCCGCCTGTGTCGGACTCGGCCTTAGCTCGATGCCAAGAGGAGTTTCCTTGGCATCGAAAATCTTTAAGAAGGATTCCTCCTCGACAAGGGTGCAAAGGCTAGGATCAGTCATCGACAGGGGTGCCCAGCTTATCGGTAACGGAGCAAGGACCTACATCATCGGTCGGTACACTATCCGGGCTAGGCTTAGCGAATATCATAGGCAGGATGTCTTCCGTAAACAGATTAGCAATAGGCAGGAAAGGTATCTTGAGCCTTGCGACAGGAAGGAACTTTCCAACCAAATCAAAAGGCAGGTCAAGGAGTACCGAAGCGAAAAGGCAAAAAGAGAAAACTAAGAAACAGAGCAATATTCCAGTTGAAATCCTAAACAGACAGGCAAAACCTCTAAGTTCCTTTCCCGCCTATAGCACTTCATCCACTGACAAAACAAAGGAAACGTTCAGTAATAATTGTTTGCAAGAAGAAATCATAAACATTTCGGTTATAGTTTCCAAGACAACCTGTATAAATAGCGGAAGATGTGTGTTCTTATAAGGAAGACCTTCGTTTTAGGACCTCTTCCCTTTCTTTCAGTTTCTGTCTCTTTTCTTCCTCACTCTGTGCGTTCCTGACACAATGGCTTAAATGTCCGGATATAATTTCCTCGTTGACCCGCTTAAGCAAGGAAATAGTGGAAAGAAGCTGATTGGATATATCGATACAATAGCTTCCTTCCTCAATCCTTTTGGATATTCCATCCCTCTGTCCTTTGGCAATGGCAAGCTGACGGGAAATTTTCTTCTTGTCTGTGTCCGGAGCCATTTGCTTCCCCTTTCCTATTACTTTAAAGAGACGAACTGATAACCGGCATCTTCTACCGCCTTTTTCACATCAGAAGAAGAGACTCCCTTTTCTGATTCAATAGTCACCTCTTCTTTGCTGTGGTCGGCCTTAACGGAAAGAACGCCGCTTAATTTCTTTAAGCTTCCTTCTACTGCCCTTTCACATCCATGGCACCTCCTGCCTTTGACGACAGCAACCTGCTTTTCATTCTGATTCATTTTCTTTTCCTCCAATTTCTGAATCATCTTCGGACTATATCCTGCCTTCCTGACTGCATCAAGAAGAGTAGAATCCGACAAATCCTTAACATCACATTCCGCTTCCTTTTTTTCAAGGGAGACAGACACATGATAGACACCCGGTAAGGAAGAGAGGGCATCGGTAATCTTCTCGACACAGTGCTGACACCTCCTATCAGGAATCAGCCTCTGCTTATGGACTAGCCCCTCTTTGTCATCCTTTACCCTACCGTCTAAAACCGGCAAGGGTTCTTTTTTCTTTCCAAGACGGGAAAGGGAGACAAGGTTAAGACGGAGGGCATTAAGACAGACAGTCACACTGGAAAGAGCCATGGCAGATGCCCTCCTCCAGGGCTTCACTTCGCTAAGCCCAAGAGCAGAAAACACACCGGCGGCAAAAGGAATCCTGATGACATTGTAGAGGAAAGCCCAAAAGAGGTTTTCCTTGATGTTCCTGCCTGTCTTCTGTGACCTTCTCACAGCCTTGACCACATCCCTTAACGAAGACTTCCTTAAGACCACATCGGAAGATTCCCTGGCAATATCACTTCCGCTTTTTACAGCCAAGGAGACATCAGCGGCGGCTAAGGCAGGGGCATCATTGATTCCGTCCCCAATCCTAGCCACCCTTCCTCTCTTTTTCAGTCTCTCAATGACGGCATGCTTATCCTGAGGAAGCCTCTCGGCAAAATAGGTATCAATTCCGACTTCCTTTGCCACTGCCTTGGCAGCCTGTTTATTGTCGCCTGTCAGCCTAAGCGGGGCAATTCCCCTATGTTTCAAAGAGGCAATCGCTTTTTTCGCCTCTTCCTTAATGGCATCCTTAATTCCGATAAACCCGATAATCTTTCTGTCATAGGAGAAGCAAAGAAGAGTCCTTCCCTCGTTAGTCATAGTTTCTCCTACGGCTTCCCTTTCCCTATCCCTGATTCCTTCTTCCTTCCTTGCCTTCCTTGATAAACCAAGGACTTCCTTGCCATTGATTATTCCTCTGACCCCTTTTCCAGGAAGGGTGGAAAAGGATTCGATTGGAAGCAAAGGAGCGCCTTTCCCATATTCCACGACCGGCTTACTAAGCGGATGGGAGCTATTTTTCTCAAGGGAACAGGCAAGAGAAAGGAAGAAGTTTCGGTCTATACCCTTGGCAAGGATAACCTGGCTCACTTCCGGCGTTCCCTTCGTGATTGTTCCGGTCTTATCAAACAGGGCAAACTTAATCTTCCCGGTATTCTCCCTAGCCTGGGCAGTCTTAAAGAGAATGCCCATCTTTGCCGCTCTTCCGTTTCCTGCCCTGATGGCGACAGGAGTGGCAAGGCCAAGGGCACAGGGGCAGGAAACGACCAGAACGGAAATGGCCCGTTCAATCGAATAGGAGAGAAGAGTGACTGATCCGTCAAAGGTGGAAGAAACAAAGTCCTTGCCGAAAATCATCCATCCGGCAAAGACGAGGAGGGAGACAAGGATGACCGCAGGGACAAAGACAAGGGAAACCTTGTCCGCCCTTCTTGATAGCTTCGTCTTTGTCCCGCTTGCCTGTTCCACCCTATCGACAATCTGATGAAGCCTGGTTTCGCTTCCGACTTTGGTTGCCTTGCATTTCAGTGTTCCGTTTTCATTAATGGTAGCACAGGAAACAGGGCTTCCTGTCTGCTTGTCTACCGGGATAGATTCTCCGGTCAGATAGGATTCGTTGACGGAAGAGACACCATCTAGAACAACGCCGTCTGCCGGAAAGGTCTCCCCTGGGCGGACTAGGAAAACGTCCCCTGCCTTCAGTTCATCAGCGGAGATGGTTTTCTCCTTTCCGTCAACAACCAGGCAGGCCTTTTTCGGTGCCCTATTGAGTAAGGAGCGGATGGCGTTCGTCGTCTTCCCTTTGGAATAGGCTTCCAGGAACTTCCCGATGGTGATTAAGGCAGGGACCCTTCCCGCCGTCTCAAAGCTGAGGTTCCTGCTTAACCGCCTTATCCGCATTGAGGAATCGCTTCCTCCTATAAGGCCAAGCCTGACAAAATAAAGAATAAAGGAATAAAGGAAGGCGACACCGGATCCTAAGGAAACAAGTGTATCCCTATTCGGACTTAGATGAAGAAGGGACTTGACCCCGGAGAAATAGAACTCCTTATTAATCAGCCTAATCATCAAGGCTAGACACCTAGTGGTCCTACCGATAAGGAAAGGACTATCACCAAAGGTGCCAAGAGGCCAGACGACTCTCTCATATTCCCTGTTGAACCTATAGGCCCTACTGATATAAAAGAGAGGAATAAGGAAAAGAAAGGAGAACACCATTCGATAAAAAAGATGGGTTGTTTCTTTGTCTTCTGTTGTTTTCGGCCTGGCCTTGTCGGAAGGCAAGGATGCACCATAACCGGCATCAGAGACGGCCTTCCTTATTTTTTCTTCGTCGCACGGGGAGGAATAGGTCACCCTCCTTGAGTTCGTCCTTAAATTGACATCGGCCTTCTTGACGCCCTTTAACTTGCCTACTGCCTTCTGTATATGACTTGCGCAGGAGGAGCAGGTCATGCCGGTAATTGCATATTTTTCCGTTTTATCCATGATTTTCTATACCCCCATAGGGTATTACCTTGTTTTACTATACACCTCTCCTTTCTTTCTGAAAAGCAAGACGCTTCCCGGGGTCTTGTTTCCTCCCTATAGAACAGATAAAATAACTAAGGAAAAAAGACAGAATGAACAGCATAAATGCCCAAAATAGCGGGAAAAAGGGAAAAGATATTCTAATCACTATCTTCTTCTATCTTTCAACCTTCAGGATGTCAAGGTTAACCATAGGGCAGAGGGATTTCTTCGAGTCAGATTGGATAAACAGTAAAATCTTTCAATTTTCCTTTGACTGGTCAAGACCAGTATCCGTACCAGTCTTCGTTTCTGTAACCCTTATCGTGGGATCAAGGTTGTTTTTTCTTTTTTTATCCTTCCGCAGGAAAAAAAGACTAAGTCTTATCTCTTTATCGATATTTATTGTGTTTCTTCTGTATCGGGCAGGTTCCCTTTTTTCCTTCCCTTACGGAAGCCTTCAATACCCAATTTACTCAAATACCGGAGTGAGGGTAAAGTCTTTTTCCTACCCCGGCTTTACTCTCTATGACCGCTTTTCTTCCTTTTTCTTCGAAAGCCTGTTTTCTGCCTACTTCCTTTTTGCCTTCAACTATATAAAAAGGCTTCCCCTACCGGCAAAGAAAGTAAGCATTCTTCTGTTAAAGGCATTTATTCTCTTTGGAATTTCCCTCATTCTTTATTCAATCTGCCGTGAACAGGAACAAAGGAAAGTCTCCATCGACCATCTTATTCATTCCGATCCTAGTTTCTTCACATCCGTCAAATCCTTTACTTCCCATAAAAACGTAGCTGGCTTCTATATTTTTCTCTCCTGTCTTGCCTGTCTTTATCTATTCAGCCGTAAAGAAAACTGGGTTTATCCCCTGATTTACATCATCAATCTTGTCTATTTGGTTATCCTTCAGTCAAGAACACCTCTGATTCTCAGTCTAATTGCCGGAATTCTTCTTTCTCTTCTATATCCTGTCTTTAGGTTCAGAAAGCAAAAAGGAAAGTCGATTTTCTTTCTAACCTTTTTTCTTTTGCTTCTCCTATCCCTTATCATTCTCTACACACTTAAGACCGAGGAAATAAAAACCATAATCCAGGCCTTCCTTAATAAAGGAACAGTCCATTCCCGGATGAGCCTTATCGATACAGCCTTGGATCTGCTGAAAAACCATAACCGGTTTTTCTTTACAGGAAGGGGGGAGACACCTTATGCCTTCCTTCTGATTGCTTACCGCAAATTCCTTGCTGCACCCGACATGGTATTCCATACCTCGCATAGCGTCTATATTGACATCCTGAGGACAAAGGGAATCTTTTCCCTGCTTCTTTGCCTAGGTCTTCTTTTTTCACTCTTTGTCTTTGTCTTCAAAAGGAGGAGAAAAGGAAGCAGGAAAGCACCCACCCTCTTTCTTATTCTGCTCACTACCTCCATCTATTCACAAAGGGAGCCAAGAGGGCTATTCTTAAGGGAAGGAAACTGTTCTTTCTTTATTCTCCTTGTCCTTCTTCCCATACTTAGGGATAGTAGTTCAGAACATAGGCGAAGCATTCTCACCAAAGGTTTACGGCTCTAAGAATAGAAATAAGTCTCTTCTTTGTGACTTAGAGGATTTTGAATTCATCCTTAATCAGTGCTTCAGCAAGAAAATCCATTGACAGAAAAAAACACCCGGCATTGCTGCCAGGTGTTTTCTGTTTAGGAGAAAGACTACTTCTGGTTCTTGAAGGAAGAAAGGCCGGCAAACTGAGCGTTTTCGCCAAGTTCTTCTTCGATACGGAGAAGCTGGTTGTACTTAGCCATACGATCAGTACGGGAAGCAGAACCAGTCTTGATCTGACCGCAGTTAAGAGCAACGGCAAGATCAGCAATAGTTGTATCTTCAGTTTCGCCGGAACGATGGGAAACCATGCAGGTATAGCCATGGGTCTGGGCAAGACGGACAGTATCAAGAGTCTCGGTAAGGGAGCCAATCTGGTTGACCTTGATCAGAACAGAGTTGGCGGCACCCCTTGCGATGCCCTTCTTGACAAATTCGACATTGGTAACGAAGAGATCGTCACCGACAAGCTGAACCTTGTCACCGATAGCCTTGGTAAGCTTGACCCAGCCTTCCCAATCGCTTTCAGCAAGACCATCCTCGATGGTGATGATGGCCGGATGTTCCTTGACCATCTTCTCGAGGTAGGCAATCCTCTCATCAGTGGTGAACTCACCTTCGCCAGAACGGGCCATGACATATTTCTTCTTGGTGGTGTCATAGAACTCGCTGGAAGCTAAGTCCATACCTAAGAAGATCTGCTTGCCAAGCTTGTAGCCGGCCTTCTCAACAGCCTCAGAGATGAGATCAAGAGGTTCGGTGTTGCCGTGTTTGCAGGAAGGAGCAAATCCGCCTTCGTCACCGACACCGGTCTCATATCCCTTAGCCTTCACAACCTTCTGTAAGGAGTGGAAGCACTCAACACCGGCGCGGAGAGCCTCATGGAAGGTCTTGAATCCGGCAGGGATGATGAAGAATTCCTGGAAGTCAACAGTGGACTGAGCATGTTTGCCGCCATTAATGACGTTCCTGCAAGGAGTCGGTAAGATCTTGGCATTGGTTCCACCGATGTACTGATATAAAGGTAAGTGAAGTTCATTAGCGGCTGCATGGGCAACGGCTAAGGAAACACCAAGGATAGCATTGGCACCAAGATTCTTCTTGAACTCGGTTCCATCGAGCTTAAGCATGGTGTTATCGATAGTGAGCTGGTCAGTAACTTCTAAGCCGATAACCTTCGGAGCAATCTTCTCGTTGACGTTGGCAACAGCCTTTAAGACACCCTTTCCACCAAAGCGGGTCTTATCGCCGTCACGGAGTTCAAGAGCTTCGTTCTCGCCGGTAGATGCACCAGAGGGAACAATGGCAGAACCCTGAACGCCATCTTCAAGACGGACAACGACTTCAACCGTCGGATTGCCACGGGAATCTAAGACTTCACGGGCATGGACATAACTAATTTTGGACATTGAGTAATCTCCTCCTAATTTATCCTTGTTTATTATACAAAAATTTATTGCCGTTGTTAACGAAAACAAGGACAGGAAAAGAAAGTAGGTCAATCGTCGGCCTCTCTTGTTTTTTCTAGGTCGGAAAAAGAAAAATGTCGCCTGTTTTTCCGTATACCATGTCATAGGAATAATGCAGATTAGTTATTTCTAGAACATCTAGAAATTATCTAGAAACATCTAGAAAGTTTAAAATTAACATATTCTTATTTTTATTCGATTTTTTTGGAAATTTACTCTAAAAATCATGGAAAACAGATAAATAACAGCAGTTTGGTTTTTCAGCATCCTGTGTCCGATTCTTAATTTCAGGCAGTAACAAAACCATTTTGATTCGTACACACAATAGGGCATAAATTTTATGGACTTAACTATGTCTTATTTTGCCAAAGTAGCTTTTAATTCAAAAATCTGATCACGGAGCAAGGCGGCCTGATCAAAGTCAAGTGCCTTGGCGGCTTTATTCCTTTCCGTCGTCAGACGGCGAATCCTCATCTGTGTCTGCTTGGCCGTCAGTTTTCCGCCTTCGAATCCCTTTTCCTGTTTCTTACCGACAATATGGATTGGCTCTTCCACTGGCTTGACGATGGTCTTAGGGACAATATGATGGGCAGCATTATAGGCTTCCTGTATCTCGCGGCGCCGTTTCGTCTCCTTAATCGTCTGTGCCCTAGCATCGGAAATATTATCGCAGTACCTGATGACCCGTCCATTTGCATTTCTTGCCGCACGGCCGGCAATTTGGGTAAGGGAGCGGGCAGAACGGAGGAACCCTTCTCTGTCAGCATCAAAGATGGCAATAAGGGAAACTTCAGGAATATCGAGTCCTTCGCGAAGAAGGTTTATACCGACAAGGACATCATAGATTCCTTTTCTCAGCTTATAGATGATTTCCGTCCGTTCCCTAGTGAGGATTTCATGCTGAAGGTAAGCGACTTTAAATCCCTTTGACTCAAGAAACTCAGAAAGGTTTTCAGCGTCTTTGACAGTCAGAGTGACAATCAGGACACGCTCATTTTTCTTAATCCGGTCTTCGATTTCCTTCCTGACATCATAGACCGGGTTGTTCTTGTTCGAGCGAACCTCGATAATCGGATCAAGAAGTCCGGTAGGACGGATAATCTGTTCCACAACATGGTGTCCGCATTGGTCAAGTTCATAGTCTCCAGGCGTAGCGGAAGTACAGATGACATTGGTGATTTTCTTCTCAAACTCATCGAATTTCAAAGGTCGGTTGTCTAAGGCGGAAGGCAGACGGAAGCCATACTCGACAAGGGTCTCCTTCCGGCTTCTGTCTCCATGATACCTCGCCCCGATCTGAGGAATGGTCACATGACTTTCGTCGATGAACCTTAGGAAATCCTTAGGGAAGTAATCGAAAAGGGTATAAGGAGTCTCCCCTGGCTTACGTCCGTCAAAATGACGGGCATAGTTTTCAATCCCGGCACACCTTCCAAATTCACTTAGATAGTCTAAATCGTGTTCGGTTCTCTGCTTAAGGCGTTCTGCCTCAAGAAGTTTTCCTTGATCCTCAAAAAACTTCAGGCGCTCGTTCCTCTCTTCGCGGATAGTCTTACATGCCCGCCTAATCCGTTCTCTTCCCGAGGCATGTTCACTAGCCGGGAAGAAAGGATAGTACTCCCTTGTCTGAACGACATCGCCTGTCGTAGGCTGAATCTGATCAATCTCGCTGATTTCATCAAAATCCGAAAAGACACGGATAATGTATTTGTCTCCGCTCGGAGGGAAAATATCCATCACATCTCCGCGGATGCGGAAACAGCCAGGCTGTAAATCCCTATCGTTTCGTTTATATTGGGCGGCAAGAAGCTTCTGTCCGATTTCCTTGGCGTTGAAAGGCTCCCCCACATGAAGAGTAAAGGCAAGATCACGGTATTCGTCAGGATCACTGAGACCATAGATGGAAGCGACAGAACAGACAACAATAGTATCTTTCCGTTCAAGAAGGGAGTTGACGGCTGAGGCACGCCTCCTCTCGATTTCCTGGTTCCTAACCACCTGTTTATCAATAAAGGTATCGGTCTTAGGAATATAGGCTTCCGGCTGATAAAAATCGAAATTGGAAATAAAATACTCCACCCGGTTGTGAGGGAAGAGTTCTTTGAACTCGCCATAAAGCTGGGCAGCCAGGGTCTTATTGTGGACAAGGACCATTGTCGTCCGCTGACAGGCCTGGATAATGTTTGCCATCGTAAAAGTCTTGCCCGTGCCCGTTGCCCCTTGAAGGACCTGCCACTTTTTGTCTTCTTGGATTCCGTCAACAAGTTCCTTGATGGCTTCCGGCTGGTCGCCGGTAGGATGATATGGGGAAATCAGTTCAAAGCGATGCTCAGAATCAGTCATAAACCCTCCTTGTCAGTTTCTGAGAATAGTCAAGATAGAGATCATAACAGTCTTTCACCCATTTCTGGTTCAATTTCCTGTTCCTTGTCCCATCATCATCAAATGCATCAGTAATGGAATACTTGTCCTTAACAAGGCTAAAGTAACTTTCTATCGCATCATCAAAATGGTAGGTTTTGGAATAGTTGTCCGGAACATCAGGATAAAGGAGATTTAAGGCACGAAGGAACATGTCCTGTCCGTAATCCGATATTCCTTTGGTTTCGCTAATATCCCAGTCGGAAGCCAAAAAAGAATAATCAAGAGGATAGGCGACATCAGGAAGAATCCCTTTCTTATGGATGCACCTAATCCCGTCATCGTCTTTTCCTTCGTCATACCTTGTCTCATTTGCTCTTTCCGGGCCATAGACATAGGCAGAAGTATAGCGGACGACAGAGCCATCGGAAAACTGTCTGATGTTCTGGGCGATTCCTTTTCCGTAGCTTTTTAGGCCGTAAACTTTTGCGTTTGTCCCGGCGCGCCTAGCCAGAATAAACGATTCACTGGCACTGGCAGTGTTTCCATCCCTGATGATGGAATAGTTCTCAAACGAATAGGACGGGCTCTTTTCCTGACTGACCGAGGCTATGGTCTTTCCGTTTTTGTCTTTCCTCTCATAGATGAGCGTCCCTTTTTTTACAAAAAGGGATGCCCTCTCTGCCGCCTGATCCAGATACCCTCCTCCATTACCGCGGAAATCAAGAACTAGATGCTTTGTGTCTTTCTTGTATTCTTCCAGAAATGCTTTTAACGCAGATGTCGGAGAACCTAGCCTAGTATTGATTTTAAGAATCAGAGTATTTCCGTTAGACGAAGATGGAGCTGCAAGAAGATCGACAAGACGTGTGGAATAAGTTCCTTTTTTCCTCTGGACTTCGAACGCCTTCCCGTTTGCATGGACTCCGCTAAAAGTATAGGTTTCTTCTGAAGAAAGCGTCTTAAGATAGGTGCTGACTTCAGAATAGGAGCGTTCGTTAAACTGATAGGAAAAAGGGGATGAGATAGAATAAAGAACATCACCGACGGCAAGACCGGCTTCCTCGGCAGAAGAATCAACGTGGACTTCACTGACGTAAAGTCCACCATCATAACTATGGGAAGAGAAGCCAAACCCTTTTCCGTCCCTTGAAAGACCCTGTTCCTCCCTATTTGAAGTGTAAAAGGTATAGGGATCGTTCCTTTCTTCACTTGGTCCCAAAAGAATCCCCTGCAAAGCAAAATCAGAAAGATACTCCGTCTCATTTCCATAGAGCCAATCATTCTTTAAAAGACGGTATTCCTCAACAATCTTCTGTTCGTCCTTGTCCAGTTTCACCCTGGTATAGTGCTGATAGATACAGAATGCGGAAGCGATAAGACATCCAAGACCCGTAATCCCTAGAATCGTATTCTTCACTAAAGAAGAGCCCTTTTCTCTGCCTTGTTTCATCAGCGAGCCTCCTAAAAATCCGGCTTTTATTTTACCATGATTCCTTCTCTGCACAGTTAGGAAGGCAAATCGTGGTTCAATCAGAAGGCAAAAGCATGAGTTGCTGAATTTTGAAATGAAATGAGAATAGAAGAGGAGACAAAGTACAGCAGGGTCAGAGTCCGTCCCTGCCCTTTGGTCAGTACATCCTATTTCTTGCTTCCGATGACTTTAAACCTCGTCAATCTGAATAACATCTCCTTAGGGGTGCCTAAGAGAAAGATACCTTCCATGTGTCTGGACCCAGACAACCTAAAAGATTTTCGATTATGGAATAATCATATCGCCATACCCATCGATAGAATAAATTTAAATTGCACCTCTGCATCGGGGGGGGATTAATACACTAAGCAGAGGAAACAAAGGAAGTCCATCCTCTTCCATGAAATTCTTGGGGAATGTCGCCTTTTATCTTGATTTCTGTGGCTTTCTGGATCTATTCATTTTTACAATGCATAAAGATTATTTTTCAGAAAAATTGCTGATATGATTTTGACTTCAGACGTCTCACCACTCCCATAACTTCGTTTTCTTGAAATTAAGTCAACGGTTTAGTATAGCGTTTGTAGTTCTTGGTTTACTAATTTATGATTTACTAAGAGGGATATCAAAATGCAGTTTGTTAGTAGAGAAAAAGAGCAGAAAGAAATCAATCGCTTATTGTCAGCAAAAGGCTATCAAGCCTGTATCATCTATGGACGTAGACGCATGGGAAAACGGAATTAATCAAGCACGTTCTCACAAACACAGGAGTATCGTTTATTCTTTATCAGTGTAAAGAATCAAACGAAAAGGAAAATACCGAGCAACTCTCAAAAGCGATTCAGACAGTTCTTAATCTTCCAGACATTCTTTTTCATTCTTTTTTTGATGCAGTCAGCTTTCTGTTTAACTATGCCATAGATAACGAATTTTATTTTGTCTTGGATGAATACCCCTACCTTCAGGGCGTAATTAAGGGCTGCGATTCCAAATTACAGGAAATCATCGACAAGTACGCAAGGTCGACAAAATTTAAGTTCTTCCTCCTCGGTAGCAGTATAGAGACAAGGGAAGCTTGCTCCCGTTCTTCTTAATATCGGAACCTATTGGTATGACAATCCAATAAAAAAACAAATGGTCAGTTTGATGTGATTGAAAAGAGCGAAGATGGTTACGTGTTCTTTGAATACAAGTTTACCAATCATCCCAATGACGATGAAATCATCAGGGAAGAGATTAAGCAGGTTAATCAGACAACATTAAAACCAGTACAATATGGATTTGCGTCAAAAAGCGGGTTCAAACGACGGAATAACTATCCTTACTTTTTCCTTACTTTGCAAGAGAGGTATCAACATTAATCTATCCGGAATCCAATTCCCCTTTACGGAAGTTGCATTAGTCAATGACCGGCATTTCAGGCGAAAAGAAATCATTGGTCCGGAAGAAAAGACAAAGCATCAAAAAAAGGAATCCACTTTGACACTTTCTGAACAAGATAGAGCCAAAAAGTCCTTTGTTTTAGTTTTTTTTATCTTCACAAGAAATGAAAGAGTGTGGTAAATTCACCCCATCCTGGCCTTATATGTGCCATTTTTCTGCCTCTTCATCAGGAGTGAAAGCAGAGACTCTTCTCGCAGCATAGCCAACCGGCAGATTGTTGATAGGTGGCCGTGTCCATTTGCTATGCTACAGTCCTGTCTAAAGTCCAAGATTAGGGGGTAGGCTAAAAGAAACAAATAGATGTCCACTCTATTATTGAAAAAATAATTCTCCTGAATTCCCACAGTAAAAGGAAAACAGGAGAATTTTTTAAAATTAACTTCTAAAGACGAGATTGTTTTTATTTCGACAATTCTATTAAAACATACGCCGTTAAGCAATAGCCTTCAAGTACTTCACAATATGAGCACTCCCAGCTATCATCTTCTTTATCATAGAGAGCATATACGGTTTCTCTTCCTGTATAGGCGCCAAAACTATTTTTTGCATTATACTCGATTTTATATACAGTGCATTTGTCATCACTTACCGACTCACAATTGTATACCTTAAACGAATCGGGATCCTTTAGATGTGACTTGATATGGGCATAAGAATCATTTTTCGCACAACCTGTCATCCCTAATAACATTGCAAATAAAGCCGGAACGAACATCAATCTTTTTTTCATCATATATGTATTTCCTCCGGCGATTGTTATATCCCCCCCCAGCCTTCTTCAAGTCACATTTTGCCATTTATGTCCATTTTAAAAAGTTCTTTGTCCCATGTAGCATCCAACAGGATCAATAAGGATTCTTCCTATAAATCCAATCAGTACTAGTGCTATAATTTTTTCAAAAAGAGTATTCGGCTTTAAAAGGAGCAACAATGAAAATTATTCACGCAGCTGATTTGCATCTTGGCTCTCCAATCGACAACAAGATGAAGAACATATCCGATGTCAGGAAAAGAGAAGTCAGAAACTCCTTTTCCCGTCTTGCCGATTACGCAAAAGAAAACGGAGTATCTGTTCTTCTTCTTTCCGGAGATGTCTTTGACTCAGACACGCCGTCGAGCAAAGACAAGAAGTTCTTCTACGACGTCATCCGCAGATATCCGGAGATCACCTTCTATTATCTGAAAGGCAACCATGACCGGTATGGATTAGACGAGAATGTTCCGGAAAACCTGAAACGGTTTTCTGTAGTCTGGACAAGCTATCCTTTAGACGGGAATATTGTCTTAAGCGGCATCGAAAGGGCTAAGGATAATTCCCTGTCCCTGTATGACACACTATCTCTTGACCAAGGCAAGATCAATATCGTCAGGCTGCACGGAGCAATTCAGGATAAACCGGGAATGGATGGAATCTGCTTACGGAAACTCAAGGATAAAAACATCGACTATCTTGCCCTTGGACATATCCATTCCTATCAAGAGGGAAGGATTGACGACCGGGGAAGTTATGCCTACCCTGGCTGTCTTCAGGGGAGAGGATTTGATGAAATCGGAGAAAAAGGATTCATCCTGTTAACGATTGAAAACCAAAGAATCAAAAAGGAATTCGTTCCTTTTTCCCACATTGTCATCCACGAAGAGACAGTCGACATCACTTCAAGGAGCTCTGTCCCGGATATTGTCCGGAAAATCAAATCTACCGTTCCGTTTAATCCAAATGATGTCTACCGCATTATTCTAAAGGGAGACGTAAAGGAAGATGCAGAGTTCACCGCAGAGGATATTGAAACACAGCTCAGTGGACTTGCTAGACTCATCAACGTCAAAAAACTCACCGGGGTTCAGTTTGACAAAGAAAAGTTAAAGAACGACGCCTTCTTAAAAGGAGAATTCTATCGCCTGGTAATAAATGACAGCACGTTGTCCGAGGAAGATAAACAATACATCATTGCCTTAGGCTTAGCTGCCTTAGCAAACAAGGAGCTTTTCTAAAATGGAACTGACACAGGCTTATGTCCGTGCTTTCGGAAACATTGAAAACAGAACGTTTGACTTTCAGAAAGGAATCAACACCTTTTTAGAAAACAATGGGGAAGGGAAGACCACTCTGGCAAATTTCCTCTTGGCTAGGTTTTATGGATTAGGAGCACGGAGAAACAGCCAGGAACGGGAACGCTATCTTCCTTACTCAAAAGAAGACTGCGGAGGATCACTCGAGTTTACGGATCAGGGAAAGACATATCGCATTGAACGTCATTTCGGAAACACGGCAAAAAGCGATACAGTCAAATTCTTCTGCAATGGGAAAGAAAGGGAGATAGAGGATGAGCCTGGTGCTCAGTTCTTCGGAGGACTTGACCGTGAGTCCTTTAGGAAACTTGTCTTCCTTACTCCCGAAGACTTAACCATATCATCAACCGAATCCATTGACAGCAAAAGGGGACAGTATACAGATGGCACCGGACAAGGCAATACCTTTGATGACATCAAAGACAAACTCGTGGTTTTTCAGAGAACTTTCAAACCGGCAAGAAATGCTCAGAAAAGCGGAAAAATAGCCGAATGCCGTTTGAAGATAAACGAAATCGAAGAATTGCAGCAGAATAGAGACGAAAAGCAGGAGGAACTTGATAAAGACTATGCCGACTTAGATCTGCTTGAGCAGGAAATAAAAGACAACCGCAAGAAGCAGGATGAAGCAATCAAGATCAATGCTTCAATCGAGGTCTATAAGTCACTGTCTGACAAGCAAAAGATGGCGGAAGAGGCAAAAGCCCTAGTTGAAAAGAAGAAGGCCGGATTCCCCTGTGGCATCCCAAGCGAAGATGAGTTACAGGATGTCGAAAAAGCCATAGCGACGAAAGACAGCATTACTAGCTTCCAAGATAGCTCACCTTTATCGGATACAGAAAAAGCAAAATATCATCAGCTCAAAGAGAAGTTTGCTGATGGGATACCATCTACGGAAATCCTCGAGAAAGTCCGCAAGGATGTCTATGACTACCTAAGAAGGAAAAACGCCAGGCCGGCGTCATTGCTGTCGGATGAGGAAGAGGAAATCCTAAAGCGGTTTTCTCTTCATCCGATAAATAGGGATGAGGCAAAAAACGCCTATGCCAACTATAAGGAAGCAAAAAAAGAATACGAGGCGGATTCTAAGAATGCTCCCGCAGGAAAAAAGAGCGTTCCGGCATCCCTGATTGTTTATTCCGCCTTGTCACTTGCCACTTTACTTGCCGGCATCTTTCTTGGTCTTCTTCTATCAAAATGGTGTTATCTGCTTCTTCTTCCGGCTGTCGTCTTTGCCGTCAGGGGATTTCTTAAGAAAGAAAAAGAAGGTGACCAGACGATTCCTAATAAGGAAAAAGAAGCATTCGCTAAGCAGACGGCAGTCATGAAGAAGATTCTAGGCATACAGGGAGACGACGTCGAAGAAGCCTATGGGCGCCTATCAAGCGACTATGTCCGATACGCCTCTCTTCTCGCAAAGAAGGAAGAAGAAGACAGACTCCATAACGAAAAGAAAGAAGCCTTGTCTAACTATCAAAAATCGCTTTCGGATTTCTTTTCCAAATATAAGCTATTTTCTGATGATTATGAGTCCTGCCTTATAACCTTGTCAAACGAAGTTTCCACCTTTGATCGTTTACAAAACAAAGCCAAGGACTTTGAAATAAAAAAGCAGGAAAACAAGAAAGCTATCCAGGAATGCACCGCTAAGATAGACCATTTCCTAGAAAAATACAGACTTTCTTCTCTCACCAATCTACGCCAGAAGATTGCGGACTATAACACAGCAATCAGCAATTGGAAGTCGGCCGACAGGCAGCTAGAAAACTACCGGTCGGAAAAAAACATCAGCCCGACACAGAAGAGGGATAATCTTCAGCCGATTGACAGGAACCCATTAACCGAGAAAAGGAATGAGCTGTCCGATCAAAAGGCAGAACGAGTAAGAAGGATTGAAGAAAACGAAGATAGGATAAATACCTGGAACGAGCAGATTGCTACCCTTCCTGATTTAAAAGAAAGGTATGGGAAACTAAGCCATAAGGAAGAAAGGATTAAAAAGACAATTGAGTTTCTTGACCAGGCGGAAGACAAGATCAAATTCCGGTATATCCAGCCTAGGAAAGAAAGATTCGTCCATTATAGCGATAGGCTAGAGAAAGTGTGGGGAACAAAGGTCAGTTTTGACACCTCGTTCAATGTCTCTCTGATTGAAAAGGGAAATACAGTCGATTACACCCATCTTTCAAGCGGGCAAAGGGCGCTTGTTCTTCTCTGCTATACCTTAGCTCTTCTTGACAACATCTTCAAAGAAGACAGGCCGTTCCTGATCAGGGACGATTTGTTCATGTTTCTTGACGAGGACCACAGGAAGAAAGTCAAAGACTTTCTCAATGAGATCTCCAAAGAAAGACAGATTGTCTACTTTACCTGCCATCCATCACGGATGATATAATGAAAAGATGAAAAGACTCACCGAAAAGAGGAACTTGTTTCTTCAGAAAAAGCCGATTTTATTCCTCCTCCTTTGTGCAGTAGTCACCTCGCTCTTTGTCTCTTTGTTCTATTTCACTGCGGTTTCCTTTATCTATCCCGCCTATTCCCATGATGGCAGGGGCGTGGATAGCTATTTCTACCTTTTAGAAGGGAAGCTCTTCGCCGAAGGGAAAATACCTTATACGGAATTCTTTGATCATAAAGGCTTCCTGACTATCCTTGTCAATTACCTTGCCTATGCCACAGGGGGCTACTACTCCCTTATCGTCCTTAACTTAATCACTCTCACTCTTGCCAATTTCCTTCTCTTCCTCTTGGCCAAGGAATACTTTCTTTCTTCCTTCTCCCTGAAAGAAGCGTTATTTTCCTCTGTTCTTATCGCCTTAAGGTGGGCAGTGGTAGCCGGAGGAAACGCAAATGGTCTTTTTGTCCTTCCTTTTTCCGCTTTGGCCTACCTGTTTTATAGGAAAGGCATCCATCACAGGGACAGAAAGAGAGACTTCCGCCTTGGTACCTTCCTTGGGGGAGTCGCCATCGCCATCAGCTTCAACAGGCGTCCATCGGACGGGCTTGCCGTTCTTCCTCTTTATCTCTACCTTCTTATTCTCTGCATACAGAAAAAAATCCAGGTAAAGGAGCTGTTCCTGAACATCCTCCTTGCCCTTATCGGATTCCTTCCCCTGATGGCCATAGTCTATGGGTATGCCTACCATAAAGGGTTCTTTAAGCCAAGGTTAGAGTCCGTCTTTAGCGGAACAGGCGGATACAGGCTTGACTCCCGGTTCCTTCTCACCACCATCTGCTGTGGAATAGCCGTTCTCTTCTTCCTTCTTCTTGGTTTTCTTGCGTATCGGAAGAGGAAAAAGCAAAACAATCCTTTATCCCTTTTCTTCCTGGTCATTTGCGCAGTAAGTTCCCTATTCAACCTTGTCTTCCTTCGCTTCACCAATTATTGGATCAGTTACTATCCCTGCATTTTCCTTGTCCTTCTTGTTTTCTGTCATCAGACAGGCATCCATTATTCTTTCCGCAAAGAAAAGAAATCCATCTCCTTACTTAGCCGACAGACCATCATCCTGCTCTTCCTTGCCGACATTCTATCCGCATCAGGGTTTCTTGGCATCTACCACCTATCCGGAGAAGAGGCAAAGTTTTCCAAAGCCTACAGCGATTCCTTAGACAGGGAAATCAACGAAAGCATTTCCAAAGCAGAGCAGGAAAAGGAAGATAATGTCCTCGTCCTTGACCTATCTTCTTCAGTCCAGCTTAAACACAACATCGAAACCAGTCTGAAATACAAAGCCTATCAGTCAGCACAGGCCGTATTTGTTCCGGAAAGGAACACCGCCATCATTCAATACTTAGAGGAAAAGAAACCGACCTACATTATCCGAAGTACGGATTCCTACTACACCAATAGTGAGTTAAGCTTCAACGATTATATTAACGACAACTACGAGAAAAGGGCTGACAACTATCCGGACAATCAGGCAGAAGTCCTAAAGCGAAAGAACTAAGGCTTAGACGGAACCTCCTTGCCTTAGGAATTCAGGCGTTCTTTGGCTATCAAATGATATTTCTACTATAATAGGAAAGCTGTTTGGAGGCCTAAGATGAGCGTTAACGATGCAACAAAAAGAAGACAGAATCTGAAAGTCGGCGATCACGGTCATCTCTCCGACTTGCGAAAAGGCCAAGTGGCGAGAGTCCTTGACTTCCATAATGACAATGCTGCCTTAAAGCGGCATCTCCTCGATAGGGGAATCACCAGAGGCGTTATTGTCAAAGTAAAGAAGATTGCCCCGTTTGGTAACCCGGTCGATCTTGAACTAAGAGGATACGAACTCGCGAGGCGGATTGAGGATTTGAGAAACATCGATATCGTCGTACTGGAGAACGAACATGACTAAGGAAAGGTTAATCGGTCTTGTCGGTAACCAGAATGCTGGAAAAACGACATTATTCAACGCTTTGACCGGACAGAATGCCACAATTGGAAACTGGCCAGGCGTCACCATCGAAAGACGGGAAGGGTATATCCAGGGAGACAAAGACAAGAGCCTTAAGCTTGTCGATACTCCTGGTGTCTATTCTCTTTCTCCCTACACGAGCGAAGAGAAAGTCACCCGTTCTTTCTGCTTGGAGTCTCACCCTGATCTAATCATCAACATCGTGGATGCCACCTCCAGGGAAAGATCCCTTTATCTCACCACCCAGCTCAGGGAACTTGACTGTGATGTCATCGTGGCAAGGAACAGGGCAGACATCCTTGAGAAGAAGGGAATCACCATTGACTTCTCCAAGCTTGAAGAGGAGCTTGGCATCACGGTTGTCCGGATTTCGGCAAAGACAGGAGAAGGAATCAAAGACCTGATTGATATCATCCGGAATAAGAAATACCGGAAGAATCCAAAGAAGAAAATTTATGCTCCTGACGTGCAGAAGGAAATCGATCACCTAGAAGGCGATTTATCAAAAGAACTTGAGGAGTCCCAGAATGCACGCTTTGGTGCAGTGAAGCTATTTGAGCGGGATCCTTATTACAAAGCACTGGACAACTCTTCTACAAGAATGGAAATTGCTGAACTAGAGAAGACATATGATAGGGATAGTGAACAGATTATCGCCGATCTGCGCTATCAATTTGTCACTAGAATAAAAAAAGAGTGCTGCGCGCAAAAGCAAAGGCCGGAGTCGATGACCGACAAGCTCGACAAGATTGTCCTTAACCGGTTTCTTGCTTTGCCGATTTTCTTAATCGTCATCGGATTGATGTATTTTATTTCCGTCGGCTTTGTCGGTTCATTAACCAGTGACTTTATCGATGCCGTCTTTAACGGATCCGAAACAATCGATGTCTTTTTCCATACGGTTCCCTTCTCCGTCAAAGGGCTTGGACCTCTTTTAGGAGAGGCAATCGAAAACGCTGGCGGTTCTATCTGGGCATCCGATCTGCTCGCCAACGGAATCATCGGCGGAATCTCCACCGTGCTCTCCTTTGTCCCGCAGCTGATTAGGCTCTTTGTCTGTCTCTCCTTGCTCGAGGCAAGCGGATACAGGTCAAGAATCGCCTTCCTCCTTGACGAAATCTTCAAGAAATTCGGTCTTTCCGGAAAGTCCATCATCCCGTTCATTGTCGGAACAGGATGTTCCGTCCCCGGAATCAGGACTGCCCGTACAGTGGAAGATCCGAAAGAAAAAGAGAGGACAGCAAGGCTTGTTCCCTTTGTGCCCTGCAACGCAAAACTTCCAATCAGGTCTCTTTTAGCCTCGGTCATCTTCCCGAAGGCAGGATGGATTATCTCCTTTGTCTGCTATCTCTTCTCTATCTTTATCATCCTTGCCGTTGCTCTTGTCCTGAAGAAAATATTTTACAAAAAGAGCAGTGACACATTTATCTCCGAGCTTCCGGAATACAAAAGGCCAAACGCCTATTATGTCTACCGGGATGCCAAGGATAAGACAATCGACTTTTTAAACCGGGCCGGAACGACAATCTTTATCTGCACCTTCCTCGTCTGGCTTCTTACCCGTTACACTTTTACCTGGAAATACGTTGGCCCTGTAGGAAGTTTTGAGAACATCGATACGATGGATATTGGCTCATCAAGGCTTGCTGTCATCGGAAAAGGATTGGCCTATCTCTTTATTCCGGCATTCGGAGGCCACTATTCCTGGGGTCTTACCGTCTCGGCAAGGCAGGGTCTTATCGCAAAGGAACAGGTCGTCTCCTCCCTCTCAGTCATCGCCGGAGGAGGAAACAACATTCTATCCGCCACTTCTCCTTTTGCTTTCCTCTCTTCCGGAGACGCAAACGGAGTGCTGACCGCTTTCTCCTTCCTCTGCTTCAATCTCTTCTCTATCCCCTGTGTATCGGCAGTCTCTGCCCTAAGAAGAGAGCTTCAGTCAGGAAAGAAGCTTCTCTCTGCTATGGGCAGGGAACTTCTTATCTCCTACACCATTTCGACCATCATCGGAACGATCGCCTGGGCTTGCAACGGATTTAACGGAGTAATCGGATTATGAACTGGATTGATTTCACAGTCTGTTTCTTTGTCGCCTTGGCCATCCTCGGCGTTCTCTTCTATAAGCTCTATCCTGTCCTCTTCACAAACAGAAAACACCTTTCAAGACGATCAAAGGAAATCATTAAGGACTATTACAGACAGAAGAAAAAGGATGAACAGAAAAAGGGGGATTAGCTCCCCTTTTTCTGTTTCTTTTTTGCTTCAATGAATCATCATCATGACTCCCTGCTCTGGCAGAGCAAACGCAAAGGAAGTCCACGAAGTCACTAAAGATCTTATCCAACCGGATTCACTAGATTGAACATTCTGTGTATTAAAGATAAACAGAATCAGCTTCTGGCTTCTCATAGAAGAGAGCTTATTTCGATTTACAAATCAGTATTATTTATATTCAGTGGTAATAGAAGAACAGGAAAAGCCTTTTCTTTCGGCATTTTCTGTATTTTCGGTGGTAACAGAAAATAGAAAAAAATCCACTGAAGTCCATGTGGACTTTTTTTAGAATAATACCAGGAATCTAAGGAGGAAAAGTAAATGAGGCAATTAATGGCAGCACAGAATTTGACCAGGCTGAAATGGAAAAAACGTTTGATGGGGCGAGGAATGAATCCAGCCAGATAATCGATGACTTATATATTTGATCATTCCGCATTCCTTCTATGGCTTACCTTATTACTTAAATAACTAATATGATTACCGCAACAAAACTAAACGAAGAACAGATTACCGAATATACCAGATTAATAAGATACTGGTTCTATCCAAAGAACAAGAAGAGGGAGTATCTTCGTATGCCGCTTGATCTTCTTTGGTATCCCAATTCAAAAGAAGTAAAGTCAGTCAATATATATAGTCTGGAAGGAGAAGAGAGGCTAAAAAGCTTTTTTTCGGGATTATATTCTTCATATATTCTCCATTGGAAGTGTGAAACCAACTGGGCTGTCTCTTCGAGAATCAGAGAGACGTATCCCCAAGAGAGATATTTTAATTGGCATTTTCCTTCTTTACAGGTAGCCGGAATAAAGTTGTCTTCCGAAAAGCCATTCAATCAAGACCCTGATTTCCAGACCATGTTACAGTTTCACGATACACGCTTTCTTGGGAAAAGAATCGAACATGCGTGGTTCAATTTTGTTAAGGTTCTGAACTTAATCTTTACGGAAAGTAGCGAAAAATCCATCAAAGATAGTTTTCCTTTCAGCACAGTCTTGCTTAGCAGAATAAAAGAGAAGACAATAATCATAGAAGGATATTATTGTTTGTTTGATTAAAAGAATAGAAGAGCCATTTTTATTTATGAGAATGAAGACGATAGATTTGTAAGGAAATGGTTTAACTGTAGAAGATAGCTTTAGAATAAACAGATAAAATCAAGATAATCGATTCAATGCCTTCCGATAGAAAGACTTGAAGCGGTTTTTCCTACTATTCGGCTTAAGAATCGTGACCACGTTTCCTAGCCGAATGAAATAGTTGAAAAACTGGTCGGGAGAGCAATGGAAGTACCAGACATCATCCTCGACTTTCTCAGGGATAGGACGATAGACATACATTTTCTTGTAACAAGCGACTCCAAAGGAATCCAGTCTGACAGCAATCTCCTCATCGTCTTCTGCATACTTATACTGCGGACCATAAAGTTCCGCGCGTCTAAACCTCTCCTGCTGTGCTTTTGTCAACTCACGGCACGGCTTATCGAGAAGCATCGCTTTTTTAATCTTCGAAATCCGAATCGTAGAGAATTTTCCGTTTCTCAATCCAAGGAGATAGAAACGCATTTCCGGATTACTGTTCTTCCTCCCATAAGGTTCAAGAAGAATCTCCTCCTGTTTTTCATTTTTGAGCAGACAGAGAAGGCATTTTTTACTCTCTATAGCTTTTTTTGCTTCCAGAAAGACATCATAATACAGAAAAGATTCACGTTTATCCTGTCCAAGAAGCCGATAGGTTTCAAGAATCTCCTTCCTGTAAGAAGAAAAGTTAGGACTCTCGCCTCTGATTTTTTCAATCAGAAGAAACGTTTCTTTGTTGGGCTTAAACCCAACGATTATTCCTTTATCATTCTTTTGTGCACTTTCAAAAGGGAAAGATGGTGCTTTCTTCCCCCACAGCTGATAAGAGGAAATAAGTTGGTTAAAAAAAGCATTTCGGTTTGGACTCCTGTCCTTTTTCAGGATTCCAAACTGTAGGCAATCAGAATCTATGAAGTCGATTAGATCTTGGCTTAGTTTCAGACAGATTTTTTCCTGAATCATTTTTTATTCCTGTTTAGTATAAAGTATCTTCTCTTAAATTGAAACGAGCAATCCCTTGTCATTTTATGTCGTAAAAAAATCACTTAGGCTTCAAGAAATCCCTTTTCCTCCTTGGCCTTCTTTATTTCACAAATCAATAAGGCCTTCTACTTCTTGTTGTTCATCTTCTCTTATTCATCTTCGATGTTAAATCGGTAGGAAGAGAAAAACACATCCTAAGCAAAAAAACATCCGTTTCGGTATACTAAACCCAAAGGAGATAAACAAAAATGGTCAACATCAAGAAAGCCGTCATCATCGGATGCGGATTTGTCGGAAGTTCGATAGCCTTCGCCCTAAGGCAGAAAGGACAGTTCAACGAGCTTGTCCTTATCGATGCCAATAAGGCAAAAGCCGAAGGAGAGGCAAGGGATCTCTCCCATGGGCTTCCTTACGCTTATTCAAGGAACATCTATGCAGGAACATATGAGGATGCAAAGGACGCAAGCGTCATCATCATCACCGCAGGGGCAAGCCAGAAACCGGGTGAGACCCGTTTAGATCTGATCCACAAAAACGCAGGAATCAGGAAGTCCGTGATTTCCGAACTGAAAAAAGCCAAAGTCGAGGGAATCCTATTGATTGTCTCTAACCCTGTCGATGTCTTAACCCATATCGCCTACAAGGAAAGCGGGTTTTCTTCTAGCCGGGTCTTCGGAAGCGGAACCGTATTGGATACGGCCCGCTTAAAGTATCTTCTTTCTAAGCGTCTGACCGTCGATACAAAGAACGTCCATGCGGTCATCATCGGAGAACACGGAGACAGCGAGACCCCGATCTGGAGTGGAGCAAACATCAGCGGAATTCCGCTCAATGACTTCTGCGCCCTAAGAGGATATACGGACCACGATGCAGGAAGGAAGCAGATTCAGGATGATGTCGTCAACTCCGCCTATAAAATCATTGAGAAAAAAGGAGCGACCTATTACGGAATCGCCCTATCCGTCTCCCATATCGTCTCCTGCATTGTCAACGACACCCATACAAGGCTTCCGGTTTCGACTGAACTAAACGGAGAATATGGCTTGTCCGGACTCGCTCTTTCCATTCCTTCCTTAGTAGGAAGAAACGGAGTCGAGAAAGTCCTCGAGCTTCCCCTGACTAAGCAAGAGAGGGAGAAGCTTAAGGCTTCCGCCTTAGCCTTAAAAGAAGTCATTCAGGAAGCAGAATAAAAAACGGCCTTTATCGGACAGGCATTCCGATAAAGGCCATTTTTTCTTTTCGGTTATCTCTGCTTCAACCGCCATAGCTGCTTAACATGGTTGACCAGAAGTCCAAGAAGGGCAGTCCTAATCAATACTAAGGAAATAATCTGAGAAGTGGACAGCCTTCCATAGTTTCCGCGGATTGCATCGTAGCGATAGAACTCGTTGATAAACCGGAAGGAACAATAGCCGAAGAGATAGACAAGCACACACGTTCCTATCTTTGTCTTCTTTCTTAGTCTTAAAAACAGAAGAAGGAAAAACAAAAGGAAACAGAATGCGGATTCAAATAGCTGTACAGGCAATAGCTTCACTCCGACAGGGGTACTCTCATCGGCAGGATGCGTATACACAACACCAAGCCAGGAATCCGTCGGACGGCCATAGCAGCAGCCTGCTGCAAAGCAGCCAAGGCGTCCTATCGCCTGACCTAGAGGAACGACGACAACGACATAGTCAATCCTAGCCAAGAAATCAATCTTATAAATCAGGCAATAGATTAGGTAACCAAGAGCACCGCCAATCAGTCCGCCATAGAAGACAAACCCAGAGCGTAAAATCGTAATAAGGGAGAGGTGATACTCGATGATTGTCGGAAGGGCGGTAAGAACAAAGAGAAGCTTCGATCCGATAAAGGCCCCAATCCTTCCAAAGCACGAGCCAAGCCTGATATCAAAGCGTTTTGCTTTTTCAGAAGACTTTGACAAAAAGAAGAGGATGAGTCCGGACAGAAGAATTCCTAAAAAGAACAGAATCCCGTAGACCGGGATTCTGTGTTCGGAATCAAAATAAGGAAACACGAAGGGCTTCTCCGATGAATTAAAGAGAAACTACTAGAGAGAGCTGTTAAGGGCGTCAGCAACACCGCCTGCAACAATGACGCAGATACCGCAGGTAACAAAGACAATGCCAGAGAAGACAGTGGCAATGATGCAAAGGACAAGAGCAGCAATACCAAGTCCGTCGCTTCCCTTCTTTTCGCCAACGACAGACAAAATAAGACCGACAATCGCAAGCGGAAGAGCGACAAAAGAAAACGGGAAGTAGACAAAGCCAATAATCGAAAAGACAACTCCGACAATGCCTAAGATAAGCCCGGCAATCTTAAGTCCCTTACCTTCGTTTTTGTTTTCCATGGATATATATCCCCCTTTCAAAAACCAAAATCAAGAAATCTTCCGGCACCTTTTATGATTCGCGGATTTAGAGACTCCCCCTATTATTTATAAAAGGTTGCCTATTGTGCTTTTATTCGTTTTTAAGCACTGTCTTTGCGTTTTAGAAATTCTGATTATAGTGAATTGTTGCACTATTCGTCAATTTGTTCAGATCCGACTCGGAAATATCAATGGCCTTCCACTCCTCTTCACTTCCAGAATAATAGACATCCTTGATATAAGTAGGAGCCCCAAATGCTTCATATTCCACTGTAACGATATTCTTAGGAATGTAGACTTTTGCTAAATTCAAGCATCCTGAGAAGAAATCTGAAGGAAGAGACTGCCTTCCTTTTCCAAGGACGGCGGAAGTCAGAGATTTGCACTCTTCAAATGTGGAACCTTTACCAAATGTAGACTCTCCTGAGACAAATTGATTAAGAGTAGAGGGAAGAGAAATCTCCTTTAGTGCAGTGCAATTGCCGAAAGACAACGAACCAAGAGTCGTTAGCCCTTCGTTAAAAGTCACCTCTGTCATCGCCTCACAACGATAGAAGGAACGCGGTCCGACCACTTTGATATTCGAAGGTAGTTCTAATTTTTTCACTGCGATAGCAAAGAAGGAACATTCTCCCAAAGTTTCGACGCCTGTTCCGAAGTGGACATCGGCTAAAGAAGAGCACTCATTGAAAGCATACTTTCCAATTGTCTTGACTTGGTCAGGGATTTCAATTGAAGTCAAGGAAGTACATCCGTCGAAGCAATTGTCGCTAACGGCAGATAGAGAAGCAGGCAAGGTAATGGTAGGAAGGGAAGTACAGCCCTTAAAGCAGTTTTCTCCCCTTGTGGTGACAGCAGAAGGAAGAGTAATCGAAGCAAGGGCAACACAATCATAGAATGCACTCTGCCCAAGGGTGACAACACTATCAGGGACTTCAACGGATGTAATATTTTTCGCCCGTGAGAAGGAATAATCATCGACTCCGACAACCGTATACCCATCGTGACGATTGGGAATGGTAATCGTGTTGTCTCTCTCATCATTGTAGAATTTCTGATAACCGGTGACCTTACAGGTTTTCTTTGCCTCATCGGCAACGGCGAAAGTCAGATTTTTCTCGCTTTCGGTTTCCTCATTGCTTACGGAACTAGAATCATTAGGTCTGACGACATCCTGGCTATTGGTTTTATTGCCATCTTGGTTTTTATCACCGCTATTCTCAGAACATCCAGAAGCACACCTAAAGGTTAGAAGAGAAAGGATAGAAAGACACGTATACATCTTCATTGTTTTCATTTTTGAACCTCGTATGAAAATTTTACACCCCCCCCCAGATTTTCAAGTCATTTTGTTGCGATTGTGTCCATTTGCTTATATTTAGAAAAGAAAATAGAATTTAAGATTTATGCTAATATCCTTGTTTCACATACCTATGCCAAACAGACTCAGCGGGAGTAGCATAAAGTTTGTGTAAGGAGGGCAGAACGACACGATAAACGGGATCGCCTAGAATGCTGGCATTCACAGGAAGCCATTGTCTAATCCAAGAATTGTGGTGCACATCAGGCAATGCTTTTCTATTTGTCCAGAATTAACTTATGTTCAATCCTTGATGCCTTGATGATTTTCTTGAGTCTCTTGTTCCTATCTAAATCATCTTCCGTATAGCCGTATTGAGCAAGGAGATGGGCAAGACACCATTCTTCACTCTGCGTATGATAGGCAGGGTACGACTGACAGATTTGCTTTACATCGAAAAAAGAATAAAAGAGTCTACTATCAAAATTTCTGGTATAGCAGATATACCGGGATAAATAACCTAACCAATATAGGTTCTCTTTTGGATAACGTAGAGTGCCATAACTGCTTTTCCCATATTGTTCATCAAGACGATAAAAAGCATCGTTCAAATCATAAAGGAACAAATCCCCAGGGCAAGTATCAAGCTTTGCCGCATAGGATGAACGATAGAAGCGACGGAGAAAAACAGGACTGGATGTTCCGTATTTATCCACGGATGCTTCAAACAGTCTAGCCTGAAACAAAGCCTTGTCTAATCCGATCCGATCAAATTTGATTATCATTTAAACACCTCATCGATATAGAGGCCTTCGGAACGGTACTGTCTTTTTGCAAAATCTAATTTGGTCTGGATTTCCTTACTCCGCTCAATGGAATCTTTCCTGCTCTTTTCTTTTTCTTCAGAGCAGAGATAAAGCCGTTCCTTGTATTGCAGAGCATCCACCGCCTTTTTGCTCTCGAAAACAAATTGTCTTCCAAGACGCGAAGCCGAAAGAGCATGAATAGCCTGACTGGTCGTGATTTCACCCCTGCCAAACTGAGTCATCACTGCAAACATCTTATTATTGGCAATCGGAGCAATAATTAAATCATCCTTTTGATGCTTAGAAATCAATGAACGCAATACCTCGCTATTTTTATATTGTTCAAGCCTTCCACGATAATAGCAGACGGTCAGCCTCCATTCTATATCGCACTGAAACTCTCCAATACAAAGCCCGTTCGGAGATAATTCGAAAACATAGACTGATGAATGGGGATCCATTTCTACAAAACTAACTGCCGAAGAGTAAAACTCTCCACAATAAAATCCATAAGAAAAGTCACAATTGGACCGAGATCCCTTGGCATCAATCTTCTTAATCCCATTTGAAGAACCATGGAAAAGAAGGCAGCTGCCTTTTTTCCTGTTCTCACGATAGTTTTCCTCTTTGACTTTATTCAGCCGAATTCCCCGCCGATAAGCATAAGAATAGAAAGCTTCCAGAACGTCCATTGATACGTTAGACGCTTGCATGGCACGGGCAAAAGAAACATCAGGAATACCTGCTTCTTGTGCAACCTGACAGACAGAAACATTCATGCAGTCGCAAACAAAGTGAACATCCTCAACGAAAGAATAAGAAAAACCAGGTTTCATAGCCATAACATAGCATAGAAAGAATAGTATGTCAAACTTTGTTTTCCATTTGGTAGAACTAAGTTTAGAGTCCAAGTCCAAACTAGGAAGCAGCATAAAGTTTGTGTAAGGAGGGCAGAATGACACGATAAATGGGGTCTTTCTGTGCCATGAATCGGAAAACTTACAAGCGCTTTTCTATTTGTCCTGAATTAACTTACGTTCAATCCTTGATGCCTTGATGATTTTCTTAAGTCTCGTGTTCCTACCTAAATCATCTTCCGTATAGCCGTATTGAACAAGAAGATGACATGGGCAGGAGACAAGAGACTTAAGAAATTAAGAATAAAACGGGAGATGATTTAGGAAAAAAGACAGGATTGAAAAGTATAAAAGGTTTTCCCCAGATTTCTATTGCCTAAGCCAACCATACTCATTACTGCTACTAATCTGATAGGAAACATAAGTCTTCCCTGCCGATAGTTTCAGTTCTCCGGCTTTTTCAATCTTTTCGTTTCCCGCTGAATCGGTAGTTTTCTTAACCAAAATTCCGGCAGCAGACTTAGTGACAGGCGAATTATTAAAGTCTGTGAAATTAAATGTCACATCTGCGCTCAACTTTTTAAAATTTACAACGATTTTAAAATCTCCATCTCCTTCATGGCTTTGTAAATTATCCGTTGTCGCTCCAGATTCAATAATCAACTTGGCAGAAGTAGTCTCGGTCGATACTCTACCGCCAAAGGAACCTGTTGATTTAATAGTCCTAGTTCCATTGTTTATCCTCTTAGCAGCTCCTTTGTCTGGATATGGACTGATTGTTCGGTCAGTTGGATAGACGAACTGTTTTGAGTCAAGGGAGTCATCATAGACAATACATTTATTCGTCACGTTTAACTTGCCACCATTAGCCACAACAATATTAGCTCCAGGCATCAGTTTCCTCGCTTGAGAAAGTTCAAGAGAACCACCGCTTTCAACATTTAAAGTCCTGTTCCATGGTAAGGGAAAATATACCTCAGAAGTCTTTACTTCCTGATTTAGTTTTTCTTTTAATTTGTTTAACAAAACCTCTGCAAGTGCTTTTACTAAATCACCGGAAGCTGTTACCGTTAGATCGTCAGCAGCATTGATTGCAATTGATGTCTGATTGAACCCGCAGTTTCCCTTAAAAGATAGGATGGTAGTTCCAACAGCGCCTTTATTGAGGACATAGTTGTGATAAGAATAATCATTCGGATTTCTGGTAATAGTAATCGTCGAATTTGAATCTTTGGTTTCAAACAGATAAGCATCGTTTCCGCTAGGCCCAATCAGATTTAAATCATCTGTATTGTGACGTGCAGCAATGGTTGCAGTGACATACGCAGTAACTTTACCAAAAATTCCTAAATCAAATTCTTTGCTCTCCGTTTTTGACTGTTCCTGCGTATATAAATCCACATACCCAATTAATTTCGAAGTGTGTTTAAAAACCATTTCCGATTGGATATTAGGAAAATCATATTGGTACAAAGGAAAAATCTTTGTATCTGATCCATATACGGATGCCGTGAACTTACCGCCCTTGTAATCATAGAAAACAAAAGGCATATAGAGAACAGAACCGGATTCATTCTGTAATTTGCTCTTTGTATCCTTGTCTTCCTCTTTGATGTATCCCCTACAGTCAATCGTTCCCTTATTAATAATGCTAGAACCCTTTTTCCTTGTGATCTGAGCGTACTTTCCGCTTGTCTGTCCGCTCACTCTCTGTCCATCCCAGCCAAGAATTCCGCCAATATTCAACCGTGCATTCTTTTCTATCGTAATCGTACAATTTGGATTTAAGGTTACTACATTCTTTTTAAAATACTTGACAAAAGCCGCATTGGCATCGGCAAAGGGTGGGTTAGGATTTGTATAGTTAGTCATAGGAATAAAATCTCCGGAAACCGGAACACCATCATTATCGAATGTAACCGGAGTCTTCCACGAATTGTTCGAAGTGCCTCCGGACTGAGCATTCCTCTGTCTTCCATTATAGGTTTCCCCTTCGTAAGGAAGGCAGAGAGTATCTCCGCTTTTTACTGTGCAGGACTTATAAATTGCCGGATTCGTTCCAGGGATAACATACACTGTATTTCCCTGTGAGTCGGCTCCTGCAGATGCTAAGGCACCTTCAATCGTGGTGAAGCTGTGCTTCTTTTTGTTTGCGTCAGTATAATAGGCAACCTCTTTTCCCTCATTACGATTATCATGCTTTAAAGGGAAAGAAGCGGTCACCCCCTGAATTGACCATTTTGAAAACCCTATCCCAGTCAGGAAAAGGGAAAGAAAAAAGGAAACAACAGGAATTGCTAATCTTGTCCGCTTTCTCATGCTTTGCCCTCTGCACTTATATTGGCCACCAGATTTAGCCCATTAGTGCCAAAAGAATCATAGGCTTCCTCTGTCTTAGAGGAATCCTTCAGTTTAAACGATAGTTTGGTTAAGAAATAAAATGTATTCTTATCTTGGACCGTGTCTTTGGCAAAAGCAAAGGAACAGGACAAAGAAGACGAATCCTTGATCAGGGATGGGTTAGGGTTTTCTGTCGTTCCTGTTATTAAACCAGCAGTCTGATAGTCATTATAGGAACCGGGCTGACTTTCCGTCATAGAAAGAGAAGGAGTAATATCGAAATAGGACAGAAAAGGCAAAGCCTTTCCTCGTGCTTCTTCGATATTCAAGGAAAAGACAATCTGCTTCTCTTCTTGTCTCCTATGCTTACCCAAGGTATCGTTTTGATCTGGCAAAAGCAAAGAAAAGGGAACAGAAATAACCCCGGTATCACTTACACCGATTTCATCATACTGGTTTAGAAAGCCAGACTTAGAAAACTTAAAATTACTGGTATTAACTCCACTTAATAAGCCACTGCTATTAGTAAACTGGTTTTTCCTGCTGATATATCGATTTAAATCAGATATCTGACCATCGCCTTCAATAGAGGAGAGTTTGTCGTTATAAGAGATAGATACCGTCCAACTAGAAAACCCAACCCCTATCAAGGATAAGGAAATAGCCCTTAGTAACCCCCCCCCCCGTTCAAAACACGGGAAGTCTTCTTTATGAGAGGAGATTTCATCTTAATAAAAGTTTTTCACAAAACAGAACAGACTTCAAGACATTTTTTTGCCTTTATGTCCACCTGTTGTCAAAGGGAGGGAACGACCTCTGCTGTTTTCCCTGGGTTAGAATATTCATAGCAAACGTCCATTCTAAGCATGCGGAATCATTCTCTCTACCTAAATTTTCTGCTTCTGTTGCTATCCGTAATTATCTATAATTATCCTGGTGTTAAGAATGTTTAAATCCTACGGAAAAAAGAAAAGAATCTTTCTTATCGTTAACTTTATAGCCTATCTATTCTGTGTCCTGTTTTTGATTGTCGAAGCATCCCTTCCCGGAACAATCTCCGCAAACCAGTCCGATGCCATCGGAGGAGGAATCGCTGACATCATCGACAAGAACGCAGGGGATCAAAGCATCCTCGTTAAACCGGAAAAGATTAATCTAAACAAAGAAAAGGATTCTCTCTTTGTCGGAGAGACCTATCAGCTTAAAGCGACAATCCTTCCTGAGGACTGCTCTTTTCAGTCTTTAAGCTACGAAAGTAGCGATGAAGAAGTTCTTTCTGTCGATGAACAAGGAAAAGTAGAAGGAATTAAAGCCGGCACAGCCTTCATCACCTGCTATTCCACGTCTTATCCTTCCATCAAAGATACTATGTCTTTTACCGTCTCTAATATCGTGGAGACATCCATTTCCTCTTCTGTCTCTGACGCAGAAAAAGACAAAGAAGGTGTCTATTTATTAACGATGGGTTCTTCCTATCCCATCAAGACGGTTTTTGATCCGGAAGACACGACCATCAAAGAACTTTCCTACTCTGTCAGCAGCACGGCAATAAGCATAAAGGAAGACATGATCTATGCTGACTCCCTTTCTTCTCATCCAATCACGATAACCATCACTTCAAAGCAAGGAAAGCAAAGCCAAGTTAGGGTGAGAGTGGTGGAAGACAGTAAGGATGTGATTCCTCTGACGAAGATTACCATTAAACAGGAAGCCTATACCCAGTCTGTAGGAGAAAAAGTATCGACTAAGAGTGATGGTGTCTACGCCATCTCTTTTGAGCCTAGCAATGCCACGTATAAAACCTACGATTTAGTCATCGCAGACACATCAATTGCTTCCGTCCAAGGCACAGCCATCCAAGGTCTAAAAGAAGGAAAGACTACCCTGAAAGTCGTCTCAGCGAAGTATCCGTCCATCACTGCCACACGGGAAATAACAATTGGATTAGTGGAACTTAATTCAGTAGGAAGCATCCTACTTGGTGGCTCTTCAAGTCCAAGCTTGTTTGTCGGTGATAGCAGTTATCTTTCCTATCAAAACCCTTCACCAGGTAACGCCTCCGCCATCAAGGGAAAGCAAGAGGAACACATCTCCTTTGAAAGTTCAAATCCGGAAGTAGCCTCTGTGGATAAAACCGGAAAGGTCACGGCTACAGGAGAGGGAAAATGTACACTGACAAGGAAGTTCTATGACCGGAAAGAAGACAAGGAAAGCGGAAATAACTATGCGGTAAAGAAAGAGATTGAAGTAACGTGCCGGAAAAGAGGGCAGATTTCTTCTTTTTCCCTGTCTGACACGATAAACGAATCAAAAGATGCCAGCCAAAAAGTCCTGTATCTAGGAAAATCCTATTCCTTGAAAAACGGACTAAAAGCTAAAGCGTTCTACGATGAGAAAGGAAATGTGAGGCAGGATGTTTCATCTTCTTTGTCCTGCGCCGTGGATTCCGTTTCTCCTAATTCTCTTTCATCCTCTGTATCATTCAATGGTGATAATCTTTTGGTAAACAGTGACACCCCACTTGAGATCACAATCAAAGTCACTCATCCCTCTTCCTCGCTAAGTCAATACCTTGCCTATAAAGTCATTCATCCAAGGGAGATTACTCTGTCCAGGGAAGGAGAGACCGAGTCTGGAAATGACAGATTCGACGGCGAAAACTATCCCTTGTTCAGTACTTCTGCCTCTTTCTCAGTCGGAACGGACCTCTCCATAAAAAGGAAAGCCTTGGAATCCTATTCTTTCACTTTCGAAAAAGGAAAAGACTATCTCTACTCAATGACAGAAAGGAACATTACAAACGGTTTTTCTATCCGTGGAATGGACGAAGGAGAAAGGAAAGTCCTGATTACCCCTTCTTTCCAGGGAACTCCACTAAAGGGAAGGAGCAAAATACTGAAGATTAAAATCTTCCGTCCACTTATCCAAAGCATGAACGTCCGTCTCTATAAGAACGGGAAGGAAATCCCTCTTCAGGACTACACCGATTCTGCCGGGAAAATTTCCCTGATGTTAACAAAAGGAGACAGGATCAACTATAAGTTAATCAAAGAGCCGGAGAAGTACATCAAAGAAAATATTTCCGTCGAGAACAGCAATCCACAGTCCGTTCAGCTTCAGGACAACAGGATCATCAGGAAAGAAGTGGGGGAAAGCACCATCAAATGGGTAGACAGCTATTCCAAAATCACCCTTACCCTAAAACTTCTTTGCGTGAACAGAGTCCTTCTGCAAGATAAACCATTCACCCTATCTCAGAGTAAACTGACTTACGACAAAGAGGAAAATATTTATCATATTGAAAACGGAACTCCGGCAAGGATAACGACAAACTTCAAGAAAGAAAGCACGTTCACAAAGGTCAGCTATTCTTCCAGTGATGAGAATGTCCTTCAAGTAGGTAACGACGGAAAAATCACACCGCTAAAGGAAGGAAAAGCAACCATCACGTGTTCCATCAACGACCACCACACCATCGATCAGTTCTATCAGGTAACAATCGCCGTGGATAAGAAAAGCATCATTTCCAATAGGAGAAGCTTCCTTCTTAAAGTCCGGAAAGGAATCGGCCATCTCGGAGCGTTTTTCGTCTTAGGCGTCTTCTCCACGCTGCTTAGCCTCTTTACCATCAAGAAAAAGAAAGAATATTGTCTCTCTATTCCGCTTAACTTCTTGCAGGGGTTCCTTGTTGCCGGATTAACCGAGCTCATCCAGCTCGCCGTGCCTGGTCGGACCGGATTATTCTCTGACGTTCTGATTGATAGGATGGGATTTGCCATTTCGGCAGTAGCCATAACCCTTTGTTTCTTCCTTATTCCCTTGATTAGGAACTGGATTTCATCCCTGCGGAAAAAGAAAAAAGAATAATCCTTCTTTTTGCCTAAAAGGAATAAGCAATGATATTTCTGGCTCCCTTCCTGCCTCATTGAAGTTCTTTTCTAGACATAGGGTCCCTAAACGTCAAAGTCTCGCCCTTGATTGACAAAAGAACCCCGAAAAGAATTGTCCATATATCTTTTCATGAGTATTTCCTTATCCTTCATAACTAACGAGTGTGCATGCTTCAAACTGTCCGACATGGTTAACCATACACTGCACAGAGGTGAAGGAGATGTTCTCCGTACACCTGCGGATTCATCATAAAACTGCCTGTCGAAGAAGAGGTTATGTATAGACATCGGTTTTGGGATTCTTCCTTTGATGAATGCCTTAAAAGGCAGAATGTTGATGGCGACTAGAAGCATGAGTATTTATCCTTTTTTTCATTTATTCAGGAAATGATGATATAATTTCTTTCATGCATAAAAATATATCAGTCAAGTTAAAGGACAAATTCGGCTTGTCTTGCCAAGGCAGCCTTCCAAACTTCATCCTTTTCCTTGCTCTCACCCTGCTCCTTCCTTTTTTCTGCATGGGCCGATTCACAGCCAAAACGATAACGGGATACGGAAATCCGACGGAAACGTTTGGAAAACTACTATATTATCCAGGAAGGATTCCTCAGCCCTATTTTATTTTTCCTTTCTACTTTTTCTTTCTTGCCCTTGCCTTGGTTCTTCTTGTCCGGATGCGTGGAAAAATAAAGGCAAACAGACTCATTCTTTCCCTCTTTGTCCTTTTTGCGGTTTCTATTTCCCTTTCATCCATTTTCTATCCAAAAGGAAGGCAGTCCTATACATTCATATCCCACCATGGAAACAGCCAGACGATCAATACTCTTGGCCTCACTCCTATTAAGACAAGGGTCAACTACCTAAACGAATTTTTCTTTTATGGCTACATTTGCAGGTTCTTCCATATCATTAAACCGCTGGCAAAAGACTGCGCCCCCTATTTCCGGCTTTTATCCATACTCCTACACCTTATTATTCTTTCAAGGATTGTCTATTCATTAATCATGGAATGGAAAGAATACCTGATCAATATTGAAATCCTACTGGGATTAAGAAAGAAAATAGAAATATATATCACAGCCTACACCACAAACCGAAACATCTTCGGCTTCTTTCTCTTCGTCGGTTTTCTTCTTTCTGTGCTCGATTTCTTCCGAAAGGAAAATTTTCTTTCTATTCTGACGGCTGTCCTATACACTGCCTTTACTATTCTTATCCAATCGAAAACTCCTGCCCTATTAGAGCTTTCCCTTTCTCTTATCATCCTGTTTATTTATCCCATTTTCAACTTCAAAAAGAAACGGAAATGGTCGGTCTTCTTTCTCTCTTCCCTCTGTTTTTTCCTTGTTCTTGTCATCCTGGTTCTTTGCATCAATAAAAAACTTGTGGTTTCTATTTATTCCTTATTCACCAACAGGGGAACAAGGTATTCCCGTTTTGGCATCACCAAACTGGCTCTGACAAGGAGGAAGATCTCTCCGTTATTTAGGGTATTCGGCTTTGGACGCTATCCCTTTTCGGCCCTCTTTACTCAGTACTCCCTACTAGAACAGGAACACCCCCTTCCCACCAGTCACAATTCCTTCGCCGACATCCTTCTGGAATTCGGGATATTCGGAGCCATCATCCTCCTTCTTTCCTTCCTCGTGGCGGTATATTACTTTTTCAAACGTCCTTTTTCGGAAGATAAGACAGCATCCATCACTTATTTCTTTGCTATCGTTTCAAGGAGCATTTATTCCTTTTCCGAACCCCGTGCCTTGTTTCTCAGGGAAGGAACATGCATATTCTTTCTCTTCCTTGCCAGTCTTTTCTTTGTCAACGAGGCCATTGCGAAAGAAAAGAGAAAATCAGCCCTAATAGACAGTCTTATCCCTCAAGGCAGAAAAAGTAGGCAAAGCCGGAACTAAGGCAGCATTAAATCTTCCTTAGCTCCTCAGTCAAAAACAGCAGATCCTGCAGATAATCACGGGTCTTAGTCAAAGTAAAGGCAAAGCGACGGTCGTCAGTCACTTTCCTATGAAGCTTGACTAGCAAGGGGCGCAGGTTTTCATCCCTCTTTTTGTACGCCTTAGGCTTCAGGGAGAATTCTTTTGTCCTCTCCCTTGAATACCTTCCAAGTCCTTCCTGGAAGGACTGAAAGATTCCGGAATTCAAATTAATTTCGATTTTCCGTTTAATCAGAAGATTCGATACTTCCTCCGGATAAGGACCATAGACATCCCGAAGTTTATCCGAGAAGTTTTTCAGATCTTCATCGTTCTGGCAATCGGAGAGCTCCTGGTACCTGCTTATCCGCTGAGCCTCGTTTCCGTACTCCGAAGGAATATGGGCATCGAGAGAAAAGGAGAGTTCAAAATCAGTCGTTTTCTTTTTGCTTATCCCCTGCCTCATCAGTTTCTTCTCGCTGACGACTTCCTTTAAAAGATCCCTGTAGGCATCATAGCCAAGGGAGTCGACAAAGCCAGCCTGCTCGCTTCCTAGAATATCACCGGCACCGCGGATGTTAAGATCCTGCCTGGCAATCTTGTAGCCTGAGCCAAGCTCCGTAAAGTCCTTTAAGGCCTTAAGACGCTTTCTTGCATCATCCGTAAGGTTCTTGCTATCCTTAAAGAAGAAATAGGCATAGGCAAGCCGGTCGCTTCTCCCCACTCTTCCCTTAATCTGATAAAGAGAGGATAGTCCGAAATGGTCTGCGTTCTCCACAATGATCGTATTGACGTTAGGAAGATCAAGACCGGATTCGATAATCGAGGTGCAGACAAGGATGTCCGCTTCCCGGTTATAGAACTTCGTCCTGATATCTTCCACCTCTCCGGCATCCATCTTGGCATGGACGACAGCAATCTTTGCACTTGGAAAGTCCTTCCCAAGTCTTGCCGCGATATCAAAGATGTCCACAATCCGGTTATGAAGATAAAAGACCTGTCCCTTCCGGTCGAGTTCCTTCTGGATGACTTCCTTAATCAATTCCTTATCCTGCTTGGCGACATAGGTCTTCACCGGCCTACGATTGACAGGAGGCTCAGTCAAATAAGAGACAGTCCGTACGCCAAGAAGAGACCTCTGCCTCGTCCGTGGGATAGGAGTGGCGGTCAAAGTAAGACAGTCGACATTCCTTGCCTTCTCTTTAATCTTCTCCTTATGGGCGACTCCGAACTTCTGCTCCTCGTCGATAATCAATAAGCCTAAGTCATGGAAACGGACAGAATCGGAAAGAAGGGCATGGGTGCCGATGACAAAGTCAATTGTCCCTTTTTGAAGCCCATCCTTGATTTCCTTCTCCTCCTGGGCCGTAGTAAACCGGTTGAGCAGGGCAAGATGAACGCCAAAGTCATGGAAACGCTGCCTTGCCACCTTAAAATGCTGCCTGGAGAGAATGGTCGTCGGGCAGAGAAGAACGGCCTGTTTATGGTCAAGGATACATTTAAAGGCAGCGAAGAACGCAATCTCCGTCTTACCAAAACCGACATCACCGGCAATAAGCCGGTCCCTAGGATGGGGAGACTCCCTATCCTTTTTGACATCTTCCCTAGCCTCTTTCTGACTCTCCGTATAAGGATAAGGAAAGCTTCTCCTATAGGCTTCTTCCCTCTGAGGATCAGATGAGAAGGCAAAGCCAGGACGGGTAGACCGCTCCGAGTAGAGGGTAAGAAGCTGATCGGCAAGATAGGAGATCTTGCTTCTAATCCGGCTCTTCTTTCTCGACCAGGTGGAGCCGCCAAGACGGTCAAGGGAAGGGGTGAAGCCTTCCCGGGAAGAATACTTCCGTATCCTCTTATACTGGGCAAGAGGAAGATAAAAGAGGGCATCTTCCGCATATTGGATTTTAAGATACTCAAGTCCGTTTAGTTCGGCTACCCCAAGATACCGGCCGACGCCATTTACTTCATGGACAACATAATCGCCGACCTCAAGGTCCTCATACCGCCGGATGATCTTCGCTTCCTTATACCGGGAAAGGAAGCGGGAGCGCTGGGTGGAGACGCCATAAATTTCCTTAGCGGATAGATAAACATGTTTTTCCTTAGGAAGCTCAAAGCCGTGGCTAAGCTTGCCTTCCAAAAACATAACGGAGGTATGGAGAGGATAGAGGGAATAGGGGATATTGCTTTCATGAAGATAGTTCTGGTAGTTGCTGAAGTTCGGCTCAGGAAGAACAATCCGGACCTTGTATCCTTCCTGAAGATACTCTTTGATCCTTTCGTCGGATTTTGCATAAGAGATGGCTTTAAACGAATTATTCCGTAGGATGAAAGAATTCTCTTCCTTGTTTTCCACATTGTGGAAAGAAGATAAATCAAACGAAGACGCAAACCTTCCTTCCCCAGGCAATGAGTTGCCATCCTTGATTGACTTAGTAAAGAATGTCTCCTCTCTTGTTTTAAGATACTTAGACTCTTCTTCTACCTGCTTCTTGTCAAAGATAAAACACTCATAGTCGGAAAGATAGTCCCTTAAGGAAACAGATTTCTCGGCAAAGAAAGGATAAAACCGGGCATGGATTTCCGAAAGATATCCTTTCCTCGCTTCCTGCTTTACTTCATCCACCATTTCCTTCAGTCCGTCAAAAGACAGGCGGTCAGTCTTGCTTTCCTGCTGTTTTAAAAGGGAGTCGAGAAGGTCGCATCCTTTGCCCCTCTCCTTATCGGAGAGAAGACGCCTGCTAGAAGGATGAATCGTCACTTCTTTGATGTGAAGGAAGGAACGTTCGTCCTGCACCTTGAAAAGACGGAGATCATCGATTTCGTCACCGAAGAACTCCCTTCGGATTGGATTGTCATAACTTCCGTCATAGACATCGAGGATTCCTCCTCGCCTTGCCCTCTGGCCAGGGAGGGTGACGGAATCCATCCTCTGATAGCCAAGTCTGGAGAGTTTTTCGACAAGGCTCTTCCTTAGTATCCTATCTCCTTCCTTGAGATGAATCCTAGAAGAGGCATATTGCTTACTCTTCCTAAGCCGAATCAGAAAAGAGGAGACATGGCCGACAAGAATAGACGGCTTAGGAGAAAAGACAGAAGAAAGAGCGAGAAGACGCTCCTCGTCCCTTTCCGGAGAGACACCGATAGCACTTGTCTTAAAAATCTCGTCAAACGGAAAAAGATAGCTCTCATCATCTGCCACATAATCGCTCAAAAACTGATTAAACGATTCTGCGTCTCCTATCGTGGGGAAAAGAAAGAACCTCTTTCTCTTCCGTTCATGAAAGGAAAGGGCAGTTAAAAGAGCAAGAGCCTCCGGAGAGGAAACGGCAAGGTCTTTGTCCTCGTCCAGACGTTCAAGCTGTTCATTTCCGGAAAGATAGGAAAATAGGGAAAGATGATCAAGAATACCCATTATTTATTGAACTTGTTCCTTGCCTTATCAAAAGAGTACTTCCTCGCAAAGGCAGCGGCGGAAGCAGCCAGGCTGATTCCATCCTTCCATTTGTTATATGTTTCTTCATCCTTAGGGTGGGAAAGGACAAAATCGGCAACATCGCTGTGCTTAATCAAAGGGCGACCTATTCCAATCCGAATCCGGTTGAATTCCTCGCTTCCTAGGACCTGGATAATTGATTTCAGTCCATTGTGTCCTCCGGCTGCGCCCTTCCTTCTTAGCCGGATGCTGCCTGGCTCAGTATCCCTGTCATCGACAAGAATAAGAATATCCTTAATATCCACCTTAAAGAAGTTCTTTGCCTGGATTAAAGCGTTCCCGGAAAGGTTCACATAGGTGAGAGGTTTCCTCAATAAGACATCCTCCCCCTCAATATCTCCCTTTCCGACAATAGCATCAAATTTCTTCTTGTTCCTATCGATATGAAAGTCTTCGCTAAGAAGATCGATGGCCTGAAAACCCGAATTATGACGGGTATCCTCATATTCAGGACCGTAGTTTCCGATTCCAAGAATGATTTTCATTTTGTTCTTTCTTTCTCTAAGGAAGTGATAAATTCCCTGGCCTTCTTTAAGGCACGTCCCCGATGGGAAACAGAATCCTTCTCTTCCCTCGTCGCTTCTCCGAACGTCTTCTTTAAATCATAGGAGTAGAAAATCGGATCATATCCGAATCCGTTTTTCCTTTTCGGGTCAAAAGTCTTAACAATCTCTCCTGGTGCAATTCCTTCAAACACTTTTTCGATTCCTCTGTTCTTGTCAAGATAGACCATAGCCGTATGGAAGGCAGCTCTTCTGTCTTCTTTGTCTTCCCTCCTCTTTAGAATTGCCTGGTTTTTCTCTTCGTAAGGATGCCCTTCCCTAAAGCGGGCAGAATGAACACCCGGAAAGCCATCTAATGCCTCGATAGATAATCCGCTGTCATCGGAAATGACCGGATACGGACACTTGGAGGCAATGTCCTCAGCCTTGATTTTCGCATTTCCGGCAAAAGTCTCAGCATCCTCAGGATGAGTCACTTCTAGTCCAATATCCTTAAGACAGAGGACTTCAAATCCATAGGGCGCGAGCCTCTCCTTAACTTCCTTAACCTTATTCGGATTCGACGTAGCAAATATAAGTGTCTTTTTATTCATCGTTTTATACCTGTTTCATTATAGTTGAGAGAAGGAAAAGAATAGTCAAGAATTTACACAGGGAAGCGGTCAATGGTTTGTGAAAACACGGACTGTCTTCGATGACCCTATCCCTTCCTAGATTCCGAATCCCATCACCATGCCATCTCATCCCGGCCCCTATCCATTAGCCCCTTCCTGATACGGCCGCCCGGACGACTCCCCAAAGCTCCGCCCTAACAATCGTGGCGTTGTCCTCGCAGTTGGCGAGGAGCTTCGTCCGGAAAGCGGCGTATCTCGCACGCAGGATCTGGATATCGAAGTCCCTCTCCTCTTCAATTCTCCGTCACTCAGCTGGCACCTTTATCTTTGATGTTATACTATTCAAGGCTACAGAACTCCTTGTTTTTATTGGTCATATTAATGATAAAGCCCGCAGCCCTTGCCGAAACATCCGTCTTCCTGGAAGGCTAGCCTTCCAGAGGTCCATATAAGATTGTTCTCTTCCCTCCTTACACAAACTTTATGCTACTCCCGCGATAAGCAGCCTCAATCAAAAATAATCAGAAAAATAATCCAGATATTTCTTAATTGTTGCTGAAGTTATGCTAGATTTTTTCTCGTATGAAATGTGTTCTTAGATCTCTCAGGATTAGTAAGAGAGCCAATAGAAGAGGAAAGAATATTCAATAAATCCTCAAGCTCTTGAGTGTTTCTGATATGATAGCGCATTTCTATATCTTTAATATAGATTTCATCAAAGAGATGCTCCAATAGCGAGGTATTTTCCTAAACTAGCCGATTCATCCTTCACCCAATTTGGAAATCAGATTTTTATCGAATCGATGTGTCAGAGTATAATAGTCAGAAAGGCAGGAAACAAAGATGGATATTGAAAAAGTTCGGGAAAAGAAGACAGCTTCAAAGCAAATCTACAAAGGACACATCTTAGACGTCTATGTCGATGACGTCACTCTCCCAAGTGGACGAAAGTCACACCGGGAACTAATCCGTCATTGTCATGCCTCGGCAATCTTAGCCGTAAACGAGAAAAACGAAATCATCTTAGAAGAACAATACCGCTACCCCTATGACGAAGTCATCATCGAACTTCCTGCCGGAAAGGCAGAGCCTAACGAAGAAGGATTGGCGACAGCCAAGCGTGAATTCGAGGAAGAAACCGGATATCAGGCCAAAAAGTGGACTAAGCTTGGAACGTTCTATCCGACCGTGGCCTACACCGATGAAGTCATTGATATCTATCTGGCTGAAGAGCTCACGTTCAAAGGACAGCATCTTGATCCAGGCGAAGAACTTAACTATCGTTTTGTCCCTCTTGAAGAAGTAAAGCAGAGGGTCAAGGAAGATAAAATCCGGGACGGAAAGACGCTTGCCGGAATCCTTCAATACCTGCTGAGAAAGTAATCAAAGAAAAAAGTCCCCTCTAACGGGGGTTTTTTTCTGTACTGACCGATGGTCTACTCTTGGAAGTTCTTCTGCTTCAGACGATGTGCCTTAGCAGCAAGTTTTCTTGCATCGTCAGGAGTGATAGCAAGGTCCTTCCTGTTCACTTTGGGAGTAGAGCGGGTGAAACCATAGCCGAGGATTTCCTTTGTAGCGACAACAGAGACAAAGGCATTCGGATCAATCTGCTTGATGGCCTGCCTGACTACGGCATGGTCATGCTTATCAAAGCAGACCTGAAGAAGCTCACTCTCTTTTTTCGTGTAGCCTCCACGGCAGGAGATGAGCGTTGTCCCCCGTCCTAAGTCCTTATTGATAAAATCATTCCTCTCCTCGATTTTCGGTGAAGCAACAAGAGCCATGAAGTACTGCCTATTCCCTAAGAAGACCTTATCGATCCTAAAGGAGCAGAGGAAGGCACCGATAATGCCGACCAGGGTCGGAATAAGCTGATAGCCGTTAGCGAAGAACCCACCGGTGATAATCACCAAATCACAGATAAAGGTCGACGTTCCGATTCGGATATGGAGATACCGGTTGGCAAGAACGTTGATGACATCCGTTCCTCCGGAAGAGCCGCCTCCGATAAAGGCAAGCCCAATTCCCGTTCCGACCAAAGTGCCGGAAAATATAGCACCAACAAAATAGGCAAGCGGAAGCCAGTCCTTGGCATTGACCTCACTTCCGCTAGGCGTGGTGAGGGAAGGATTCCTCCTTTCCGCCCTCTCGACAAGATTAAGAATATGCTTTCCGTCGATGACAACGTTGTTCACAACGTAAGTGAAGAGCCTTACCCTTAACGGATAGGTAATGGAATAGACTAGCGTATTGAGGGAATACTTCAGTCCGACAAAAATCAAACCGAGAAGGAAAAAAGACCAGGTAAAGATGAGAACATAGATTTCCGTCGACAAACGGTTCCTGCCCGGAACGGAGTGGGAGATGATGGAAAGAGAAGAGATGCCTCCGGAAACGATGTTCAGCGGAATCGTGAAGAACGAGTCGCCAAAGGCTGACACGCAGGCGCCAAGGAATATATAAAGGACATTGAGGATTATCTTACGTGGAGGCTCGGAAGTGAATTCCCGCTTAATCGTCCCAATCTCCTTATGAATCCATTTATTCCTGAATTCTTTCATTTTATTTCTTGTGGGTTTTCCTGAAATCCCACTTAAGGTAGGCATCGATGAAATGATCAATTCTTCCATCCCTGACGGCCTGGACATCGGTCTCGGAGTACTCGCTCCGATGGTCTTTGACTAGGGTATAGGGGCAGAACACATAGGAACGGATCTGGCTTGAAAAAGAGATGTCCTTCTTCTGGCCGGAAATCTTATTCAGTTCATCCTGTTTTTTCTTCAATTCAATCTGGAACAGCTTAGCCCGCAGCATCTCCCTGCAGGTTTCCTTATTGGCAAGCTGATCCCGCTCAATCTGGCAGGAGACGACAATGCCGGTAGGAAGATGGGTGATACGGACGGCAGATTCGGTCTTATTGACATTCTGCCCTCCCGCACCGGAAGAGTGGTAAGTATCCACCCGGAGGTCTTCCGGACGGATAGCAATATCAATGGAATCATCGATTTCCGGAATGACACTGACTGAGGCAAAGGAAGTATGACGGGAGCCGGAGGCATCAAAAGGAGAGATTCTCACTAGGCGATGGACGCCGTTTTCCGAGCGAAGATTGCCGTATGCCCTCTTTCCTTCGACTACCCTCGTGGCAGAGGAAATCCCGGCTTCTTCCCCTTCAATCCTATCGACGATTTTATAGTGGTAGCCATTTGCTTCACAGTAGCGTTCATACCTTCTCAAAAGCATCTGAGCCCAGTCATGGGCTTCTGTTCCGCCGGCACCCGGATGGAATTCCAAAATGGCATTTGCCCCATCATATGGCCCGGCATAGAAAATTGATTTAGAAAAAGCATCCCTTTCCTTGTTTAAAGAGCTGAGGGATGAATCCGCATCATCGAAAATCTCCTTATCCATTTCTTCCTTCAGGAAATCAAGGGATTCCTGGATGGAAGAAAGACGGGACTTAAAGGATTCGATGGAATTGATTTTGTTTTCGATATCGGCAAGCTTCCGATTTACTGAGGCAGCCAAAGCCGGATTCTTCCAGAACGAAGGATCCTGACTTTGCTTACTTAAGGCCGCCTTTTCTTCCTCTAGTTTAGGGAAGTCAAAGGCAGCCTTGCAAAGAAAGGACCTGGTCCTGAAGGCTGTCGTGAAGACGATTAAGATCAGATAGTTCTTTCATTGTTCGGCACTCCTTATGATAGAAATTTAAAGTCTAATTAATCTTAGCTGTCGGATTGCTCCGGTCAATGCCGTCATCATCGGGCTTGATGTTGCTGACAGCATCCGGATTGAAGTTTACCTTCTTGGAGGCATCGCCCTGCTGGTTAATCGGAGCCTTCTGAATATTCTGCTGAACAGAAGGATTCTTCCGGAACTGGACATGAAGAATCGTACGGACGACATCAACGGCAATATTCTTGTTCCTGTCATCGAACATGGCAAAGCCTTCGTTGGTGTAAGCCTGAAGAGGATCAGTCTGTGCATAGGAACGTAGCCAGATAGCATCACGGAGTTTAGACCTAGCATCGATATGCTTTGTCCACCGGCGGTCAATACAATCAAGGGTTACTGTCTTTTCGGCAAAGTCGCGCCTATCCTGTGTCCAGTCCTTGCTATGTTCCTTATACCTCTTTTCCAGAACGGCGGCAAAGAGTTCGATGGCATCGGCAAGACTTGCTTCATTAAGGGCATCGATGTTTAAAGAGGCAGAATCGAGGGAAAGTGCTTTGACAGCAGCTTCTTTTAACTTCTTGGCATCCACGACCGTCTCCTGATCCTTAACAAAGGTTGCCTGGTTGCAAAGAGCTTTGCTGGTGAGACGGAAATAATCAGGCATTGTTTCGGAAATAGTCTTGCTATATAAGATATGGTCACGGCGGTCATACCTAATCTTACGTTGACGGGAAAGAACATCATCATAGTTCAGAAGCTGCTTACGGGTATCGAAGTTCCTTCCTTCGACACGCTTCTGGGCAGAGGTGATTGCTCTAGACCTCCTAGCCGATTCGAAAGCCTCATCGCCAAGCTTGGCATAGAGGTTCTTCCTCGACTGAGGGGCAAAGCGGACAAAGATTTCGTCCTGAAGGGAGACATAGAATTTAGAATAGCCCGGGTCACCCTGACGGCCTGCACGGCCCTTCAGCTGGTTATCGATACGACGGGACTCGTTACGCTCGGTGGCAAGAACGGCAAGACCGCCAAGTTCCTTCACGCCTTCTCCAAGCTTGATATCCGTACCACGGCCTGCCCTGTTTGTTGCAATAGTCACTGCGTTCTTCTGACCGGCCTTAGCAATGATAGCAGCTTCCTTTGCATTGTTCTTGGCATTAAGGACTTCATGCGGAATATTAAGGGCGGTGAGTTTCTGATCGACGATTTCGGATTTTTCAACCGAAGGAGTGCCGACAAGAATCGGCTGTCCCTTTGCATGGCGGGCAGCGATGTCCTTGACTAAAGCGTTATACTTAGCCTCCTCGGTGCCGAAAATCGAATCCGGAGCATCAATACGGGCAATAGGACGGTTTGTCGGAATGGTCACGACACGCCTGTTATAGACTTTGCGGAATTCCTCTTCCTCGGTCTTTGCCGTACCAGTCATACCGGCAAGCTTATCATAAAGACGGAAGAAGTTCTGATAGGTGATGGTCGCAAGGGTGACGGTTTCCGGCTTGATTTCGACATGTTCCTTAGCCTGCAAAGCCTGCTGGAGACCATCGGAATATTCACGTCCTTTCCTTACACGGCCGGTGAAGCTATCAATCAATAGAATTTCTCCGTCACCGACCATATATTCAACACCATTGCGCCTAATATAATTGGCTTTCAGCGCCTGCTGAATACGATGGGCAAGATCAGCCCACTGAGCATCGAATAGGTTATCGATGCCAAAGGCCTTTTCTACCTTTGCTACGCCGTTATCGGTTAACTTGGCAACCTTTTTCTCGATATCAATAGTGTAATCACGGTCCTTACGTAATCCTTTGACTGCACGGTCAGCCGTCACGTAACTTGAAGCAGTGATTCCGCTTCCGCCGGAGATAATCAGCGGAGTACGGGACTCATCAATAAGAATCGAGTCTGCTTCATCGATGATGGCAAAATGAAGTCCGCCATCCTTAGGTGAGCGGATGACCCGGTTCTGTACTGATTTTGCCCTGTTATCACGGAGATAGTCGAAACCGACTTCAGAGTTTGTCGTATAGGTGATATCACACTTATAGGCATCCTGTTTCTGCTGCGTGGACAATTCACGAAGATTGACACCGACAGTCAATCCAAGGAAACGATAAATGTTGCCCATCCACTCGGAATCACGTTGGGCGAGATATTCGTTGACGGTGACGACATGGACGCCTTTTCCTTCCAGGGCGTTAAGATACACGGCCCTAGTAGCCGTAAGAGTCTTACCTTCACCGGTGCGCCTCTCGGCCACATCGCCTTCGTTAAGGACGGTTGCGCCAAAGACCTGAACAGGATAAGGGAATTGTCCTAGTACACGGCGTCCTGCTTCACGGGCAGTGGCAAAGGCTTCAGGAAGAAGATCATCGACCGTATATCCGTCCTTGAATTTCTTCTGAAGATAAGGGGTCCTCGCCTGTAGTTCGGAATCAGTCTTTTTCTTGAACTCTTCTTCATAGCCAAATACACGGCTTGCCTTCTTTTGGATTTTCTTAAAGGCACGGGCATCAATACGGAATAATTTATCGAGAAAGCTCATTGATATCTCCTTTAGGTCAATTGACACACACAGGAAGAAAAAAGCATAGCAAAAGGGACTTTTTTCTTCAACCTTAATCAATATATCATTTTTGCCCTCTAAATAGAATAAAAAGGAGGGAGAAGATAGAAAGCAAAGGATAGGATTTTTATCACTTGAAGTAGAAACTATTTCCGTTATAATATTTTCAGAGAAGAATTAGACATTTAGTTCAATTCCACTCTTAGAATTTCAAAGGAGAAAATGAAATGAAGAAATTCAGTATTGCAACGCTCTTCCTATCCTGCGTAAGGCTTGCCGGATGTGCAAAAACCATCACCAAAGACGAGGCAGTAAAAGCCGCCGGTGAATTCAAAACCGCCGATGTCGCCGATAAGTTTGTCGGCTCCTCTAAGGTCACCACCGATCTAAAAAAGTGGGAAGTTTCCGCCCTTGGAGTCAAGACTTCTAAAAATCCATCTAAGGAGACGGATGAGGATACGGATCTCGATCCGACCAAGTACAGGATTTCTGCCACAGCCCTTAAAGCCGTTTCCGATGACGGAACATTCAAGATTAACGGCAAGGCCATCAGCTATTCCTATACCTTGAAAGACGAAGAGTTGGCTTCGGCAACTGGTGCCGATAAGCTATACACTAGCTTCGAAGGCGAGATTAAATATGAATTCAGCTATAACAGCGACGGCTTACTGATCAAAGAGCACGCCTACAGGAACTACGAAGGAACCAAAGATGAAGATAACTACATCAAAGTCGAAACCGATGTCGTTTCCAGCTACACCTGGAAGAAAAAATAAGTGACAGACTAGTCCTATTTATCCGGTGGCTATAACCACCGGTTTTTTTCGTTTCTTTCGTTATCAGGCTGTTATACAATAAAAAGACATGAACGGAAAACCTAGGACAGAAAAAATAAAGGCAACCCGGATTGAATATATCGATGTTGCAAAGTTCATCGGTATCTTCCTTGTGGTGTTCGCCCATCTAAGAAGGCAGGAAAGGGAAACCGCATGGATTGATGCTTTCCATAGGCCCCTTTTCTTCTTCCTGAGCGGGAGGACATTGAAGATTCGTCCGGAAGAAGGATTCTACGGATTTCTAAAGCGGAAAATCCACAGCTACATCATTCCCTATTTTGTCTTATCCCTGGTTGGAATTCTTGTCAACGTCATCACTTTGTTTATCCACAATGAGGCATCGTCTCTTTCCCTGGACTTTTTTGTCTCCCAGCTAGTTTCCAGGATAGAGGAAAAGCGATATACCTCAATCTGGTTTGTCGGCTGCCTGTTTACCAGCGAAAGGTTTGCTTACTTCCTGCTTTGGTTTGGAAGAAAGAAGTTCTATTTTGCTTTGTTGCCCATGTCCTTATTTTTAGCTCTGGCTATTGTCTACAACCATTACACTCCAGGCTTTCTTATCTGGAGCAGGGACAGTGCGTTCTTCGGCACACTATACGTTTTCCTTGGATATACCTTCTGCACAAAAGAATTCAAGAAAGTCCACGACTTTATTCTCTCAGATCGGATTATTTCCCTGCTTAACGGATTAATCGGAATAGGGATTGTCATTCTAGTCCAGGAATATCTGCTTAAAAATTACAATAATGCCCACCTCAGTAGGTGGGCAGCCCATTTTTCGCCTTACTATATCGTTCTTCCCTTAGCGCTTCTTGGCTGCCTGTCCACCGTCAGGATCAGTTATGGGATTTCAAATCCGGTAAGGGGGAAATTAGGCCAGATGACTCTGATCATTCTTGCCTTCCAGCAAAGCATCGGCATCCCCGTTTACCAGAAAAGGGCGGTCAACTGGTCCAGTGCAATCGGGGAGAACACAATGTGGAACCTTCCCTGGATAGGATATACCTTGGTGGGGACCTTCTTTATTATCACCCTGAGTGTTCCTATCTATTATTTCTTCCTCTATACCCCTCTCTGTGTCGCCTTAAATAAGAAGCTTCCCTATTCGGTTTCTTTACTGAGAAAAAAGGATAACGGAACGAATTAGTATACACTCTTATATTTACTAAAGAATTGTCTTTCCTTTTTTATTAGTTTTATTTGCCTAAAATACTGTTTTCCCTTATAAAAAGTCCTTAACATGTAAACTGAGAAAAGAGACAAGTGAGGTGCCTTTGTTTTTCCTTCGTTTTCCGTCCCATATAAAGTAGGCCGAGCGGAGGTAAACAGCCATGCGGTCATTTCCGATCAGCCGCCAGACTGGGAAGGCGCTAATGAAGTGAAATCGAAAAAGGTTGCGAGGATCATCAGGCATACCTTAGGTATACTTGCTGACCTAGCAACCATAATCAAGTTCCTTCTTAGTTTAATCGGTTAGTCCATCTTTTTCAAGAAGGACTGCAGAAAACAGCCTGGCGGCTGTCGGATAAATAAGCAAGGGGCTGACTACCTTCTCCATAATTCCACTTTTGAAGAAGGTAAGACGATTAGAGGCAAAGTCTGTAATTAACCCGACAATTTATGAAAGATTAAGAGTCAGGCTATTTTCCGGCTACCGTCATCTTCTTCCCTTTGTGAAGACGAAAGAGAAGAATCAGATAAGAGGCAAAGCATAGCAAGGTGATAACCAGTTGAATAATGCAGAAATAGTGCGGATAGACGTTGCTGTTTCCAAACATATTCCTTTCGATAATCCAATAGGTCTCTGCTCCAATCTGGAAAAGAAAGAGAACGGAAAGGATTATAAACGCCCGTTTTTTAATTTCCCCATCAGCGAAAAAACCGAGAACGGAGACAAGAAGAATAAGTCCTCCAGCCACATAAAGGGAAATCCTGATTTTTGCCTGCCTTCCTAGGTATTCTCCCGCAGGGAGAAAGGAGAACCTGTCAAATCCGGACAGAAGCTGTGTGGTTCCCTTCCTGTAGGTATAGGCATAAGGAAGAAAGAAGGAAAGAAGAAAATAAACGGCGTAAAGAGCAGAAAGGAAAAAAGGGATGCTTTGCCCTGCTTTCCTTTTTTCCTTAAGATTCAATCGGGTTTTCTTTTCCATTGTCTTAATCTCCTTTCGGGAAAGTGACCTTTCTATGATAAACTAATCTCACCGAAAGGAGTATTCTATGATTGATAACACGGAACTGAAACTGGAAGATAAGGAAGCCTACGAGGCTTTGGAAGGCGAACGGAAACGCCAGGAAGAGAACATTGAACTCATCGCAAGCGAAAACTATGTCTCTAACGCCGTGCGGGAAGCAAACGGATCCATCTTCACCAACAAATATGCAGAAGGGTACTCCGGGAAACGATATTACGGAGGATGTCAATACATCGACAAAGGGGAAAGGCTAGCCATCGACCGGGCAAAGAAACTCTTCCATTGTGCCTGGGCGAATGTCCAGCCACATTCCGGAACTCAGGCGAACAGGGAAGCCTATGCCGCCTTACTTAATAGCGGGGACACCATTCTAGGAATGGCCCTTGATGCCGGAGGGCATCTAAGCCATGGCTACCGGTTCAGCTTTTCCGGCAAGGAATACACTTCCTTCTCCTATGGAGTGGATGAAAAGAGTGGACGCATTGACTATGACCAAGTAAAAAAACTTGCACAGGACTGCCGGCCGAAACTGATTATCTGCGGGGCAAGCGCCTATCCAAGAATCATTGATTTTGCCGCATTCAAGGAGATTGCCGATTCCGTCAATGCCTTACTTAGGGTCGATAGGGCGCATATCGCCGGACTTGTAGCAACCGGCGACCATCCTTCTCCTCTTCCTTATGCCGACGTTGTCACTTCCACGACCCATAAGACTCTCCGGGGCCCTAGAGGTGGACTCATCCTTTCGAAAAACGAAGAACTAGGCAAGAAGATCGACAAAGCCGTATTTCCTCTTAGGCAGGGCGGACCGTTAGAAAACACCATTCTTGCCAAGGCGGTCTGTTTCGGAGAAGATTTAAAGCCTTCGTTCACGGAATATACCCACCAGATTCTCCGAAATTCCAAGGCCCTTGCCTCTTCCCTAAGGAAAGAAGGATTTACTCTGATTACCGGAGGAACCGACAACCATCTTAGGTTAGTCGACATCAAAGGAAGCTGCGGATTGACCGGACTTGAAGCACAGACCCTTCTGGAAGAGGTCAATATCACAACAAACAAGAACGCTATCCCTGGAGACAAGGAAAAGCCGGCATATGCTTCCGGACTGCGGCTAGGAACCCCAGCCAGGACTACCCGGGGCTACCTGGAAAAGGACTTTGACAAAGTCGGACATCTAATCAGTCTGATCCTCCATCATCCAAAGGATGAGAAAGTCAAGGAAGAAGTTAAGAAGGAAGTCCGTATTTTAAATGCAGCCCATCCTCTCCCCTATGAAAAATAAGAGGGCTTTCCTTCCTCCATTCTTTTAAGAGAGAAACTGACGGCTTCAGACACAGGATTTTCCGATATAATAGAAGACATGAACAAAGCGCGTTTATCCATCGGAGACTATTTCGTCCTCTTCCTAAAGGGAAGGCTCGTCTATGCCTATGGCATCCTTCCTTTTTCGGATGCCGATGCAAGGAAAAGGACAAGGCGGGTATCCTTGGACGGGGAAATAAAGGATACAAGCCACAGAGAGTGGCATTATCTAAAAAGAAGGTGGAGCTATTATCTTGGAGGTGCCCTTTCGACACTCTTACTCTTTTCGGTTCCCTTTGTCGAACTGGACACAAACTTCCACTATGCGATGGTTATCGGGCTTGGTGTCTTTGTTGTTCCTTCCTTAAGGAATGCCCTGCTTAGTTTCTTCTTGCAGGGAAGAAAAGAGAAGCAGGATTATATCCGTTCCTCGATTGTCTTTGTTTTTACTTTTATCCTATGCCTTCTTCTTTCGTTTATCAAAGAACCGACTTTCTCAGATGATGATAAATACTTTCCGTTTGCCCTCCTTGGCCTCTTCACCATTGGATTTTTCTTCTTTAGCTATGCCGGACTTGGACCGACTAGCCTTCTTTTCCTTTCCGGTCTGCTTCTTCCGCTCAGTGAAAAGAGGAGAAATGGCATCTATGAGGGAAGGAAGACAAGGACTATCTATACCTTATTCCTCCTTATTGCTAGGTCGGTGGGAAGGGTAACAGGGTATCTGGCAAAGACAAGAACCGAGGCTTTGCCGGAACGAACGGCGAGGAAAGCAGCCATTCTCTTTGCCGGATTCATCTATTGCTTCGCCTTTCAGCTAAAAGGAGATGTTTACAATAGCTATACGACAAAAACGGCACAGAAAATCACATTGGTCTGTGTTCCTCTTGCCTTCTTCTTCCTTGCCTTCATCCTTGTCCTTCCGCAGATTATTGCACTAAAAGACAGAAAGAAAAAGAGCCTATGAGACTGGATCGGTTTCTCTCCCTAAATGGATTTGGCTCCCGCCGTTCGGTCAAGAAATACCTTCGGAACAGGAAAGTCACGGTGAACGGAAATCCAGTCTCAATATACGATACGGAAATCCATGGTACCGATAAAATCGAAGTGAACGGAAAGGAAATCCCTAACGTTCCCTTTATGGTTCTTAGGATAAATAAGCCGAAAGGTTACAGGTGCTCCAGGATAGACGAAAACTATCCATCGGTCAGGAATCTGATTCCGGAAAGGTATAGAAAACGGCTTAGAAGGGTCGGACGTCTTGATCAGGATACGACCGGCCTGCTTCTTCTTACCGACAATGGCGTTTTAAACGCCCGTCTCTCTTCTCCAAAGACCGGAGTAGAGAAAACCTACTATGTCACCGTCAACCACCTCCTCCGTCCGACTCTTCCTGCCCTTTTTGACCAGGAAGTGGATATCGGACGCGGAGAAGTGGCTGCGCCAAGCAAACTGGAAATTATTGATGACTATCATGCCTATCTGACAGTTCATGAAGGGAAGTACCATGAAGTCAAACGGCTTTTCGGTCACTATAATTATGATGTGACGGAGCTCAAACGGGTCCGTTTCGGACCGATTTCCCTTGGTGAGCTTGAGAGGAACAAAACCCGCCTGCTCACGAACGAGGAAAGGAACGCCTTATTAGAGAGCTGCCACAGGAAAAAGGAGGATCAGTTATGAGTGTCATCTGTCCATATTGCGGAAAGGAAAATACTTCTTCCTTTAGGGATAAGAAGTTAAAGACAACAGGCTATGAATGCCTTGACTGTCATAGAGACTTCGGAGTAGACGACGGAAAGAAACTTGAAGAATACCAGGCAAGCCTGACCGACTTCTTCTTTTCCTATACCGATAAGACCGGTTTTACCAAGCAGATTAAAATCCATCACGGAAACGGAGTGACCACTCTCTCCGTATCGACCATAGACGGAAAAGGACTTAGGCAGCCTTATGAACCAAGGGACATCACTCCGATTTTCGATGAGCTGAAGACTATTCTCTTTAAGAAAGTCTTTCTTCTTGACTGGGAAAGAAACCTAGTCGGCCTTCTTCTTCCCAGCGGAAACGAAAAGTACGAAATCAAACTATCCTATGGAGGAACTCTCTTCCCGGATAGGATTTTTAAGGGGGTCAACCGTTTCCCCCCTTACCTTAAGGCACTCAGAAGGATTTTCGACGGGTTCTTCCCAAAGGAAGATAAAGGAGAAAAAGATGGCGGCTCCCATTAAAGAAGTCCTCTTCTGGAAGCGGGACATCAATTCGATCGAGATGGTCCACTCTTTGGATTTTGTCTTAAATAAAGACGGTTCCCTTGTTCTTCATAGAGGAAATAAGGAAAGAGTACTCAGCAGGCAGGAAAGGCAAAGCCTATTTCTTTTCCTTGAAGGACTAAGGAAGGAAGAAGACGGATTCCGTGCCTATCTCTACGAAAACAATCCTCAGGACTATTCCCTCAAGTTCTTCCTTTGCATCAAACTAGAAAACAACACTTACTATGCCATAAAGGGAAGGTATCCATTCAAACAGAAAAACTACCAGGAAATCAGGAAGAGATTCAATCCTTTCTTCGAGAAGCAGTAAAAAAGGGAGCCCGTCGGCTCCCGTTTTTCGTTAGATGAAGTTAGAGGTTAGCGCGCCAACCAATGCGTCAAAAGGATTCGAAAGGGTACTTCCCATATTCCTCCGTCGAAACAAAGGTAGGTGTGGTAATCTCGGCCGTCTAATCAACACGTCACAGCATCGACTACTTATCGTCCAGAATTTCATCCCTTACCTACTCAGACAGCACCGACAAAGACCGACACCGCTCGTCACGTCCCATAACGGAATCTGCACTTCTATCCCACTTGGCCAATGGAAGTCAGAATTTAGAAGCTGTACTGATCGGCTAAACGCTGGAATCCTTCTACGGCATCCTTTTCATCATCCCCTGTGCAGACAATGGTAAGAACCTCACCCTGCTGGATGGGATGGACACCGAAGACATTCCTAATCGACTTTAAGTCGCATTCTTCACCGTCATCAAGTTTCCTGATGACATCGCATTTATGATGATTAGCCTCTTCGACTAATTCTGCGCTTGAGCGGGAAGTAAGTCCACCGATATTGGTTACTTTGATTTTGAATGTAGTCATAATCCTTTTCCTTGCAATTTCATTATAAAGTAAAGTGTAAGCGATTACAATACCTAAAAATATATTTTTTTCAGATATTATTCCCGCCACCCCTCAGACAGTCCGGCTCTTTCTTCCAAACCGCCTTGTTTCTATTTTATCTCATGAAAGGTTGAAATTAAATTGTTTTTTGAAAAGTCTAGGACAAATATAGACATTTTGTCCGTTTTCCTCTTTCTACCGGAATTCTTTTTTCTTTCTAATGATATAATGGAAAAAGAAAGCCAACTAATCCAAGGAAAGAATCATTATGGAAGAAGAAAAGAAACAGAAAAGAGTCAGGCTGACAAGGGACCGTCCGACAGGAAAACTCCATATCGGCCACTACGTCGGTTCTCTGCGGGAACGTGTCCGTCTGCAAAACGAAGGGAACTTCGACGAAAGGTATGTCGGCATAGCCGACACCCAGGCCCTCACCGACAACGCAGGAAATCCGCAGAAGGTCCGTGACAACGTCATTGAAGTGGCTCTTGACTACCTTTCCGTCGGCCTAGATCCAGAGAAAGTGGATATTTTTGTCCAGTCTCAGATTCCGGAACTTTTCGAACTGACCTGTTATTATCTTGATTTAGTCACCCTTTCCCGGCTACAGCGCAATCCAACGGTCAAGACAGAGATTGCCAGGCGGAAATTCGGCGAGTCCATTCCGGCCGGATTTCTCTGCTACCCTGTTTCCCAGGCTGCGGACATCACGGCTTTCAGGGGGACGGATATCCCTGTGGGAGAAGACCAGGAGCCAAGGATTGAACAGACCAATGAAATTGTCCACAAATTCAATTCTCTCTATGGAGACGTTCTCGTCCCCTGCAAGATCATCTTATCCTCGAACGAAGCTTCACGGCGTCTTCCTGGGACTGACGGAAAGGCGAAAAGGTCGAAATCCCTGGGGAACTGCATTTACATCAGCGATGATGAAAAGACAGTCAACAAGAAAGTATCCACAAGGTTCACTGATCCTACCCATCTGAAAATCACCGATCCCGGGCACACCAAGGGAAATCCGGTCTTCAGGTACCTGGATGCTTTTGCCAATGAGGGACATTTTGCAAAATACTATCCGCAATTCAAAAACAGGGAAGAACTCAAGGCTGCCTATGAAAAAGGTGGGCTTGGAGATGTCCCGGTCAAAAGCTTCCTTGCCAAGGTCCTTAATGACACATTAGAGCCGTTCCGGGAAAAACGTCGATATTATGAAGCCAACATTCCTCTTGTCTACCAGATTCTCGAACAGGGAACTGCAAAGGCCCGGGAAAAGGCAAAAGCCACTGTTTCTGCAGTAGAGAGAGCCATCGGAGTCAATTACTTCTCGAATCGGAAGCTCATTGAAAAGCAGGCCAAGGCATTCAAAAAGAAATTAGATCAGGAAGCGGCAAGGGAAGCCTATCTTGCCAAGCAGAAGAAATAGCAGACTCATGAAATAAATCAAAAAATGGCTACTGCAGTAATTGCAATAGCCATTTTATATTTTTCTTCCTTACTTCACTTGATCAGCTACGTAACTACTCTTATCGATGGACGGAATGACGACATCCTTTCCCCGGCTGAATTCCCTCTTGAAGGAGGAATGCTCGCTCCTTTCTCCCTGGACAGTCGTTGTTTTCGAGACACCATAACTGCTCAGTTTATCAGAGATAGGAGTTGTATCGATCTTGACTTTGAAATTGCTGCTTGCACCGATGGATTGGAAACCGGTCTTGGAAGAGAAGACTGCGGCAAATTGGATAGAGGAAGAATCATCCACGTCGATGCAGTTCCTCAGAGAAGGAATCTCTGTTGTTTGATTCCTCCATCCAGAGATTCCTTGTCCGAAATCTTCCAGGGCATCCTGAATTTCTTCTTCAATATCTTTGGCAGTCAGCGCGTAAGAGTAGGAGTAAACATCGTTTCCATGACTCTTGAAGACCCCTTTGTCCGTCCTGTCCATCCTAAAGTCTTCTAACCTGTCATAATAGAAAACAGAAGAAGAATCATCAGACTCGTCAACGGAAAGCAAAGGCCTATTATCATCAGTCAAGACCGAGAAGGGAGAAGAGGTTCTATATTTTCCCTTTTCAATCTGGATGTTAAAGAGGCTTTCCAGATTTCCAAGGTCCCTTTCGGAAGAGTCGGTATAGATATAGTCATGATCGGCATAAACAGAGGCGGAAAGATTTGCGGTATCCTTACTCTCAGTGGTACTGGTGGTTCCTTTTACTAATCCACTCTCCGTTATGAAACTTCCGGTCAGTTTAAATTCATAGGCAAGCTTAGCCTTTGCCCTAGCATACCTTTCTAAGTCTGCTGTAGAAGAGGAGGTGAGGCCCTTCCTTGCAAATTCCCTATTTGCATCGGATAAATCGGCTTTGGCAGTCAGGGAAGCCGGCCTATCCCCAGTCCTAGACAGATTAAGACTAGCTCCAAAGGAGAGGTCCTTAAAAGATATGCCAAGGGCATCATCCTCCTTTGTCTCTTTCGGTGTTGCATCGACACAATAGGCTTGCTTCCTCTGGTTCTTTCCTTCGCTAACTGTTATCTCAGTTCCTTTATTTGGAAGCTTTGTCGCGTCTTTTTCCGTTCCGTTTGAACAACCGGTAAGCAAGAGAGGGAAAGCAAGACAGATAAAACTCTTTTTTATTTTCTTCATCAATGAATGTCTCCTTAAATTGATATTACAGGAAACCTAACGCAAAGAAAAGGACCTTATCTGTCATTATGTCCATTTTCTTCCGTCTCAGCCTGTATCAAAGCAGGATCTATTTTGAACAGACGTCTTCTCTGTTTGGTTCCTTCATTCTTGCTTTGTCTTTCCGATGCACTGCCTTCAGCAGCATGGGGCTTTTTATCCGTTGCAGAAAAAAGGAAAAAGAATTAAAATGAAGTCACCATCGCGACAGTTCTCATCGAACCTGGTCAGGGCCGGAAGGCAGCAGCCATAAGATCGAGCCCTGTGTGCGGTGGCTTTTTTCTTGGAAATGGATAAAAACGAATTAGAGGAAATCATCAACAGACTCTATGAAGAGTGCAAGGCAGCGGCTAAAGAAGAGGAAGTACCAGTCTCTGCCTGCCTACTTCTACCCTCTGGAGAAAAGATCTATACCCATAACCACTGCATAAAGGAAAAGAACCCTTTCCTTCATGCAGAGATTCTTGCCTTAGAAGAAGGATTTAAGAAAACAGGCAGCCTCTATTTAAAGGGGGCAACCCTCTTTGTCACCCTTGAGCCCTGCTTAAGGTGTAGGGGAGCCATCCTAAAAGCAGGGATTTCCCATCTTTATTACAGGAGCAAGGACGAAGAAAGAGGCGCACTAAGCTACTATCACATCTTTGTCGATAATGTGCTTTCCCTTTCCCACATCCAAGAGGCCCGTTTTTCCTCCCTCCTTTCCTCTTTCTTCCAGTCTAAACGGAAAACAGGCGCGGAATATGATAAAATCAACAGGTCAGATGAACAGAAATAGGAAAAGAGAATCATCAGCGTTTCTCCTCAGTTTCCTCTAGCGGAACTATCGTTTTTGCTTAGTATCATCAGCCGTAAACAGATTACAGAAACAAAGGAGATAAACACTCATGGCAGTAGATTATAGGTTAGAACGTTTAAAGGCAAGGAAACAGCGTCTTACGGACATTGATTCTTTACTTGCAGAAGGAACATTAGACATCCAGACAAGGACGAAGCTCAACAAGGAACGGGCCCAGCTCGATGAGCCTGTCGCAAGGTACGACCAGCTTACTTCCAGGATGACAAACCAGGAGCAGGCGAGGGAGAGGAGGAAGGATCCTGATCCGGAAATCCAGGCGTTCGGAAAAGAAGAGTACAACCGCCTGACCGAGGAAATCGGGAAAAAGCGGGAAGAGTTGAAAATCGCCCTTCTGCCAAAGGACGAAAACGATGACAAGAACATCATCAGGGAAATCCGTGGTGCAGCAGGCGGAGACGAGGCCAATATTTTTGCCGGCGACCTTTTCCGCAGGTACTCCCACTATGCCGCAAACAAAGGATGGAAAATCGAAATCCTTGATTCCGATCCTACCCCTCTTGGCGGTTATTCCCTGATTTCCTTCCGTATCAAGGGAAAAGGGGCCTATGCCAAATTAAAGTTCGAAAGCGGTGCCCACCGCGTCCAGCGTGTTCCAGTGACCGAAGCAAACGGACGTATCCAGACATCGACGGCAACCGTACTCGTCAGGCCTGAGCTTGAGCATACGACCATCAAGATTAATCCGGCCGATTTAAAGATCGATACCTATCATTCTTCCGGTGCCGGAGGACAGAACGTCAACAAAACCGAATCTGCCGTCCGAATCACCCATATTCCGACAGGAGTCGTCGTCTCCTGTCAGATAGAACGGGATCAGCTTGCCAATAAGGAAACCTGCAGGCTCATGCTTCAGACCAAACTACAGGCAAGGCATGATGCGGAAATCGAAGCCAAAGTCGGAGGAGAACGCCGGCTCAAGGTCGGGACCGGTGAAAGAAGTGAACGTATCCGTACCTATAATTATCCGCAGAACCGTGTCACCGACCATCGTATCGGATGGACAAGCCTGAATCTTCCTAAAGTCAGGGACGGAGACCTGGATGATTTGGTCACAGCTCTGAACGAGGCTAACCAGAAGGATAGGCTGGAAGAAGAGACAAAGAAGCTCCAGCAGGAAAGGGAAAAGAAGCAGTAAGGAATGAAAGCGGAAGTCTTCTGCCGCTTAAGGAAAGAAATCGGCCTTCCACTTGCTGACCAACGAGTCATCCTGGAAGGCTGTTTTTCCTCTTCCCTGGAAGAAGTGAGGAGGAATCCGGAAAAGAATCTTCCTGAGGAAAAAGCAGAAAGGGTTCTTACAAAAATTAAGTCCGGATATCCGGCCAACTACCTCGCCGGATATAGGGACGTACAGAAAAGGCGTCTGTTCCTAAACGAAGACACTCTCATCCCAAGAAACGAGACAATCTGGTTCGTCTTTGACTATCTGAAAAATAACTATGACTTCCAAGGGAAAAAAGTCCTTGACCTTTGTAGTGGAAGCGGACTGATTGCCTTAGGAATCAAGAAGCTTTTCCCACTAGCCGACGTAACGGCAAGCGATATTTCTGTATCGGCATTAAAAGAGGCAGAAAAATCCTCTCTCTATAATCATTTGCCTGTTTCTTTTATATTATCCGACTTTTTATCTTCGGTAGAAGGTTGCTTTGATTTCCTTCTCTGTAATCCTCCCTATATTGAAGAGAACAGCAAAGAGGTATATGCCCCATATGAACCAAAGCTCGCCCTCTTTAGCGGAAAGGACGGATGTGACTCCTATCGTGCCATCTTCCCTCTTCTGGACTCTCATTTATCCGAAAGAGGAACCGCCTTTTTTGAGCTGGAGTCGACAAACGTCAATGCGGTATTAAGTCTTGCCAAAGAAAAGTTCCCTTCCTATTCAAGGGAAGTCATTGAAGACCTCTATCATCGTCCACGTTATCTAAAAAGGGTCAAAAACTAATCGTCTTCCTTCGACCCTGTCCAGATTCGTCCTTCGACAATAAGGGAGACAAGGAAAGTTATGCCAAAGAGAATCCTGGCTGCCAAAAAGAAAAAGTGGAAACTTCCGATTTTGCCATGGAAATCAAAGGAAAGATAGTCACAGAGAAGAAACCTCCTTCCATTGAAATAGAATCCATATTTGAAATGCCGTGGAAAAAGAAGAGAACCTCCATAGAACAGGGGAAGAGAGAGAATGCCGACTAAAGAAACCTGACTAGGCAGAGAATGCGGATTGCCGCTTTGGATAAAGGAAAGAATGAACCTAACTATGGCAAGAAAGAAGGCAATCGTACGCCTTACTTTCGAAAGCTTGATTTGCTTCCTTTCCTTAAGGATTATTCCCCTCTTGCCTTCGGGAATGGAGTTCAGGTCGTTTTCAATGTTCTTGTTTGTCGGAACGGCGTTAAGAAAGTCGAAAGGACCATCTCCGTTCGTGCCTTCCTTCCTGGAGTTCTTTCCGAAAAAGGAACGCTTCCGGAAGTAATAGGCGAGAAACAGAAGGTTCACCAACCTGGCCAAAAGACAATAAACAAGGAAAAGAATGACAATCGGATGGACGGAAAGAGAAAGCTGCCTTCCGAAAGGTGCCTGGGACAGAAACATGGATAAGAGGATAAGTGCCCTTTCAAAGAAATAGGCAAAAGTCATCCGCCTAGGTCTGTAGACGCAGAGAATGCCGACTCCGATTGTCGCACCTAGCCTCCTAAGGCAGGGAATGACGATTGTCTTCCATTCATATCCATCCTGAAGATAAAAAAGAATATAGGAAGGCAGGGAGAGGAAAAATGCCCTTGATACTAGGACAAGAATACGATTGATGTTATCGATCCGGAGAAGGAAGCGGGTAAAAGGATTCCTCGGTCTTTGCATTCTTCCATTATAAACGATTCCGGAAGACAGAAGAGAAGAAAAGGCCGCTTGAAATATCTGCCGTCAGCAAAAGAAAGATCCCCCCTGCCTGTTATATAATATTGAAGGAGAGAGACAAACGTGGCATACCAGGCATTTTATAACAAATATCGTCCGCAGACCTTTGACGAAGTCGTCGGTCAGAAGGCTATCGTCACCACACTCAAGAACGCCATCAAGGAAGACAAAATAGCCCATGCCTATCTTTTCTGTGGTCCAAGAGGAACGGGAAAGACAACAAGGGCACGTCTTTTTGCCAAGGCCCTCGACTGCAAAGAAGGAATCGGCCATCAGTGTCTTCACTGTGACAGCTGTAAGGCAATCGCAGCGGGAGACCAGCCGGATGTCATCGAAATCGATGCGGCAAGCAATTCCACGGTGGATTCCGTCCGCCAGCTTATCGATAACGTTTCCTATCAGCCTATCAGGTCACGCTACAAGGTCTATATCATCGACGAAGTCCACAATAGGTCGAATTCCGCCTTTAATGCCTTGTTAAAGACATTAGAAGAGCCGCCGTCATTTGTCGTTTTCATTCTGGCGACGACTGAACCGCAGAAGATTATTCCGACCATTCTCTCCCGTGTCCAGCGTTTTGACTTTTCCAAGGTTTCGACCCAGGATCTAATCAAAAACAGGGAACGGATATTAACGAAGGAAAATATCCAGTACGAACCGGAAGCCCTTAACCTTATTGCATCTCTCGCTGACGGAGGCGTACGTGACTCGCTTTCCCTCCTTGATAAAGTCGTTTCCTATTCCGGAGAAAAAATCACGGCCAAAGACGTCAACGACCTCCTTGGATTACTTAGCATCGGGGAAGAAATCAATCTTTTGAATGATATTGAAGAAAGAAAGAGCGATGAAGTCTTCAAAGACATTCAGAAACGATACCAGGACGGAAGGGATATCAACCGTTTCATGGATGATAGGATTGATTTATACAAGGACATCATTCTCTACTCTTCGACAAAGGATCCTTCCCTGCTTGAAAAGAGGAACAAGGAACAGGCGGAGAAAGTATCCCTTCCTTTCTCTTCGGCAAGGCAGAAAATTAAGATTCTGATCGAAGCAAAACGGCAGAACCGTTTCGCCGATGATCTCTATACCCACCTTCAACTTACTCTCTTAGACAGGAGGAAAAGTGAAATTGTTGCCGTCGAACCAAGGAAGAAAGAAGAAAAAATAGTTTCCTCTTCTCTGCCAAAGACGGATATGGCAAAGCCCGCTTCTTTTCCGAAAGAAGAACCAAAAGCAGTGGAAATTGTCTCTTCTTCATCCGAAAAAGGATTTGTCTCCCTTTCACCGGAGGCAAAGGAAAAAGACGATAAGGTCAGATTCGACGAAGACGACCTTCTTTATTTAAGGAACCATGCCGATAAGGAAGGAAGAAAGGAAATCGCCGCAAAATGGCCAAGGCTAGGTTCGATAAATGATTCCTCCCTTACAAGGGAAGTTAAGGCACTAGAGTCCTTTGCACCTGTGATAAAAAGTGATGACATCCTTGTCATCACGACAAAGAGGCTCAGGCAGCTTGAACGGATTAATACGAAAGAAGAACAGCCAAAGCTCAAGGAAATAAGGAAAAAGATTTCCGGAAAGGATTTCCATATTCTTCCTGTTTCCGCCACGGTCTTTGCTGCTGCCGTCAAAGATTTCAAGGCAGGGAAGAAGTCAGGAAAGGATAAACCGGACATTGACTTCGGAAGGAAGGAAGCTGCCTCCCCGGCAAGCGCCTTCTTTGACGAACTGAGGGGAAAGAATTAAAAAGGAGAAGCGACAATGGAAGACGAAAACAGGAAAAAAGCAAAACAGGCCGCTGACAGGTACCTTCTTCAGACCAAGGCAAAAGAATTCCAAGAGAAAATAAAGGAACTGAGCAGGAAGGAGTACCAAGGAAAGTCTAAGGGGATTATTGTAAAAAGGCGGGGAGACTATACTCTCCTTTCCGTTTCCATCGACCAAGGATTCTATGAGACGGCTGGCAAGTCTCAGCTTGAGACTGCCTTTTTGACCGTAAGGACAAACCTGAAAGGCGCCATTGATTCGGAGAGGGAAGAAATCAAGTCTTCTTTCCAACGGGACAGGGAGAGACTTCAGAAGGAAGCCATGCTCAATGGAACCGATTAAGACAATCCTTGACCTGATTGAATGCTACAAAAAGCTACCCGGAGTCGGTATACGGACAGCCGAGCGGCTTGCCTATGCGACCCTTAACCTATCAAAGGAAGAACAGGATGCTTTCATCAAAGCGTTCGAAGAAGTCGAGACAAAAGTAAAACGGTGTCCGAATTGTGGAACCTATTATGACGATAAGTGTCCAATCTGTAGCGACAGGTCAAGAGACAAGAGTACTCTTCTTATTGTCAAGGACAGTAAGGACATTCTTTCTATTGAGAAGACTAAGGGGTACAAAGGCAGGTACTTCACGCTGAAAGGAACCCTCTCCCCCCTGCGTAATCTTTCTCCGGACGACATTGGAATCCCGGAGCTTAAGGCGCGGGTGGAAAGAGACCATGTCAAAGAAATCATTCTGGCCCTGCCGACGGACTTAGAAGGAGAGACGACAACTCTTTATATCGCCTCTCTTTATAAGAACGACCCAAATAGGCATGTCTCAAAACTCGCCAACGGCATTCCTAGGGGAACCAATCTAGAGTACTTAGACAACCTAACCATAACTTCTTCCCTGAAAGGAAGAATCCAACTGAACGACAAAGGAGAAAACAAATGAAACGTGGATTATTCATCACCTTTGAGGGCGGAGAAGGAGTAGGAAAGACAAGTGTCATCAAAGCCGTGTCCGAAAGACTGAAAAAGGAAGGAATCGACTTTATTGTGACAAGAGAACCCGGCGGTTCCCATATTGCAGAGGAAATCCGTTCCATCATCCTTGATCCGAAAAACACAGAGAGGGAGGCGAGAACAGAAGCCCTTCTCTATGCCGCAAGCAGACGCCAGCATCTCCACGAAATTGTTATCCCTGCCTTGAACAAAGGGACTCTTGTCATTTCCGACCGGTACCTTGACTCCTCTCTAGCCTATCAAGGATATGCAAGAGGCATCGGAAGGGAAGAGGTCTATTCCATTAATAAGTTCGCCATCGAGAATACAAGGCCGGACAGGACTTTCTTTCTTGACCTTCTTCCGGAAGAAGGCCTTAAGCGGATTGCCCTTCATCGCCAGCAACAGGTTGACCGTCTAGACAGGGAAAAACTTTCTTTCCACCAGAAGGTCTACGAAGGTTATAAGCTTCTTCTTCAACGTTTCCCTGAGCGGATTATCCGTATTGATGCAAGCCAGACGATTGAGCAGGAAGCTGAGGAAATATCAGCAAGGATTTTAAAGAAAATCCATGGATAAGCAAACAAGGAGGGAGAAAGAGCCGAAACTTTACCGACTGTTTCTCCAGTCGCGGAAAAGCAATCGTCTTGCCGGGGCATATCTCCTTTATGGGCGGAGAAATGCTCCGCTTAAGGAAACGGCAATGTATCTTAGCCAATCTCTTTCCTGTGAAAGAGATGTCTTTGCCTGCAACCAATGTCCATCCTGCCAGCGTTTTCTCAACCATACCCATCCTGATTTTCTTCTTATCAACGGAGAGAACAAGACCATCAAAAAAGAGGACATCCATACCTTAGAAGATAAATTCTCCCAGACCGCGTTTGAGAAAGGACACCGTCTTACCTATGTCATCCATTGTGTGGAAAATAGGACGGATGAGGCTGCCAACGCCATCTTAAAATTCCTGGAAGAACCGAAATCGGGACAGGTTGCCTTCTTGACTTCCTATAATCCAGATAAGGTGCTGAAAACGATTCTTTCCCGTTCGATTTCCATCCGGGTTGATCCAATTGATCCGAAAGGTTTCTGCAAAAAACTCGAAGAAAGGGAGTTTGTTTCCGGAAAAAAGAAAATCCATCTTTCTGCCGGGGCATGCTTCATCCTTTCCCGGCTTTTCTCCGACAGGGATGAAGTAAAGACTAGGATTGAACAGGATGGAAGTTTCCTCACTGGGTATCAGGCGGCTGAGGATTTCTTTAACGCCTTGCTTGTGTCGTTGAACAAGGCAAGTTATGTTTTACTTCTAGAAATCAGTAAGAGGAAAGAAACCGCGTGTTATAATTGGTTATACCTAACCATCAATGAAATCTTCTCTAGGGTACTGCTTGGCGAAAGAGACGACGATAACCCCTTTACCGATGTCATCCGCTCTCTTTCGGCAAAGAAGGATAACGTCAGGAAAGGGCAGAAACTTCTCAGCGAAGTCCTCTCCAGGCGGCAATTGAATCTTAATCCGACACTGGTCAGTGCAAAACTGATTATGGCACTGAAAGGAAGTAACAAATGACATATCTACTCGGTGTATCTTTTGATTTTAGGGGCAGGAAATACTATAGCTCCCAAAGCGAAGCCAAAATAAACGACAGAGTTGTCGTCGAAACGGAACATGGGACTTTCGTCGGCAAGGTGGAGAAAGTAAGACTTGCAAAGGAAGACGAGGAAAATTCAAAGAATTTTTCCTCTCTCTTCACTCCAATAAGCCGGATAGCTGATAGTAGGGACCTCCGCTTCCTAACCGAAGCCGAAAAGCGGGGAGAGGAAATCTCATCCCGTGCACAGAAAGAGGCGAAACAGCTCCAGCTTGATAGGCACGTCCTTCATTCTTATCTTGATTTGTACGACAACAAAGTCGTCATCACTTTTGTGTCCGATAAGCGGGTAGACTTCCGCCAATTAGTCCGCAACCTTTCCGAAGTCTTCAAAATGCGGATTGAGTTCCGACAGATCGGATACCGGGATGAGGTGAGACTTTTCGGTGCGCTTGGTCCTTGCGGACTACCCACCTGCTGTTCTTCTTTTAGGAAGAACTTCGCCACGATTTCCGTCAGCAGGGCGAAGAACCAGTTCCTTCCCGTCAACAACAGGAAGCTATCCGGCATCTGCGGGAAACTTAGGTGCTGTCTGAAATTCGAGGATGACACCTATTCCAAGCTTCGTCCTCTCTTCCCAAAGATCAATTCCAAGTTTACCTATGAGGATAAGGAATATAAGGTTTCCGGACTTAATGTCTTCACCGGTTCCATCACCGCCTTTTACGAAGAGGGAGACAGGAAGAAACGGAAGATCTATGAAACTTTCTCCAAGGAAGAGTTTGAACGGGTCAAGAAGGGACTTCCGAAGGAAGATGACTCTCTTCTTCTTAAGGATGTCGACATTAATACCGGTGTTGACCTCTCCGGACACGGAATCAAAGATACCGAGAACCGGATCAATCAAATCAAAAACAGGGAAGAGCAACGGAAAAACTATCTTAGCCAGCAGGCAAAGAGGAATCCCCGCCGTCCCAATAATAATCAAGGACAGAAGCCAATCCAGAATAAGAAGCCAGGCAATGGCTCTGCACAGAATCAGACTGGAAAACAGACAGGGAACACATCGTTCGGCCGCAGCAGTTTCCAAAGCAGACGGCCGAATTCTTCTTCCCGGTCTTTCGGTGGAAACAACCAGCGGAAGAATACCGGCCATTCTTTCTCCCGTCCATCTACAGGTCATCAGTCCGGCTTTATCCCGGTCTCACAGATTGCTGACAAATCCGTTTTAAGCGTTAAGCCGACAGGGGAAGCAAAGAAAAAAGATGAGGAGAAGAAATAGTCCTTATACAAAGAAGGAAGAGAAGCCTCTAGTCCTTCTTGTCTCTACTCCAATAGGAAACAAGGAAGACATTACCCTTCGGGCTTTACGCATCTTCAAGGAAGCAGATATCATCGCCTGCGAAGACACAAGAAACACCGGACTCCTTCTTTCTTCCTACCAAATCAAACCGAAAAGGCTAGTTTCCCTTTATGCACAGAACGAAAAAAAGGAAGCCGAAAAGCTTGTCGATAAGGTAAGGAAGGAAAAGCTTAGGCTCGCCTACTGCTCAGATGCCGGAAGGCCTGGGATATCCGATCCCGGTGCCCTTTTAGTCCAGACCTGCTATGAAAAAGGCTGTCCGGTCTCTCTTCTCCCCGGAGCGACGGCATCCCTTTCCGCCCTTGTCCTGTCCGGAATCGATTCGGCAGACTTTTCTTTCTTTGGCTTCCTGCCGACCAAGAAAGGACAGAGGAAGTCTTTTCTCACCCTTCTTAAGGACAGAGAAGAGACACTGATTTTTTATGAATCCCCAAAACGGGTCAAAGCGACCATCTCCATTAGGATCGAAGTCTTCGGAAAAGACAGAATAGGAAACCTTGTCCGTGAATTAACAAAGATTCACGAGGAAAGCAACCTAGGAACACTTCAAGAACTTTATGATAGCATCCAAGAGGAAGTCAAAGGGGAATGTATCCTGATCATCAGCGGATGCAAAGAAAAGAAGACGATCAGCGAGGATGGTCTGAAAAAGAGGATAAAAGAAAAAAGGAAGGAAGGGGAATCCCTCCTTTCCTTGTCAAAATCCATTGCTAAGGAAACAGGTGTCAAGAAGAACAGGGTCTATCAGCTTGCCTTAGAGAGGAAGAAGTCGTCTACTTGACTCCTTCTTCATCGATTTGCCGGTAGTGCCTTTTGACCAAAGAATCCCTTGGTCCGACCTTATCAATAATCAGCTTTGCAATCTTATCCCTAAGGGAACCGGCAGAATAGTCGGCTTCGCAAAGAAAATCGACGCGATGTTCATTAAACAGCCGGGCTGCCGGCTTTTTCTTTCTTTTGTCATAGACGGCGATCGCATACCCGCCGTTATTCCGTACCGTCTTCCTGCAAGGGACATCCGTCTCCCCGTCGGCGATATACACCCTGTTTTCGAAAGGAATCGGTTTATCTTCATCCGGCCTTGAGGCATTGACCTTGTCGTTCTCTCCGATATCCAGGACTCCCTTATTGATTCGATAAAGATACTGGGTCTTTGTGGTATAGTTTACAACGGATTTCGGCCAGGTGGCCTCCCCGTTGGCATAGTAGTATTCACAGGCAAAGACTTCCTTGAAGTAGGGGAAGATTTTGCAGCCTTCGATGATTTCCCGGTTTCCGGAAGAAATCACATAATGCTGGACTTCGACGCCTTTGCTTTTTCCATATTCGTTGATCCGGGGAAAGAAATCTTCCACGCCCGGGAAGAACTGAATGTCTTTCCCGAACTTCTGAAAGGCTTCCCGGGAAATAGGAAGATTGCGCTTTTTTGATTCCCTGAGCCTAAGGTACCTATAGGCAAGAAGGGGATCCCTTTTTTCCTTCTTTGTCCTTTCATTGGCAAGAGACCAGAACTCTCCGGTTTTAATATCCAAAGAGGGAATGAAAGAATAGTTCTGCCTATCGGTTGTGGATAAGGTATGGTCGAAATCATAGACAAAGGCAACAATCGTCTTCTTGTTCATCTTTACACCTCCGCCGATTATTTCTTTTTTTCATTATAGGCGAAAGGCAATACGATTTTCAAATCCATACACCCGAAAAATCTATTTAAAGTTGCTTTTTTCTGTATTTTCCATCCTTCCTTAACTAAAATAATAACAATAAGGAGAATGAAGAAATGAGAACCTGTCCCTATTGCCATAAAGAGATTCCTGACTATGACTGGAACTGTCCTTACTGCCATAAACATGTCCCGTTAGATATCGTCGGCACCGGACATGCAACAAGGGGAGACTTTTCCAAACTGGAGAAAGAACAGGAAATCTCCACAGAAGACCAGGATATCATCCGGGATGACAACCATCTCTCCTCCAGTTCGGAAGACAGTGACGATGTCGAGCCGGATCAGCCCTATTCCTATGTGGAACATAATAACGGAGACCGGGATTAGACGGTCTCCGTTTCTTTTAATTCTTCGGTTTAAACTTTCTTGTTGCCTCTACCGCTTCAAGCCATCCTTCATAAAGTCTTTCGCTTTCTTCCTTCTTCCTAAGCGGATGGTAGACCTTAGACCTCACGTTATTCCTCTTGATCACATCCTTTGACTCCCAGAAGCGACAGTAAAGACCAGCCCTATATCCTGCACCAAGGGCAGTCGTTTCTCCGGATTCAGGCAGCCTGACATCACATTGAAGAATGTCAGCCTGGAACTGCCTTAAGACAGGATTTGCGCTCGCCCCTCCGTCCACTTTCAGTCCGGTCCTCTTCCTGTTCGCCTCTTTCTTCCTTGCCTCGATGACATCCTTTGACTGATAGGCAATGGAGTCAAGGGTGGCACGGATGAAATGATACTTTGTCGCTCCTCGGGTAAGTCCGAAGATAGCCCCTCTGGCCTCGTCATCCCAATAGGGAGTGCCAAGACCGACAAAGGCAGGAACGACATAAACCCCGGCCGTGTCTTCGACCTGGTTAGCAAGAGTGGCGGATTCCTTGGAATCCCGGAAGAATTCCCTTTGGTCTCTTAGCCACTGGACGATGGCTCCGCCCATCAGGACCGAGCCTTCAAATGCATAGGTCGGTTTCCCCTTTTCGCTCCAGGCGACCGTCGTCAATAGTCCCTGCTTGGAAATAATCGGTTTATCTCCGATATTCCTAAGCCTGAAACATCCTGTGCCATAGGTGTTCTTTAAGTCTCCTTTGTCAAAACAACACTGGCCGAACAGGGCAGCCTGCTGATCTCCGGCGACCCCTAATATATGAACGTCCTTGTCAAAGAAGCGGCAGGGACCGAAATCATCCCTATTTCCTTTTACTTCAGGAAGCCTGCAGGAAGGAATGTTCCAGATCTTCAACAGACTATCATCCCATTTCCTCGTATGGATATTGAATAGCCTTGTCCGACTTGCATTTGTGACATCCGTATAATGACAGGTATCCCCTGTCCTTTTGTAGATCAGCCAGGAATCGACGGTTCCAAACATGAGTTCCCCGTTTTCAGCCCGCTTTTGTCCGTCTGGAATATGGTCAAGAATAAACCGGATCTTAGAAGCAGAGAAATAGGGATTCCTTCTCAGTCCCGTCTTCTCCTGGATTTCCTTTGTATATTTTTCCCGTTCATCACAGAGTTCCTTGGTCTGCTTAGACTGCCAGACTATCGCATTATGGACAGCCTTCCCTGTCTTTCTGTCCCAGACAATCGTCGTTTCCCGTTGGTTTGTTATTCCGACGGCCACAATGTCTTTAAATGTGCAGGAAGAGACAACCCTAAGCTGCCTGACCACATCTATAGTCGAAATCCAAAGGGTGTCCGGTTCGATTTCAACCCATCCCGGCTTAGGAAAAAGGCAGGAGAACTCACGTTGTGCCTGATAGGCAATCTTTCCCTTCTTGTCGATTAAGACAGCACGTGTAGAAGTCGTCCCCTGATCAATCGATAAAATATATTTTTCCATAGACATTCACTTTCAATTCTGTCAGATTCCTTCCATTTTAAAACGAAGACAGGAAAAAAGGAAACTCAGGAATACTTTTAAATCCATGGTTCTTTGTGAACCTCTCTTATCTTACCTTGTCTTTTTTTCTTCTGACGGATGTCTTCTTGCAGAAAAAATAAATTTCCTTACGAGAGGCCGTGCAAACCATAGACAAAATAATCAGCTGTTTCGATTATAGGAAAGGGAAACCATTCTAAATTAACTTTACTTTAGATAATCCTTAATGCGTAAAGGATTTGTCTTAATAACTATCTTATCTTAGAGAAGGGAATTGTCTTTCCATCATCAGAAGGAGTAAACTGCCAAACGGAATAGGGAGAGAAATAATAATACGGCCATAAATAGTTTCCATCTGTTCCGGTTCGCTTCTCATATTGGTCTCCAAAAGTAAGGCGCCTGCCTAAAAAGAATTTTTTATCGGAGCTATCCTGGATAAGCCACGGAGTAAAGTCAATATAGACATCCGTTACAGTATTAAAGATATAGTAGTCCTGTCCTTTGCTTGCAAAGCTTAGCTTCGTATAGTTATAGTTTCCTTGCTTGAGATTAGGGAGTGATCCAGCGGAAAAAACAGTCTTTTCCGTTGTGGAAGGAAGCACCTTCCTGATACAGATTTGGATATAGGGAACCAAGTCACGTCTTGGCCTATGGAGATTACCACATCCAACCATAAACTTGATTGGAATTCCCGAATCCGTTTCCATTTTATCGGTTTTGAACCGAATAATAGAGGAAGTCACATCCTGGTTCTTCAAGTCGGATGGAACTTCTTCTGACGAAGAATTCGTCGGCATGGCAAAGGCATTATCCTTAGTCAGCCAGCTTGGGTCGTAATGTCTTCCTTCTTCGTCCACCATGGTTAAGGCAGCTGAAGATTTCGTTTCACCGCATCCAGTCAGAAGGAAGGCAAATAAAACAAGTATGTTCTTTTTCATCATTTCTATATACTCCCCTGATAATAGACTTCAGCCTTTGTCTGATTGTCTTCTTCTGGATAGAACTTAGCAGAGAAAAGTAATTGGTTTGACCAAGACAGGGATTCTTCCGGATAAGAGTATCCGTCCCATTCCTTTTGCTTGTAACTGACATATTCTTTTTTCTCTGTATCCCACATTCTGATTCCGACATAAAAGGAAAAGCTATCCAACTGATTTTTCTGCCGAATAGAAGAGAGATCAAGGCCTGGATTGATTGAATAGTTATACTGAATATAAAGAGTATTCGTACTAGGGAAATCAAGCCGTTTATAGCCATAAACATCATCGGAATACTTAGGGAGGGAGGCAATGCTGACATCAAATGGCTTTGCAGAATAAGGATATTCATAGGGATCATCGCTATCGGCAAGAGTGTAGGCCTCATAGAAAAGAATCGGCTGAAGTGTTGAAAAATCAGCAGAAGGATACCGGGAAGAATCCAGGCAAATATAGAAAGGAAGGCTGAGAGGAGCATTACTGTCGGCAAGAGTCCTCCTATCCTCAGCATGGCAGTCGATATAGGAACAGCGGTCAAAATTATTCCACGAGCCATCCTCTTCCGGATTCCTGCTTTGATAGCTGTACAGGAAAGTATTGTCTTTATCCCAGTCACTTGAATTATAGGAGACACCAAATTCATCAACTGCATCATATATCCTTTTTTCGGTAGAAGAGCAGGATGCACAAAGCAAAGCAACAAGCATTAAAACAGCATTTCTATATTTCATCAGCTTCTCCTTTCACCTCGATACTTCGACTAATCCTGTACGCATAGGACCAATTACATCACCATTGTCTTTTCGATAGATTATTTCCAAACAGATGTAGAACTTTTTCATCTTCGACAGCTTGGTCAGTTCCGACTCAGTTAAAGAATACTTTTTGTTATACCGATATCCTAATTGATCCTTGACTAATGCTTTTCCATTGTTCAATATAAGCGGATTCGAATCGTCAACACTCTTGAAAATTAGAATAGTGCAAACATTGTACCCTGTCTTGGTCTCCTCTAAATAAGGACTCCAAGAGTTCCTAGTCCAGGTGATTGTTTTTTGTTCCTTATTCAAGCGAATATAGTTTGGCAGTAATACATATTCCTTAGCCAGATTATAAATAGATTGAGTTCCATAATCTTGCCCAAGATAGCTTAAGTATTGATAAAAATACTGAGCCCCATAATCTCTAATCGTATCCTTTAATGTCTTCCATAATTCAACTTCAGAAACCGTAAATACATCTTCTTGCTTATTATCAGAATCCCACAATTGATAAAGGAATCGGATAATAGCTAATTCGCAGCTATCTCCTCCATCGATTTTATACATATAGTCAACAGTTCCATCCTCTTCTCTTTTATCATATTCCTGAAATTCAAAATTGCCTTTGCTATCCCTGCCGAAATTAGAAGCATAATAATAGGAATCTCCGACACTCAAATAGGTTTCGTTTTTAATATAATCAGGAAACACGCTTTGTGCCACTGTAGCCCAGAAGGTAGGCCAAGATTCATTCCATGCCATCTTCAGGCCTGTTTCTCTTGATAAATCCGCATTGCCTACAATTTCATTGGTTTCATTCGCTTGCAAGCCATTTCCCAAAAACAAAGTAACTGAATCGTCCTTTGATGCCCAATGGTTATAACCAAGTTTCGTCTGTAAAAAGCCAAGTTCGTTTTGAACATGATGTCCGTATTCATGTCCTATGGCATCCCAAGACTCGAATGGTTTAATTGATTTGTTATTGGCGCTTCCATTTCCAATCTCTATTCTTTTTCCATCATTAAAGTAGCGGAACGTCCGTTCTGTATTTTGAGATGGGTACATGACTGTACATAGTCCGATGTTTTGTTGGCCGAAAATCTCTTCGGCATGTTTAGAGTAATAATAGAGCGATTGAAAAATCTGGGCTGATTCGCCAAAGTCCGATTCTGTGCCGTCAGCATAGTAAGGCGAAAAACAAAAGGAAGCCTCCTTATAGCCATCTCCAGTTATTTTGCTTTTATCAATTTCTATTTCGTATAGTTGATTATCGGAATCAACGGTTTTTACTAGGCTGTTCTGAAGCTGAAGCTTCAGACTATAATTTCCCTTTGCTATTTCATCCCACATTTCATCAGCATAATTTGCGTTATTCAACGATTTCCTATCCCAAAAAGCAAAAGTGGCGGCGCCATCCGATTTTGTAAAAGCTTCTGCTTTTTTACCGGATTTGGTTTCGATAAGTACCTTTGCACCGACAAGAGGAAACTTCATCTTTATGGAATCCTCCCAGCTAAACGACAGTGCCATTGTTTTGCTTCTTTTAACCGGTACCAGCGGTTGATCAATAATAGGAATAACCAATCCGGAAAACAGCGTTTTCGAATCAAATCCAGCCGACTTTTTTGCATCATCTAACGAAACTCTTGAGAAAAAAATCTCGCCGTTAGAATCCTTAGCAAAATATATATTTGTTTTCTGGTTATTATTCTGCTCTGAGCATTTGGCGCTGACAATTGCTCCACAAGAGTCAATTGAGAGACTTGCTTTTACTATTCCGTTTTCATTATGGGAAGACAGAACAGTCGCTCCCTTTGCTTGAAAATCAATACCAGAACCATCGGAAGATTTAAGTTCTATTGTGGGCATGTCGCCTTTTAAGTCGTAAGATTGGATATTGATTTGACTTGTGATATCATCGTCAGACTGAGTAGCATTGGAATTCCTGGCTCCAAGCGGTTCGCTAAACCTTTTCGTGTTCCCTATAAGCATTAACGAAACAAGAAAAGATATTGTAATAAGACACCGAATAGCATTTCCTTTTATCATTGCTAATCCCCCTTTTTATGAACGTCATATCTAAGCAAAGTATACAACTCTGCCTTAACGCTTTCTTAAATCGCAAGTCACTTTTCTTTGATTTTTAATGAAGCAAGTTTTTTCCATTTAAGCCTTCAAATTGATTCATTTTTTATCTATTTTTTACAGTTTTCTGAGAAAACTCATCAAAGTGCACTAGTAATAAAACCGCTTACATTTAAGAAAACAACAAACGAATTTACCATCTATTCCCTTAAGTCTTTCTTTCGACCGATACATTCCCCAGAAAAGGAAAAGCCGTTGTTGCCCATTGGCTCACGTCTTCCTTATGAGCACCTTCTAGGATAGAAAAGAAGGTACGTTTTATGGTAGCTAAGGAGAATATCCGCTTAATCTGCGTCCACAGCCAATAGATTCTCTTCTCCTCAGACAATGGAGGAACAAATAGCCCTGTACAAGACCAATTACGCCTTGAAACGCAAATAAAGAATTCACTAAATTGAACGCAAAGCGATAGGAGAATTTAGCAGAAGATAAAAATTCCTAATCGCCATCCCTACTATATGTCCTACAGGTTTCTTTTCTCTTTTGCCACCTTATGATAAGATAATAACACTTGGGCCGGAATAGACTCCCCTTTGAAAACCAAGGACCGATGTCCAAGCCAGATTCAAGGACGGAGCCATGCAAAAATTATTGACTGTTTCCATCGCCGCTTACAATGCCGAAAAATATTTGGATAAATGTATAGAGTCGATTTTAAAGTCAAAATATTTAGATCAGATCGAGATTCTGATACAAGACGACGGTTCAAAAGACCAGACGGCAAATATTGCCTTAGGTTACTGTAAAAAGTATCCCGACTCCGTATTTCTCAATACCTCCCCTAATGGCGGATATGGCGAGACAATAAACAGAAGCCTATCTCAGGCAACTGGTAAATATTTCAAGTTATTGGATTCGGATGATTATTTTGATGTAAAAGAACTAGACCGGCTTATGGGATTCCTGGATTCCTACGACAAAGACTTGCTTATTTTATCCCACAAGGTCGTTAATGTCTCGACTAAGGAAGAACGGATATTCAGTTTTCCCAATACAAATAACCTATCCGGAATCGGTAGGTGGGACATCGTTGCCAAAACAGATGTGCTAAAAAGCATATCCTATCGTTTTCCGTCAAAACTATTCTTTACGGATAACCTATTCTGTGCGTTATACTTCTCCCTATCCCATAGTTTCGAAGCCAAAGACTTTTGCGTATATATTTACAACGTCGGAATCGCCGGTCAGTCCACTGAGCCTGTCAAAGATAAGAGCAAACTAGTTAAGACAGCCGATAACGTGTTCTTTATTATCAATGAGCTGATTCGAATTAAAAATAGGTATCCAATCAGAAATACGGATTTAGAAATATACCTGGACTATTTGATTTACGTCAATTTTTCGAACTATGTTTTCAGGATATCAAAGATCTCCCGCCGGGAAGGATGGACGAAAATCAAAGAAGTAAGAAAGTCCCTTAGTCGTTCAGTCTGGAAGAAATTCAAGTATAGGCTGAAAGTACGGCTTGCCTATAATAGGCAAAAGAACAGATTCAACTATTTATTCATCTCTACTGTGTTTTTATTCTATAAAAGAATCAAACCCTGATTTTCGTCAGCACTGCGACAGAGAAATCACCTGGAAGCATGTCTTCCTCCTGTTTTCGAATGCCTGCCTGCTTTAGAAGGATATTTTCAATTTAAAACAGCAACGGCAATTGTCCTTGATCTAGTGAATCCATAAATAGATAAACGGAACAATCAAAAAAATAGGCACGGCGATAATCAAGGCAAAAGTAATTCTTACCATCTTCTTCTCTGTGACAAATAAGTGTTTCACATAGGAAAAGAGAAAAGACTTCAGCTTACTTTATTATCCATTGCACATGGTTTACGAGGAAGAGATAATCTCTATTTTAGTAGAAAACAGAAAAGTCCTATTGGGAAACTTACAGCATATTCATCCTGCCATAAGTCCACAATAGGACTATTTTCATCGTGACGACTAGTCTCAGACAGAAGAATCGATTCTAGCGAAGGATTAGTATCCCCTGTCCCTACCGTTTCCACTAGGGGCGGCAGCCGGAGCAGCCGGTTTAGGGATTTCGGTAACAACCGCTTCGGTCGTGATGAAGAGAGAGGCAATAGAAGCAGAATTGACAACGGCAGTACGGGTCACCTTGGTCGGATCGATGATTCCGCTGTCCATCCTGTTAATCCATTTGCCGGTCTTGACATCAAAGCCCTTCTCATCTTTGCGGGCCTTGGCGGCATCAACAACCTCGCCGGCATCAAATCCGGCATTGACTGCCATCTGGGAAAGAGGAGCAACAAGGGCATTGAGAACGACATCGATACCCTTCTGAACATCGGGATCGGCATCCTTAACCTTACCCTTAAGTTCCTTATAGCACTTCCTAAGAGCAATTCCACCGCCTTCGACAACACCCTCGTCGACGGCAGCAGCCGTAGCGTTGATGGCATCCTCAAGACGAAGCTTCTTATCCTTCCTCTCGGTTTCCGTCAAAGCGCCGACACGGATAACGGCGACACCGGCAGAAAGCTTAGCAATACGCTTCTGGAGGTTCTTCTTGTCATAATCGGAAGTCGACTCGGCAACCTGGCCTTTGAGTTCATTGACACGGGCAGCGATGTCTTCCTTGGTTCCGGCACCATCGATAATGGTGGTGTTATCCTTGGTGACTTTGACTTTCTTAGCAGAGCCAAGATCATTCAGGCTGATATCCTTAAGGTTCCTGTTGAGATCCTTGGAATAGAACTTAGCACCGGTCATGACGGCAATATCCTGAAGAATATTCTTCTGGTTATCACCGAATTCAGGAGCCTTGACAGCAACAACATTGAAGGTTCCACGGAGCTTATTGACAATCAGAGTGGAAGCAACATCGTTGTCGACATCATCGGCAATGATAAGAAGCGGACGATGGGCTTCGACAACGCTCTGAAGCCTAGGAAGAATATCCTGGAGGTTAGAGACCTTCTGATCAGTAACCATAATGTAGGCGTTCTCTAAGGTAGCAACCCTCTTCTCAGAGTCAGTGACCCTATAAGGAGAAATGTAGCCTTTATCAAACTGCCTGCCTTGGACGACTTCAAGGTTCGTATCGATGCCTTTGCCTTCTTCTACCGTGATAACGCCGTCTTTTCCGACCTTATCCCTAGCTTCGGCAATAATCTTACCGATTGCCTCATCGCCGGCAGAGATGCCTGCGACAGCAGCAATATCGGAAGAAGTATCGATCTTCTTGCTGTGCTTAAGAAGATAATCAGAGACTTCACGGGCAGCCTTGTCAATACCAGAACGGACAAGAACCGGATTTGCGCCACGGTCAAGAGCCTTGAATCCTTCATGGATCCTAGCCTGGGCAAGAACGGTTGCGGTGGTAGTGCCATCACCGGCAACGTCGTTGGTCTTGTTGGCGACCTCATAGACAAGCTTAGCACCGGCATTCTGCTCTTTGTCTTCAAGTTCGATTTCACGGGCAATGGTAACGCCATCATTGACGATGATCGGAGAACCATAGCCGCGGTCAAGGGCGACATTACGTCCCTTAGGACCAAGGGTAAGCTTGACCGTATCAGCTAAGACATCGACGCCCTTAAGCCTATTGTCGCGGGCTTCTTTGCCGTAAGAAACTTTCTTTGCCATAATCTGTTACTCCTTTGTGATTAGTCGACAACGGCGAGAATATCTTCGTCGCGGATCAGCCTAAGCTTCTTTCCGCCTTCCTCGTAGTCCGTAGTCGAATACTTCTTATAGATAACCTTCTGACCGACTTTGGCTTCGACAACAATCTTGTGTCCTTCCTTATCGGTATAGCCAGGACCTACGGCAATGACCGTTGCAATTGCGGAATCATTGTCCGGCTTACTCGAAGCAATAATAATGCTGCCGATCTTCTTCTCTTCCGGAAGTTTTTCCAAGACGACATAGTCGCGTAAAGGTTTAATCATTTTGTTTCCTCCAAATTGGTCTCGTTTCCGATAACCATAAATAATTATAGACACGGATTTAGCAATTTCAAGGCTTGTGTGCTAATTTTGTAAAAATATTCATAAAGCAAAGAAAAAAGCCCGTATTTCAGGGCTTTTTTTATTCGTCTTTGATTTCCGACTGCTTGCGAAGAACCTTGGAAATCCTCTTTTTCGGAACAAGATGGGAGAAGAAATGACCCAACTTGATCGTCCTCCCTGGAACAATTTCAAGTTTCCCCTTCAGCCTTTTTCTGATTGCATATTCTCCGACATAAGGGGCGGTGAGGGAATGAATGGTAAACTTTGCATTTGCCACCTTCTCAAAGTTCGTCTTTACCGGACCTGGGCAGAGGACGGAAAGAGTAACCTTACTCTTTCTGTCCTTCAGCTCACGGTAATAACCATGGGCAAGAGAATAGACAAAGGCCTTTGACGCATAATAGACATTCCTATAAGGGGCAACCCCGAATGCGGCAGCAGAAGCAGTCCTCCTTACTCTTCCCTTGCTCTTCTTCCTAAAGCGAAGAAGGAAGGATTTGACCAGAATCAAAGTGGCAATATCATTCACTTTCAGCCTCTGCACTTCTTTGCTTAGGTCTGTTTTATCCCTATATCCGATATCCCCATATCCGGCATTATTGATAAAGATATCAAATTCCGTATTTTCCGTATCTTTTAAAAGCCGATAGCATTCCTCTTCCTTGGATAAATCATAGGAAGAGAAAGTAAGGGAAGAATCCGGATATTGTTTCTTCCTCTCCTGGAAGTCCCCTTCTCTGCGGGAGACAACCCTTACTTCATATCCCCGTTTCAGTAGACTAAGCGCCATCTCTTTTCCGATTCCGCTTGTCCCCCCTGTAATCAAAGCTTTCATATATGTCCTCACTTTTTACCTGTATAAAGCATAAACGAAAAAACAAACGAGTTCAAATCAGGAAAAAACGTATTTCCGTTTTTTCTGTTTCTGTCCATGTATCTTTTCCCCTATTGTCCAAGGTTTCTTTTCCTCCGACAAGAAGAACAGTTCCTTGGCTTAGCAAGGATAAAACAATTGTTTTCAGTCTTATTTCTTCCTAGAAGTCTTAATTAAGAGAATAGAGGGCAGCCTGCCATCAAACCACAGAAAAAGGCAGCCTTTCCATAAAGCCGCCTTTTCATCCTAATTTTCTATTTTAGATTCAGAAGCTCTTTGGCAAGAAGCCCGCCGACATAGGCATTGTTCTCGATTAATGCCCTATTCGTTTCCAAAGACTTTCCCTTGGTAAGACCGACAAGTTTAGAGAGAAGATAAGGAGTCACTTTCTTACCCGTGACACGATCCTTTTCCCTCCTCGCAAGGGCTTCCTCGATCTTTCCTTCCCTCCTATCGGCATCGAGAGAATATTTCTCCGGGACAGGATTGACAATAAGGGAACCCTGTTTCAGTCCGAGTAAATCGGAAGTGTGAAGAATAGAGGCAAGCTCCTTGGCGCTATCGGCATGGATATCAAGAGGATACTTACTAGTGGAAGTATAGAACAGAGGCCTCTTATCAGTCTTATATCCGATAACCGGGATACCCTTCGTCTCCAGATATTCCAAAGTACGGGGAATATCCAGGATTGCCTTAGGTCCGGCACAGATGACATTCACATCAGTCTTGGAAAACTCTTCAAGATCGGCAGAGACATCCCTCGTTTCGTTAAATCCGCGATGGACTCCTCCGATTCCGCCTGTAGAGAAAACACGGATGTGGGCAAGGGAGGCTAAGATCATGGTTGCGGCAACCGTAGTCGACCCATTCAATCCCTTTTCAATGACATAGGGAAGGTCGCGGCGGGATACCTTAACGGCATCCCTCGTCTTTCCTAGATACTCGATTTCATCCTTGGTCAGTCCGATTTTAACCTGTCCGTTAAGGATGCCGATCGTATAAGGTTCACCACCTGCACGACGGATTTCCTCTTCGCATTTAAGGGCACATTCCACATTCTGCGGATAGGGCCTTCCGTGGGTAAGGACAGTCGTCTCCAAGGCAACGGCAGGGCGGGTAGATAAATCAGGGATCCGCTTCAGCATTTCTTCGATTTTCATCAATGGTCTCCTTATTTTTCCTCTATAGAATAGGTCATCTCATGAGAATAGACTTTTCCGGCCTTTAGGACCAGATTAGACAGCAAAGGGAAGCTTTCCGGTTCAATGGCAATGGCACGCCGGTTTGTACGGGAAAGTTCCTCACTATTAACAAAAGCAAGAGGAGTAAGGGAAGTATCGACATAGAAATTGACTGCCTCAAAGTCAGTAGAGACAGAAAGACGATATCCTTCGTCCTCTAAGACAAGGGAGTCCACTCCGCCAAGAAGAAGATAGGTATGATCAAGCGTTCCGATATCCGGAATGGCTTTCTTTATTTCATCCAGTTTATCGCCAAGGCGTGGGTTTTTATTGAAGTCAAGGTAAGAAGGAACATCTTGGCATCCAACGACAAGCTCACTTCCAAGCCTGAACTTCCCCCTTCTTAGAGCCTTCACTTTCAGATGATAATCAGAGACATCTTTGCTATCAGGGAAGAGCCAATACCTATGATTGGAAAGAGAGAGAAGAGTATCCTGGTCAGAGACAGCCTCAAAACGGATACGGAACTCATTCTTTCCGCTCTTTAGCATTGAATAATAGACGTGGACAAGCAGATTTCCAGGGAAACCATTTTCTCCATCCGGAGAAAGATAGGTAAAGACGATGCCTTTTTCCGCATCGTTTTCGAACTCCTCTCCCTTAAATGATTTAAAAGACAGGGAGGAAGTGTATCCGCCATGCAGGCAAATGTGATCCTTATCGCCAGGGAGAGAGTAGCTTTTCCCATTTAAAATCACTTCATCGGGGGCACGGCCGGCAATACGGCCAAGTGTCTTTCCGTAGAACTGATTGCAGGTAAAGTAATCCTGTTCTTCCTTCAGGGAAAGAATCAGATGTTTTCCATTTAGAGTCAGAAAGCGGACACCGGCGCCGAAAGAAGAAAGCTTAGCCTCAAGTCCGTTTCCGTTCTTAAGGCAGAAATACCGGTTTTCCATTCCAATACTCCTATTTCAACGACGTAGTATTATCATCGGCAGATGGAGAAGCAGGAGTGTTTTCCTCCGGCTTTGCGGCAGGATTGACGGCTTCAGCCTTCAAAGCTCCGCTCTTAAACGCCTTATAGCGGAGGTCAAGGGAATCGGCAAAGAAGTTGCAGATTTTCTTATTGAACTCTTCCGGCTTATCCTTCCTGTACTGCTGGACCTTTTCGGCAGCAGCCTTCTGTTCATCCGTCCAGTTCTGGGAAAGGGTAAGACGGCCGGTTCCGATATCCTGAATGAACCTAAGTCCCTGCTTAGGATCGTTTTCCTGGACGAAGAAGGCAAAGCGGTTTCCACTCTCTAAATCGTCATAGCAGAAATTCGAAATATAGTCGACCTTGGTTCCATCCTGCCGGTTAAAGGTGACCTTGCCACGGCTATCACGGTCGGTTAAGGCCTTAGCCCCATCGGCGATTGTCCGGTAGGAAGGAAGGACACGGGCCTGAAGAAGCTCAGTAATCCTATTGACACGGTCACGGAGCTTGCCTTCGTTATCGATGATCAGACGGACATGTTTGCTGTCCGGGGTGACGGAGAAAAGATACTGTCCGGCAAAGGACGTGGCAACGCAGGCGACAAAGAAAACACGGCTTACATAATCGAAGTAACGATACCTTTCGACCATGGTGACAAGACGGCCCGTCGTCGATTTCAGCTTGACTTCAACTCCGTTATCGGGAAGACGGTTTTCAAGAATAATCTCGTACTCGTTGGTTTCCTCGATTGCCGGAGGGACAAGCTTCCTTGTCGGCTTAATATCGGCATTGAAGTGATGGGTAAGAGTCACGGCATTCTGAAGGTCTTTGTTTTCACTGACGCTTCCGTCCGTGCCCAAAACAAAAATACGATAAACAAGCAAAGGCCTATCAGAGCCAAGGACATAGCAGATAGTGGTGCCGTCTTCCTTAGGCTCTTTATAGATTAGATCCCTCTTGGCGTGTCTTTTGAACACGAAATTGTCGGCAGTCTTATCCGCCTCTTCCTGGATCTTCGCTAATAATTCTTCATCAGTCATTGCTTTATACCTCGCTTTGTTGCTAACACACTATTCCTATTATAAATTGTATGGAAGTTGTTTTCTACTCAAATCTTGTTTCCGGCAAAAAGAGAAAACATCGTCAATCCTTAATCTGGAAATCAATTTCCGATAACCCATTCTCTTTCAGATACCGGTTACATTTCTTAAAACAGTCGGAACAGAAGAAACCACGGTTAGCCGAAAGAGGAGAGGGATGACTGGTTTTTATGATATAAGCCTTAGGATTATGAATCCTCTCTGCCTTACTCTGGGCATACTTGCCCCAGAGAAGATAGACGATAGGCTGAGAAAGAGTGTCAATCTTGTTAATCCTATCATCCGTAAACCTCTGCCAGCCAAGATCGGCATGGCTGTTAGGCCTGCCTTCCTCGACAGTAAGAGAGGCATTAAGAAGAAGAACCCCCTGTTTTGCCCAGGCATCCAGGCATCCGTTTCTGGGAATCGGATACCCATATTCGTAGAAGAGTTCCTTATAGATATTCCTCAGTGACTTAGGAAGAGGAACGTTTGGGTTAACGGAAAAGGCAAGACCATTGGCCTGATTCGGATTATAGTAAGGGTCCTGTCCGATAATGACGCATTTAATGTCTTTCGGAGAAGTCAGTTCCAAGGCATGGAAAACCTGAGAATAGGGAGGATAGACGGTCTTCGTCCTATATTTCTGGCTGATAACCTCAACTAGTTTCCGGTAATAAGGCTTTTCCTTTTCTTCTCTAAGAAAGTCGTCCCACTCTCCCGGAAAAACAGAAAGACTATTCTCAATCTCATCCTTATTCATGCTTCTTTTCCTGTTCTTTCTTTTCCCATTCTTCTTTTTTCTTTTCAAAGTCAAGAAGATCCTTGATGAACGAATAGCCAAGGATAATTACGGCTAAAGAGGCAAGTCCTATAGGGATGATGGCATAGACCTTCCAGTCGTACCTGTATCCTAAGGCAATGGATCCGGCAAGCAAAACAAAAGCACAAAGAAGAGCCCAAAGATAGGGATGCTCCTTTAAATCATATTTCATTCTTCTTCCCCTCCTTGCTACCCATTATATCGGATAGGGAAACAAAGGGAGAAAAAGAAAAGAGGAACATTTCTGTTCCTCCTTAGTTTGTTTACTTGTTCTTCTTATTGAACCACTGATTCTGGATAAAGTCGAGCGTATCGTCAAGATTTTCTTCTTCCCTTGTTGCAATAGCGAAGAGATAAGAAGGCCTAGGCAGAGCCTTGTCTTCATCGAATTCGATGTCCGAGCCAAGCTCTCCCTGTCCCTTTACGATATAGTATTTGTTATTGGCAAGAGCCAATACCTTTCCTCCCTTTGTCCTAACAACATTACCTTTGATCATTTTGCGAATCCTCCATAATTTGATTCCGGGTGAACCCCACTTCTATTATAAAGATTGAAGATGAAAAAACAATTACCTGTTTTTCTCTTTCCTGAAGAAAAGAGAGTCAACGGGGAAAAGCTGTCATTGTCTACTAGGACAATCCGCCCAGTCTCTTTCTAAAAGATGAAAACACGGGACAGTATTAGGATTATATGCCCAGCATCTCACAGACTTTCTTGCTATCCATTACCTGATCATAGTTCTTAGGACCGACGTTATGGCCGAAGACGACACGTTTTTTATCCGTGACAGCAAAGTTATAACCAGTAAACGCCTGGTCTGGATGATTCACTCCAGGCAGATACCTATCCGCTCCTATATCGGCAGTCAGAAGATCCGAGTACTTTTTCTCTTTGACCCAAATTTCATAACTAGAGGCAATTCCTAGGACTTTCTCGCCCTTTTTGAATTTATACGCGCTATCTGTACCGCCCCAGAAGTGCATGGCGGCACCTTTTATCTCAGAATACTGTTTACGTCTTTCGCTTTGGACAAAATCATCCACGCTGACCGTGACTTCGTAGTGATCATCATATTCCTTGATAGCTTCATCAGAAAGACGATAGTTCATCTTTCCGCCATTATATTGTGAATAGTCAAGCGTCCAGGGAAGATAATACATCTGCCCGGGATGGCTCGGACCGACCTGATCGGTAATCAGCTGCCATCCATGCTTATCTGTACAGACAGCCAGTTTTATTTTTCCGAAGCAGACCGTAATCTTCGTGTCTAAAGAAAACATAGTCTTCTTTTCCGGATTCAGATAAAGAGCGCCTATCGTCATCAGCGTCTCATAGTCTTTACTTGGTGGGAAAAGATTAGAGGCATTTACGCGTCCGTTAGGATTGTAGGAACCATCATCAAAGGAATCCATGAAGCTATGCTGCTCATTAGGTTTACACATCCTAACATATAAGGGATCATCCATTTTTGAAACAGGCAGAACCCCATCAAAGGGATCAGGACTGTTCCTATATGTCTCTGCCTTGTAGTCCTTCCATTGAATCGCTCCGTTTCCGATAAGATCACATCCGAGAAGTCTGTTAAATGTCTCCTCGTCCACTTTGATTACCCCATCAGACAAATAGTACCCTGAGACAGTCTTAGGGAAGAGAATGCTACCATCGTTTTTTGTCGGAGTCACCAAAGAGGCCTTATAGACGTCAAAGTATTCTTTTCCATCTATCGTTCTCGTAAAGTCTTCCGGATTCGGTTTCCACTCACCATGATCAGGATAAATAAATTCTTCTAGGTCACCAAGAGAAGCATAAGAACATTCTCCTTCTTTTCCTAAAAGCAGACGGCTTCCCATTTTAAGGTAGGGCACAAAGCAGATACTTTCCTCAAAATCATCCAAAGGGATCCCGCTAAGGAAGGAAGAGAAAAGAAGGCCTTCTCCGTTCCTGTATTTACTCGTACAAGGTAAATCCATGACGCCAGTTGAATTTCCAGCCTCTATCCTTTTGTCCAAGTCCTCAAAACCGGCCTTTTCAATGTTCTTTTTATAAGCAGCCTTAATTCCAAATTTAGCTTTAGCGGCAAAGTCGTCACTATAGCCAAGGGCATTTATATCATATGCAGCATCAAAGACTATTCCTGCATGTTCATCGCCATCTGTCAGGCGGATCTTTGCTCCTTTATTCAAAAGTCCATTTTGAGAAGATGTTCCTGTGAAAAACACTTCCTGAAGGTTTAAATGTTCAAACTTTTTAAAAATGATCTTGATATATTTCACTAGACCGAAGTTCCCGTTAGGAAGTGAAGCCGTAATTCCGTATGACTGGTTAATGTAGGGCTCGAAAAGATAGGCTTTGGCCTCTTTCCCGTATTGATATACCTTTTGATAGGCAAGACCATTTTGGGATGCCTCGATTTCAAAGGAAGTCAAGGAGGAAGTCCGAAGATAATCGTCATATTGGGGATCCCAGATATAGGGCGTAAGTAATAGGTTAACGCTATTTAAAACAGTGAACTCCGGAAGGGTAAGTTCTAGGACAACATCTTTATAACCATCCCCGCTTTCACTTCCTTTCTCATAGGAAGAGCATCGCCATGTTGACAAACTATCATTTAAAAGATTGGAGGCAGGATGATATTCCTCCTCATCGCTCGCCTTAGCTTTGGTTGGGTAGATTCTCTCTTTCAAGTCTTTCGTTTCATAGCCATATAAGGTAACTTCCGACAAGGACAGATAGTTCCCTGAAGAAAAATAAACACAAAGACGAAGATAAGAGATACCCTCCGAATAGGAAATATCCAGCAAATCCTGTCGGTAAGGAAGAGCCTGAGCGTTCTTTTTTTCTGCCAGCAACGAATAGAAGGTTCCATCATAAGAGCCGAAAACAGAATAGGTAGTAGCTGTGGAAAGATTGTCATTCTGATTGATTCCCCATTCTAGAAAAACGGACGTAGGAATATAGGTACCATCCAACTGGAGGTCAATTACACCAGGAACCTCTTCCCCTTTCCACTTTCTGACAAATCCTGTCTTACTATCATTGTCTACCACCGACTCAATAGGTTTAGCCCCGCTATATGGCCATCCACCGGAATTATCTGGCCTTGTTGTTGCAGCAGATAAAAAAGAAACTTTCGTCACTTCTTGATTATTTTGATTTGAGGAAGAATCAGTCGCACTCGAAAGAGCACTTCCAGAAGGCTGGTCTGGCAAAACAGAAGAAGAGGGCTTCTCAATTAATGAGTCAGAGGAAGAGTCAAGGCTTTGGTGGCCGCAGGCAATCAAGCCAAAAGTAGAAGCGAAAAGAGAAAAGAAAAATAGCCAGGCTTTTCTTCTCATAAAATATAGCCCCCTTATTAAAAGACCCGCCAAAGTTCTCCTAAAGGCAAGCGGCAATAAGTAAATTTTATCATTTTTTCCTTTTTCCGACAAAGTAAATTAAGTTGAATAAGGAAAAAAATGGAGGAGGTGACATTGTGTTTACGATGAGGAAACACTAGAAAGCAAAGCGGCAACCGGAAATTCAGTTAGGCAAAAAGATTCCTTTGCCTCTTGTAAGAAAGCATTCAAGATGGTATTTACATCTTCATTCTTATTTCATTTCACAAGGAAGCCTTTATTGTTCTTAGACTAGCCTTCTTATCTTTCATGATTGAGGTTGGTGGATAACTGGCCAATAGTCAAAAGATTGTCCTGTATACTTAAAATGGCTGACTGCAAGTCAAGGCTAAGTAGCCTTTGCAGCCAGCCATTTTTAGCAGAAAATGTTTATTCTCTAACTGTTCGCTGCTTTTTCAGAATAGACAATCTCGATTTCAAGATAAGAGGTATAAGAGGAGACCGTATAAGTGAGGATGTTCCCATCTGCAGCACTTCCCTGCCAGATGGCTTTCCTTCCATAGCTTTGATAAGTGAAATCATAGCTAACCCACTCCCTTGTCGAGTCATGTTCCTTAAAAACAGAGAAGGCATTCCTGATATAGGACTGCTTAGAAGCAGTAAGGCTGTTGGCTTTGATTTTAAGCTTGTTCGGACTCGTTGCATAGTAATAGGAAACCACATTGCTTCCTAAGTCAAAATAGGGAAGAGATCCTTTTAACGCCTTTTGCCTATTTGACTGAATTGTCGTATTCTCCGTCCATTTTGAGGTAGCCGTCGAATCGTCATTTAAAGATACCGGTGCATCATAGTAGAAGCAGGCAATGGCAGGGGCTGTCTTATAGCCAGTGCGGGTGATGATAAAGCGGATATAGCCATCTGCCGGGGTGCTTCCTAGCTGCTTATATCCCTGTAAGGATGCAGCTGATCCATATCCGATATTATGTTTATAGTTATCCCCATCCTTTGTCTCATAGACCGTAAACCCGGCATCTGTCCTTACTTTCTTATTATCAGCAATCCTAGCTTCATTCCACTTACCTCCGGTAATGGTAAGACCGTTTGCTTTATCTTTTGACGTGCCTTTAGTGACGGTATAGTTCTTCGTTCCAAGATAAGGCATAGGAATATCCTTATTACCTAAGGCATCATGGATTAGTGTCTTCTCTTCTTCCGTATAGGACCTTGTTGCCTGATCGGCAGCATGGTAAGGAACATCTGCCGATAAGGTGAGCTTAGTGAGATAACCGTCATTCCCAATAGACCTACCTAGACTTGCCGTGAAGGCATATCCGTCTTTCGTATAGGTAGCAGTCTTCTTTGTCCTATCGACACTCCATCCTGATGCTGAGAATTGCTTATTAAAGAGATAGAACATCGCATCGTTGTAACGGGCCTCTCCCTGAAGGACAAGGCTGCCGTTATTCTTCGTCATGGTAACCTTTCCTTCGTCACCAAGGAAGAGATAAGGAAGGGTAGTCTGATTGTCCATCCTCTTATCAATGTCCCCTTTGATAGAAGAGGGATATTCGGTTTCTCCTTTATAAGGAAGATAAGAGATTTCCCTAGTCGGTGTCTTCTTATCGGAATAAGGATAGATATGGACAAGGGCAAACCCTTTTGCACTGTCATGCTTCGCATAGGTCACCTCTTCCTCTTCTTCTTCAACGAGAGTCCAATCCTTAAAGGCCGTCTTTGCCCTTGTGATCATTCCTTTATCGAAAGCGACATCCGGTGCACTAATAATCAGATTCGAATAGTTCTCGTCAAAGTAGGGATCCAAATCCTGACTTCCTAAGTAGACATAGGGAATATCCCTGCCGCCAAGATTATCCTTTATCCTGTCCTTGACTTCATCCGAATAAGCATTCGGACTATCTGCCGGATTATAAAGATGAATAAGGGAGAATTCACAGACTGCCCTTGAGGATTTTGTCTTATAAAGGGCAATCTGCCACTTAATATGATTCACTTCGTCGGCAGGGGAAACCATCACAAGGATATTGGTATTGTACTTGTATTGGTCCTGCTGCTCAATGTCGGTATCTTCCGTCCATCCTTTTCCGCCAAGGAAGGTCAAGGCATGACTTCTCACGTCGTCAAAATAGACGGCAGCCTTAAGTTCGACAAGAGAACCATTCGTGCAGGTGCCGACAGAAAGAGCCTTTCCTAGATAAAGGGCCGGAGGATAAGGAATCCCTTGGAAATTCTGGTCGAAGGCATCTTTGACATACTGCGGCCAAGAGGTGAAAGAGCTGGCATCTCCAAAGATGGTGGGAGTATAGGAAACATTAAGCAATGCAGTCCCATCCTCATTGTAGAGCCTGATTTTCAGCTTGCAGGAGTCAGTATCCTGCTTTGTCCTGACGAGGATATTATCAAAGCTTGCGTACTTTGTTTCTTCAGCCGTATCTTCCGTCCAGCCATTGGATTGTAAGACAGTAATGGCGTTGGCACGGATTCTATCATCATAGACCCCGCCTTTCACATAAAATCCGGTCCTATCGCTTTTCTTAGTGGAAACCGTCGGTGTCTTTGTTCCCCTGTAGAAGAAGGGAAGGACATGGCCATCGAAATAATCCGGGAAAAGGTCGCTGATTTCCTCAGGCCAGCTAGTGATGGAGGAAGGAATATAAGGCTCAGTCAGAAGAATTTCCCTCTGCCCATAGTCTCCATTGTTTTCAGAAGCAACCTTAGAAACCGTAATCTTCCTTGTGTATCCGTCTTCGAAGGTCTTTTCCCCTTCCACTTTGCCGTTTTCCTGATCCGTTACCGAAGAGAAGCCGGATGCTTCCAAAGTCGCCTTAGTATCGGTAAGAATCCTATCATTCCATTTTCTTCCGGAAATCAGTGCCTTTGGACCTGCCGTGCTACTATCGGTCTTATCAGCAAATGTCGGAGTGTTCGTCCCAAGATAGACAGGAGGAATGTCTTTGCTATGCTGTGGGAACAAGACAGCCAATTCTTCTTTTACGTTCTCCGGATATTCCGTGAACTTATTTTTATCATAGGGTTCATCATAATAGATTTTCCTAGTGGCCAGACCATCCTCGTCACTAAGAGTGACGGTAAGATGAACGCTTTCTTTTACTGCCTTCCTTTTGCCATCATCTTCCTCTACTGCATATCCATCTGCCTTATAGGCAGAAGAAAAAGAAGACGTTAAAGAAGTGGCATAAGATGCACTTCCATAGATTTCCAGATGATAATCATCATAACTATTATGAAGATCCGGTTCGACAGGATCATACACAAGTGCGGTCTTACCTCCGAGATTAATATAAGGAACAAGGGTGCCGCCTAGATTTCCTTAAGGAATTCCTTAATCTCAGTGGGCCAGTTTGCATAAAGGTCTACGGAGGCAGAGGGTTTAGAAGACTCCTCTTTTCCTCCGGAATCAGATGGCTTAGAAAATATAGAAGGCGTACTCTCACTTGGCTTAGAAGATTCGGTAGGCACATTCTCGCTTTGTCCTGACTGGCTTGAGGACGATGGACCTACTTTGTCTTTACATCCCATCAACAGCAACGAACACAATACAAACAGAGTGTAGTTTCTTCTTTTCATTGTTTCCTCCGGATAATAAAAAAAGTATAAGAAAAAGAAAACAAACGAAAAAAGACTCCTATTCTTCCCCTATTCCCAGAAGTTCACTCTATTATCATTAATTCTTAAGCTATAGGTTAATCATTTAAAGTGAATATTATATTTTCCAAGTTTCTTCTTTAAAATGAGGGTGGCTTAATAAAATAAACATCAAAGCGCTTACATACAAGTCCTAATCTATGTCATGCAACATAAAAAACAAGAAAATACACTAAGCCACTTCAAATACAAAGTACCTGCTTTCCGTGTTATCTTATCTAAGATGATGGAAATCAAAATAATCGATAAATCCTCTCTGTCTCTATCTCTTACAGAAGAAAGGAAGGGACTTCCAAAGGAAGTCCTCTCCCATTCTCTTTCTTATGCCTTAGAAGAAGACAAAGAGAATTCTCTGCTTGCCTATTTGACTCTGTTTAATAGGCTAAAGAAAGAAGGAATTCCTTCTTCTTCGATTAAATACACTGACAGAGGGAAACCATACAGGGATAATGGTATCCATTTCTCTTTCAGTCATAGCAAAAACAGGATAGCTGTCAGGATATCATCCGATGAATGCGGAATTGATATCCAGGAAATAGAGAATAAGAACTTCGATCCGATAGCAAAAAGAATTCTATCCGACCGGGAATATTCTCTTTATCTTTCTTCCTTAGATAAACCCTTATCCATCATATCCGGCTGGGTTAGAAAGGAAGCCTATCTGAAAAGGAAAGGGACAGGGATTCTTTCCCTTTCCGGTTTAAAGGAAATTGATTTAGATCTTCCTTCCATCCTTATCAGAGACAAAGAAGGAAACCGGTATTGTTATTCCTACACGGCTTTTCGTATTTATCCTTGTTTTTCTCTCCCTGCCTAGATAAAAAGATAGTATCCAAAGTAAGAGGAAGCATCAGATCCTTCCTGGCTATTCCGGTCCGCTTTCTCAAATAAGAGGCAAAAGAACTGCTTGTCCTATAGCCGGTAATTCTCCTTCTTTTTTATCCGTGAAGAAGAGGATAGCCATCCTCTAGACAAGGACTAGGAGCAATTTCCAGTAAGCGAAATCTGTTATAATTTCCATATGCTTATTTTTGACACTATCGTTGCCTTGGCAACCCCTCCTTATAAATCTGCGCTAGCCTTAATCCGTCTATCAGGACCTAAGACAAAAGAGGTCTTATCTCACCTTATCAAAAAAGACAGGGATACGATTCTCCCAAACACAGCTTATTTTGTAAAACTCTACCAGGATAAAAACAATCCAGAGACAAAAATCGATGAAGCGGTCCTTGTGTTCTACAAGGGCCCGAAATCCTATACTGGATTTGATTCAGCCGATATCTCCATCCATGGATCAAGGATTATTGCGGAAGAGTTAAGGGATGCCTGCTGTCTTTATGGTGCAAGAAGAGCAAAGAAGGGGGAATTCTCCGCCCAATCCTATTACAACGGAAAGAGGGATTTATTGAAGGCAGAAGGAATCAACGACTTAATCAATGCAAACAGCAAAGAAGCCAAAGACATCTCAAGGCGGACATTAAGCGGGGAAAACACAAAGATTGTCGAAGACCTCAAAAACCGTTTTTTGGACTCCATTGCCGATTTGGAATACTACGTCGAGAACCAGTACGATGAAAGTCAGGAAGACTATGATTCCTCTTTGGACACCATAGAGAAAAGACTCACAAAGGAGAGAGAGGAACTGCGTCTTTTAATCGAAAAGACGCAGAAAGCAAACCGGAAATACACAGGGTTCACCATTGCAATTGCAGGAGAACCTAACGTAGGGAAGTCAACCCTCCTTAATGCAATCGTCGGGGAAGACAAGGCAATCGTCTCTCCTATTCCGGGAACGACAAGAGATGTCGTGGAAGGAGAGAAAGAGATTAACGGAATCCGATTCCTCTTCAAGGATACGGCCGGAATACGGAAGTCCTTGGATTCGATTGAGAATCTTGGAATTGAACGTTCCTTTAAGACAATCAAGGAAGCAGACCTTATCCTCTTTGCCTCTGACAGTGGATTCGAAGACAGGAAGAAGAATAAGGAATTACAGGAAGCACTGAAAGGCAAGAAGGTTCTTCTTGTTGCGACAAAGAAGGACATCCATAAGCCAGACAAGGATGCGGATATTTCCCTCTGTTCCTTAAAAGACGATTTGACCCCTTTAAGGAATCTAAGGTTTGACTCTCTCGATCTAAATAAGAAAGAGGATTCCCTGTTCCTAGGGAAGAGAGAAGAACAGTTCCTGAGAAATGTAGAGAGTACAGTCAGTGATACCTTAAATGCTATTCCGACAAAGGACGTCGATATAATCTGTGACATCCTGCGGAAGGCGGTCTCGCTTTTAAATGAACTGGAAGGAAAGAACAAGAATAAGACAAGGGAAGATATCTATCAGACGCTTTTCAGTAAGTTCTGTTTAGGAAAATAAAATGAGAATTATTGATACGCACTGTCATTTAGATGATGACAAGCTATATCCGATTGCCAAGGATGTTGTTGAAAGAGCAAAGAAAGCAGGGGTTGTCTATCTTTTCAATACGGCAGACTCCCTTCCTTCTTTTCAGCGTGTTTTGAAGCTAGAGGAAGACTTCCCTGATGTCTGTCGCTCCGTTCTAGGCATCCATCCGGAATTTGCAGCAGAAGAGGATGATTACTTTCTTTCTGCCTATAAGGAAAGGGAGAAACAAAAAGAGAAGATAAAGGCTATCGGGGAAATCGGTCTAGATTATCATTATTCAAAAGATGAAGAAGTCGTAGCGAAGCAGAAGCAAAGATTCATCGAACAGATCCGTCTTGCGAAGAAATGGAATCTTCCTATCGTCATCCATTCCCGTGATGCGGATTACGACACGTTTAAGATCATTCAGCAAGAGAAGCCTGACAGCATTGACTTACACTGCTACTCAGGAAGCAGTGAACTATTGGACGAGTACCTTAGACTACCGATAAGAAGGCATATCGGAATCGGAGGGGTCTCTACGTTCAAGAACGCAAAGACTATCCAAAGAGTAATCAAAGAACATGATATTTCCCTGTTTCTAAGTGAAACGGATAGTCCTTATCTTGCCCCGACTCCCCACCGGGGAGAGGTCAATGAGCCCTGTTATCTTCCTTTAATCATCAAAGAAATAGCGAGGCTGAAAGAAGAAAACGAAGAGGAAGTGGCAGAGAAGATTTATCAAAACGGAGTGAAATTCTATGGAAGGAAATAGGACAGGAAAAGAGGCGATGGATAAGGAAAGCCGCCGGTATCTTTATGTCTGTGAAGGAGCTACCGACGAGGACAAGCTGAAGAAGCTTGGCTGTCTTTTCGTCGTGAAGACAGGTGGGACTTTCATTAAGAAAGACATCATTTCCTTCCTTAAGCTCTGTCATCAAGTCCGCGAGCTTGTCCTTGTCACCGACCCCGACGGCCCAGGGAGAGATATCCGGAACTATATTCAGGAGAAGGTAGGACCCTGCCATGTGATTGAAGCGCAGAAGAAGGATGCCATCAAAAAGGGAAAGGTCGGAATTGCCCAAAGGGACAGGGAAGATTTAAAGAAACTTCTCCGTCCTTATATCCGGCATGATATCACGGTGGATGAAAACCTTTCCTTTGACGAAGAGACCTTCACTGAACTTGGCCTCACTGGCCTAGGCAGCAAGAAGAAAAGAAGGAAACTAGTGGAAAAATATCATCTTATCTATACTTCTTCGAAGAATGTCGAGGATGCTAGGCTAAGGCTGGCTAAGAGCAAAGAAGAGCTTAGGGAGGACATCAAGGATGACTGAACAGGAAAGAATAAAATCTCTGCTTGACACTTACCATCTCTCCCCGAAGAAGTCCTTCGGGCAGAACTTTCTGATTAACGATGGCATCTTAGACCGGATTGTCAAAGGCAGGCAGGTAGAGAATTATGACTGCGTGATTGAGATAGGACCTGGGCTTGGCTCTCTGACTAGCCGCCTACAGCCTCTTTGCAAGAAGCTTGTCTGCGTGGACGCAGACAGAGACAGGGTCAGGGTACTGAAGGACCTATTTAAGGACAAAGGGAATACGGCCATTATCAATTCCGACTTTCTCCGGTTTGACCCTGATTCCTGCTCAGACAAGGAGACAAGACTAAGGATGGGGAATCTCCCTTATAACATCACTTCCGACCTTCTTAAGTACAGGCTCGAAAAAGGCTTCTTGGCAGCCGGAATCATGGTCCAGAAGGAAGTCAGCGACAAACTCCTATATGAGCCGAATAAGAAGACGGACACGCCTCTTGGCGCCTATCTCAAGAGGACATGCGATGTCTCCGTCTTAACCTTCGTTGACCGCTCCTGCTTTAACCCTGTCCCTAAGGTAGACTCCGCCTTTAGGAAGATCATCCACAAAAAGGATGTCTCCATCCGCTGTCTTTCGATTCTGACGAATCTTTTCCGTGATCCGAATAAGACGATGGGTAACTGCATTAAGAACGTCTACGGAAAGGAATTCCCTTCCTGCCTGAATAAGGAAGTCCAGGATAGGCTCTCCTACCGTGCACGGCAGTTAGATGCAGAGACACTGAAGCAGATTTGTCTGGAAATCGACCATCATATTGTCCGGTAAGCATTTACATTACAAAAACAAGGGAGGACAAAGAATTTCTTCCCTCGCTATTTTTCAAAGATTCTAGAATAATTGCAACTAGGTAACATAGGATGAAAATCAAGAAAATTTCTTTTGCCATCCTTCTTCTTTTCTTTCCTCTTTCCGGGTGCGGCATTACTTCCGGAACAGATAAGGGAGACTCTCAGACAGAGAGAATCACGGAACGCGTACTCTCCATAGACGAATACCCTCTTACTTCCTACTTTCAGTACGAAACCCTAGATCTCTCCGGATTAGTCGTCAAGGCCTTTTCCTATTCCGGTGAAAGCCTCATCGGAGAAGGAGAGATCGTCCAGGACTACCTGATTTCGGACGAGGAAGGGAACATCCTCAAAGACGGATACAGGCTGAAGGAAACCGGTGACTTTCCTCTCACCATCTCCAAGGATGGCTATACTTCCTGCACCCTATCGATTTCCGTCTACCCTTCCTCGGATTTCCATCAGACCTTAGAAATAACCTCCCGCCCGAAAACCTCCTATTACATCGGAGAGAGTTTCTCTTCCGATGGCCTAAGGCTGACAAGGAAGACGACAAGGAGGACTGAGGAAGGAAAGAAGAACTATGCCTTCACCCAGGAAGACTACCAAAGGACAATCGACGGACAGGATGCAAACGGATACGTCTTCCAGGATTATAAAAGGCATACCCTGGAAATATCGGCACAGGGCCTAGAGGATATCCTCTCGGTCAATCTATCCCTCTCTGCCACAAACAAAGGAAATCAGTTCAACCTAAACAACTATCCGGATGATTCCGTCCCTTATGAAACAAGCAACGGACAGAGGAAGCTTTCGATTTCCAATTCTGCAAAAAACGATACGGGTACGAATAGGAAGACGCTTTACGGCTCAGATGAAGTGAAGCTTAAGTACACAAGGAGTGATTATAGCAGGCACGATGTATCAGGCTGGCACTATAGGCCCTCGACAGGGAACATTCCTCTTCTTGTCATTCCTATCGTCAGGGATGGATATGAATCACAGGCCACGGACGAAACATGGGAAAGAATCAACACCTGCTTCTTTGGGGATTCCAAAGACACGACTTTCGAATCCCTCCGCTCGTACTATTACAAATCCAGTTTCGGAAAGCTGAACCTGACCGGAGGGGTGACCGGATATGTGAGTGCCTCGACTCTTGATCCAAACAGGAACACGGATAACCTCACCGCCACCGATACGGCATCCCTAGCCCAGCTTGCCTTCACCTGGGCAAGGAACACCTATAATCTAAACGCAACGGACTTCGACACCGACAAAGACGGAACCATCGACGGAAGGTGGATTATCTATATCCATGATATCGACATGGGCGGAGACGGGACTTACTGGGGATTCACTTCCACGACCCAGAAGGTAGGGACGAAAGAGAATCCGCTGGTCAATAGTTACGGATGGGCAGGAGCGCAGTTCCTAGACGAGTACTGCTTCACCTATCAGCACCAAGATATCAACGATGCCCATGTCCTTATCCATGAGACCGGACATAGGATGGGACTGAGGGACTACTATTCCTATGGAAGTTCAAGCTACAGCCCTCTTGGCGGACACGACAGGAGGGATCACAACGTCTTTGACCAGAATCCTTATTCCAAGAGGCTCCTTGGCTGGATAACCCCAAATGTCGTTGTCGGTAACGTAAGCACAGTCACGTTAAACACTTCCTCAAGCGAGAAAGACTCTGTATTAGTCATCCCTGATGATGACTACACCCCTGAGTTTGATCGTGATGGTAAGCTCCTTTTTAATCCGTTTGACGAATATCTTCTCGTCGATTGCTTCGCGAACCAGAACAGGAACAAATACGGATGGGATATCTATCAAAGGGAAGCCCTCTCTAGCCAGGGAGGAAGAGTCTACCATGTAGACTCCCGTCTCCAGGATGTGAAGACCAAAGCCTTAGTCTCTGACTCTTCCACCCTGCTTGATTCTCCGGAAAGTGCAAACGCGGACCGTCCGATCTCCAATTCAGATTCCGGAATGCGTGCCGAAGTTGCCTACGGTCTTCCTAGTAGTGCCAATGCCTATGATGAAATCCGGCTAATCTCCGGATGGAGAAGTGGAACAAGATATCTTGACCATGCACTAAGCAGCTACAATTCCTTTGCCGACAAGGATCTCTTCACCACGGGAAGCACTTTTGAGATTTCTTCCTTCCCGAATCAGTTCAACGGAAAAAAATTCAATTCCGGGAAGAGCTGTTCCTATAAAGTCAGCTTCACTCAGATTCCTCAGCTTTAGGCTTCAAGGTATCCGTTTCTCTCGTACCGGAGGAACAGATTCCTTTAATCTTCTTTAGGAAGGAATAGTTGTCTCCCCGTTTAAGATAGTCTTCATAGAATAGAGGATCATAGCCTCCTTCTGTTCCGATTTTCCTTTTGATGAACCGAAGGATCCGTTCCTTTTTCTTCTTTTTCAAGACTTGAATGATTCTTCCTTCATCCTTCCTAAAGTAGCGAAAGCCTAGGTATTCGAAACCTTCGGAAAGAGAGAATATTCTCGTCTTCGGATTAAGGAGCAGCCTGTCCTTACAGAGCTGCTCCTTAATCGAAGCAAGGCATTCTTTCAGCTTTACCTTATTCTCGGAAATAACAATTCCATCGTCCCTATACCGGGAATAGAAGGGAAATCGATATTGTTCCTTGATTATCCGGTCGGCCTTATCCAGATAAAGAAGTCCGCAGCACTGGCTAAGCTGGTTTCCGATAGGAAGCCCTCTATCAGGATGCCCCTCTTCATGATAGGTGTCAATCAGAAAGGAGACATAGTCCCTGATGTCCTTATCAAGGATGATCCGGGAAAGCTTCTCCTTTAGGCAGACGTGACTAATCGAAGGGAAATAATGATGAATATCGAACTTGAGGACATATCCGTCATTGGAACAGGTCTCCAGAAAGAAACGGTTCCTGAACCTTTTCCTCCGTTTCCGTGCAAAATCGGTTCCCTTCCCGACTCTTGTGGCGGCATTGTCGTAAATCAGGTGGCGTTCAAGAAGAGGGATAAGATAAAAGTCGCAAAGGCAGTGCCGCAGGACTCTGTCCTGAAAGTGGATGGCCTGAATCCTTCTCTCCTTCGGCTCACGGACAGGGAAAGAATAATATCCACCGAAAGGATATTCTTTCTTCCTCCTTTGTCTTTCCAGAAGGTGGAGATTCCTCTCCGGGTTAAGGGAATAGGAGACTACCTCATCGCTCCATCTCTTCCCTCGTCTTGCCTTAATATAGGATAAATAAAGATTGCGGTAGCAAAACAGTGACGCATAATCTTTTTCCTGTTCCATTTTGAATAAATCCCCGCCCGTTTTGGGAGGAATGAACCACGAAAGGCGCATTCCTCACGGGCGGAGCAGTTTCTTCCTTGGCCGCCAAGGGGCCAAGGAACGGAATGTGGCCTCCTTTGCCTATAGCCTCACTCCATGGGCACTTGGCACCATGGAAACCCGGAACAGAAGGATAAGGACTTATCCTTTTCAAGGCAAACCGGGGCGGACGCCGTTGCTATTGTTGACGTTGTTGTTGTTGACATCGCCATCATTGTTGACGCAGTACGCGTCGTTGTCGTTGTTGTTGTTCGGGGACCGGAGCCAATAATGAGGGAATTGCCCATACAGGCCATAACCGCCTAGACATCATCCTGGATGATGGATTAGGTATTTGAAAGTCTTCTCTTCTTGTCGCTTTTCCTCCACTTATCTAGATAGAGAAGGGTATCGGAAAGCAGTCTCGAGGCCTGCTCGTAATGGGAGAAGGAAATACATCTCTGCTTAGCCGCAATACGGAGAATGGAGCAGAGCACGGCAATTTTCCGCCTAGCCTTCTCCTGTTCATCAATCCGTTCTTTCTCCTCTTCCAGTCTGATCCTGTTAGCCGTGATCAGGCATTCGTCAATCTCAAGCAGACACTGCTCGATCTTCCTGACGAAGGAATAACGGAACTTCTTCGGTGCGTTCCCAAGTACATTGAAGAGATAATCCCTGCTCTTCTCGAAGCAGGTGATGACGTAAAGGGTGCCTTTCTTGCCGGGCATTTCTTCGCCACCCCAATTCTACGGCCGCAGCCATGGCCTTACGGCCCTGATTATGGCTGCGGCCATCGATTGTTCTCGTTTCACTCGAACTTCATTGTCAAAGCGGGGCGGACGCCGTAGCTATTGCTGACGTAGTAGTAGTTGTAGTCGACAACGCCATCACTGCCGACATAGTACGCGCCGCTGCCGCCGCTGTAGCGGCTCGGGGACCGGAGCCAATACGAAGATGCTTTACCATCTACGTCATAGGCAACCCGGGACTCATAGGAGCCGAAAACGTAGTCGGCATTCTTGACATCCTTGCAGCTCAGAAGGTAGACCTTGTCATTCGTGTTCTCGCAGGCATACCTATTGGAGGGATATCCTGTGCTTTCAGGAG